>Ga0058701_10003850_pt1 | contig 12029 bp, 7 predicted proteins | sample AgamicOrMae_FD_97039 | JGI IMG/M metagenome (GOLD analysis project Ga0058701, IMG submission 97039) | Agave microbial communities from Guanajuato, Mexico - Or.Ma.e | ecosystem: Host-associated > Plants > Phyllosphere > Phylloplane/Leaf | place: Guanajuato, Mexico | collected 2012-06-04 | reverse complement strand
CGGGTGTTGGGAAGGCGTACCAGAGCACTTCGATTAGAGGGCGGTTGCTGATGGAGAGCAGGATTCTATTTCAGCCAGCAGGAGGAGACAGACACATAACATCGGCCACCATGATCGCTCACAAATGCTTTGCTGACGTGTTCAAAACGGTTTAGACTAACAATCTTGTAAAACTAATGTAAAGCAGTTATAAACCTCAATTGGGTTTTAAAAATTTGCCGTAAAACAAGGTAAAAGATTTAAGTACGTCAAAGATGCCCAAGTTTTTGTTAGCTTCTTTTGGGAGTTCGCAAAGTTATGCGCTGAACGCATTTTGAAAGGACGCCATGACAGGTTAACGAAAGCAAAGCGTCCTCTTTCTTGGCGGCCATTTTGTTTCACGTTTATATGAATAGAAAGTTTGCGACACTGGAGAGGAACAACAGACAAACAGGAACACAAATACTCCTTTACACGGGAACAAAGAACTTTGCTAGAAAATGCGGCGAGTCAAATACAGGGTAGGCAACGTGACACACCTACGTTTGAGCCTTGTTGCTTATCTCGGTATTCGCTGGGATAGCTCTGGATTTCTTTAGCGTACGATTTTGTGCAAGAGCCAGTGGGGAATAACATCCTAGAATAGCAAACTTAGTAAGTATGACGAGTCCAAAAATATATCAAGGATAACGACCGTAAGACTTGTGGCGTAAGTGCGCAATAGCTTAAGATTCCTATGTTGAAGCAACGAGGTAATTGGGGTGTTAAGATACATGTCCCGGCAACTGCCTACAAAAAAAATAAATAAAAAATAAATAAAAATAAATCATGCATTACACGAAAACGTCGAAATGTTGGCAATACTCCAAAAAGTTATTTTAGGTTGACCGTAGCGGATGATTCATATACGAGGTCCTTTATTCTTTTCTATCCGAGCTTGGAGGATTGCTGCAGCGGTAGTGGTCCTCACGTCATGTCAACAAAACATTCTGGTACGAGGTTTCGTGAAAGTGTTTATGAATCTCTTGTTCTATTTTCGTAGGTTGCCGGCAAGCGTGACCCTGACCAAGAGGCAGAGGCCCAAGCGTGGATCGAAGCTGTGATTGGCGAGAGATTCCCACCAGGTCAGTAAGACAACACTTTGTAGCTACAAATTATATTTGCGGCGGCAGTAGAGCCCGGGTAAATTAGACACCCACAGCAAAACTTCAAAAATGTTTTCTGGAATCGAATTCATCCTATAGATCTATTCTGGGGGTGGGAACGAAAAATGATTGAGCGGAGAAAAATTGTTCTTGGCAGTTGGTAATGGCACAAGGGATATGTGTTGCGTATGGAAAAGCATATCTTGTGACGAAGATTATGAAGTGACAAAATGGGTGTTAAATTAGAAGAGAAAGGCCTCATTACTAACCAGCAAAGTGAATTATTTTTCAAAAACGAAAAGGGAAAGGGATGTAATTTGACATGGGAGGCGAAAACCGTGTCTAGGGCTAGCGAAGGCTTTTATTGACGGGTGTCTCCTGGAGATGAATTTTTTTCGTGACGTCACAAGTTCAACTTCAGGGAAGTTAAGTGGGGTCCTCTCCCGGAAACAAGGTCACAGATCTTCTAATTGCTCAGACGAAATGACTTTTTAAGCGGACACTGTTTACACGCCAATCTTATAATAGTTCTGTTTTGCTAGTATCAAAGAATCAATTCGGTTTTGGCAGGTGTCCCATATGAAGATGTCCTCCGCAACGGTATTGTTCTTTGCAAGCTGATGAACAGACTCCAGCCGGGCATTATTTCCAAGATCAACACTTCTGGAGGCGATTACAAGATGATGGACAACATTGGACAGTAAGTAGATTGCTCGGACCTTGAACTCTTTAAATAAAGTTCCGCACTGACAATTTCCGCTTCTTGTAGGTTCCAAAAGGCATGCACGAAGTATGGAGTTCCCGACGTTGACCTCTTCCAGACCTGTGACCTCTGGGAAAAAAAGAATGTCGTCGCTGTCACAATGACCATCTTTGCTCTTGGTCGCACTGTAAGTAACCTAAAAATGTTTAAAAATATTAGATTTCTAAAAAAATATCTAATAAATGTGTGGTTCCTGTAGGCATACAGACACCCTGAATGGCGCGGACCATGGCTCGGTCCCCGGCCATCCGAGGAGAACCACCGCAATTGGACCGAAGAGCAGCTGCGAGCAGGAGAAGCTGTTATTGGTCTCCAAGCTGGCTCAAACAAAGGAGCCACTCAGGCTGGCCAAAACTTCGGAGCCACCCGAAAAATCCTCCTCGGCAAGTAGGGTGTCCGATTTTGAAGCCCCCGAACATTCCTTCGAAGCCGAAGTGGACTGTGCCTCTGGGGTGCGTTCAAAATTTCCCGCCTAAAAGCATACCTGAAAGATAGCTTGTCACGTGACGCGGGTACCCTTCGAAAACTTCCGTTTCTCTACATTTAGCCCAGAGAGTGGCCCATGAGATATTCCCAGATATTGTGCAAATGATCGGAAATATGTGGAGTTGATTTTGAACGCATCCGCAGGAGTGGTGTGGACAACATTGTAATTTAATGAGACATCGAGCCAGCAAGGTCGAGGTAGGAGTTCATCGTTTCCCATCTCGACGAGTGTAGTGCTGGAATGGCCGTTATACGATTTCTGGTTGAGATTTCCTTTCTTGATCTACAGAATCAAAAAATGTGAAAATCGATCGAAAAAAACGACGTTGGCTCGCGTTTGATTTTTTATATCATATATACTCTAGTGTAACTCATTTTTACGATACGAATTGCTAAACGCTCAAACATTGTACGACAGTTAGTTTTTCAAGAGAGCTAACCGACATTGTGTATTGTCACACCAGAGTTAAACACTGAATCGATAGAACATAGAACAGTTAAATGTAAGACTTACTATAGAAACTAAAGGCTAGGGATAGGTAGCTTGTGACGTTAACTTTCCTGAAGTCGGATACTGGTATACCAACAAACATTTGTATTGTGCAAAGACAGATTCTTATTTTTGTATTTATCGAGCGTTGTATACTTCAAAATGGGAGAAAAGCGTCTCGGCATGCAGTCAAGTTGGTAGGGTTTGTAAAATAAAGTAGTTCAGTGTGTATGACCATTTTTCATTTATTTGTGACAGAATAAATGCTTCGGTTCATTAATGTTGAGTTAATTTTCATTACCATCCAGCTAAAATACAATAAAATCCATGAACTACTGCTGTTCCATGTTAAAGCGACCTTTGAAATCAACAATTTAAGCACTTAACGGATTCGGTTACGAATACGAAATGAGGTAGGATGATTGCGAAGACATCGGTCCTCATTAGATCCCTGAAAGATAGAGACGCGCGAATGGTGACTCCTGTCATGGAAGCCGCAATGAAAGGCCCAATGTATTCCTTAAGTGAAAAATGGGGCTTCACATGGCGACTATGGGGTTCATTTGCGCCTCTCTATTTTTAGGGCTCTAGTCCTCATCAGTAAACGTTTGACATCAGGAGTCTATATTTCTGAATGAGAAATAAGTGTGCAAAAGAGTGATGAACGAAAACTAAAGTAAAATTCAAACGATCCAACAATCCCTAGGTAAGAATAAAAATAGGTAAACGAAAACTTGATTAGGTAAACGAGGTGTAAATCTTTTAGCTATTCCTAGAGGAAGAAGAGAAATTGGTTAATGTTCATAGAGGCGCTCATTTACTGACAAACAAGCACGAAGGGTAGGAGTAACGACCAACTAAAACATTAGGGGTTTTGTAGAGTCAAACTATACGAAAAATGCGGAGAAAGTTGATTGTCGCTGAAGCACTTCAGTAGAGGGCAGAGAATAGAATACGAAATACTTTTTGTTACGTGTGTTTATGCTGTTTATTTCTGAGCAAAGTATTTGTTCCGTGACACTGAACAATTACATTAAATGGAATCACTTGATTCGGCAGGTTAAGAAATAAAAAAATATTGAGAGAAGCGGGAGTCGACTCGACTCGCTTCGTGGAGCCTTCGTTCCACTGTTGCCTTGCAAGTACAGGTTCCAACAGCTTTGGAAAGAGAGAGCTCGAAATGAATCCATCACAACTTCACTCTATCGTTACTTGACAAAAATTCAGCATTCCGTTGCCTAAGCTCAGGTTATTACGACTAAACATAAAGCTTAACCTCAGGAATAACGAGTCAGTCGGAGGGGAGAAACTTTGGAGCGCCGGTTTGTTAGCGGGAGTCACAAAGTTTTTCAATCGCCCCCTAAATATCTCGGGCAATTCCTCGACCTGAATGATTTCAGCCGGTATGAAAAACTGTTCGTTCAGAATCCGTGCACGCCGGCGTGCTCGTTATGATTGCTCGATTTCTCATATCCCGCACAGACATCTAAAGTTGACATTTGTGAAAACAATCAAAACCCCACAACATTTCTAACGTCTTTGCAAGTTGTCCTAAAACGAATATTCGATGCTTTTTCGATTCGAACGTACCGCAAACCAACGCACTCGGAAGTGTTTTTTAATACAAACCGCATACCTTTTTGTGTTTTTTCATTTTTTTAAAGAATCTTTTATTAGAGGAAAGTGCAATACTTCAATAATCAGACATGTAATCCAGACGCGCTACAACTCACAAAAGATTATTTTCAAGCTGGATTACAATACTCTGAGGAGAAACTGTCATCCCAATAAACCTACTGTAAACATCCAGATTAAAACGAGCGAAACTATTAAGCCTTTACTCCGAAAGGAAGCGGGCTCAAACGGCTGTAACATATAAAATTTCGATCATTTTTAGTATGGATCCTCTCAGCTTGAGCTAACAAGGCTGCGATGTAATATGAGAATTTTAGACGTCGACTTCCTGTGCGGGATCGCGCAAGATTTTGATTGGCTGATCAGAGCGACGGTGATGGGCCCTGTCACTTAAAAATATCACATTAGTTAACACTAATAGCGTCTAGAGAGGAAATTCCCGATAGGTATTTGAACACACTGGCAGCCAGGCAGAGTGATACAATACCCATAATTACATTACTTTTCATACAATATAAATACGTGCTTATGTGTACAAATGGAAAGACAACATGTAATATGTACAAAACGAAGAAAAAAATAACTTCCGAGAAGACACAATTCAATGATCCAGCGACACAGCTAGGCGTCCAGCCTATATAAAGAATGCTAACAATAAACAAGAACTTCGTTTGTTTCTGTTCAAATAATGCTCTAACATTCTTTGATGGAACGGGCTCGATTTATTCACCAAAACTCCAAGAGGGTGGCGAAATGGATATTAGAGATCAAAAAAAGATTGGTAACTACAGGACGTTTCGAGCCGTAATTTCGAGGAACGTTTGATACAAAGTTGGAAATCTCAACGTGACAGTGTCAAGTTGACTGTGTCACCTTGACAGTGCCAACTAGATAGTGTCAGTTTGACTTGCCATGACGGAATAAATTAATCGGGCCGGTAACCGGGCACTTTAACGTCATCTTCAAACAGTGTCATCTGAAACAGACCAACAGATACGCAATTAGACAAAATGATCCAATTTGCGAAAGAAACAGCAAAAAACGTCTAATAAGAAATACAAAAAGAAGCACCCAGGAAAAAAAAATAGATAAGAATGTATCCAACGCTATGTCCCTTTTAAATAATCGTTAAAAAAATTGGAAGTCGTATTCTTGATTTACTACAACAGAGTCGTCCCCTCGCGTGATAAAATTGTTACAAAATTCCGATTTTTTAATTTTTTTCGAATTTTTCCGGCAATCTTTCGACACATTTAAGTCAATCGATTTCTGCAGTTTCCGACCTAGCGGCCGGTGCAGCGGATAATTTTTAGCTGCGTCTCTCACATAATCATTCTCGTCAAGTGTTCCGCTTTAACTGCTTTTATATTCCCAGGCATTTACTGACTTCAAGATTTGTAGCAACTCTACGTTAAGGCGTGCTTAGCGGACCATTGGCTAGCCTGCCCTCTTTTTCGTTGCGATGGACAGAAAAGTCTTTCATTGAGTCACTTCAAGTTTTATTAGTCGACTCCTTCCATACAGACTATTATTTATCAGGAGGCATTTGCGTACTTGGGCTTTGAGATTTCCGAAGTTGCATTTTTAATTTTAAAATGCTCTACTGTGGGACCTCTTTTATACGACATTCAGGGGACCAACCAAGAACGTTGTATAACGGAGGTCGTCGTATAACGGATGTTCAAAATACATTATTAAGTTTCTGCCGGGACCAAAGAAAAACGCCGTGTAATGGAGGGTCGGATAAAAGAGATTTGAACACTACGAGAAAAAAATAGCCTGATATTTTGCGAATCTTAGAAATCTGGTTTGAAAGTGTAAGATACAGGAAGTTGACCTACCGTGGTACCACCATTTTGTTTTCTTCGGATTTTTACTACACGTCTTCACGTAGAATCCATTATCAAGAGGCCGTTTCTGTAAAAGAAGCAACGATACTATAGTTCTCTCCGGAAGAAGCGATTAAAATGTGTGCTTGAGACCTGTGCTTCCATGTACTGTACTTCGTATAGAAGCAGGGGGCATGACTTTTGTGACCCACTGTACAGCGCGCTACAGACGGCTTGGCGACGAAAGGTGGAGTGTACGAGGCGAAAAACCTAACCGCGTTGAGGATTTTCTTACCTTATCTTTACAACTGGATAACATGGACACGATGCTAAGGCATATTGCCTGCACGCTGAGGGCGGGCGACCAGTCGTCCGTCAGAATAGATAAACAGATATGGCCATTGCTGTATACGTGCGGATGGACAGGGATGTGAGAGCCGACGAACATAACCTAAAAACAACAAAAATAGCAATGATAACAGAAATCGCAGCAGTCTCAGCAGTCCATGCATTTTAATGTCATTATATCGATGGAAATCTTAAGCCCTTATGTTTTATAGGCCTAAAATGTAAAATATGACTAGGAACTAACCTCAGGCGCATCAAAAGGGTATTTAGAAGTAAATTTAAACTGAAGTTGAAATCTTTCTCCTTCGTAGAGTGTTCCATCTACTCCGTCCATCTCTACTGTCCATCTGGAACAAAAAAATATAGAATGAATAAAGAAAAAACAACAACAAAATAACAGCACAAACAATTCTGATTAGATCATTTCCAATTGGGTACTTGATCACAGGAACCCAGGTAGCAAGGGTCTGTTCCCGCTCGGTTCCGGAAGGTTCGAGCGGTTTGGTAGGTTTGACGATACTTTTGTGGTTCCGCGAAAGTTCTACAAAGGTTCCCCGAACAGTATATTGTTCGGGGAACCTTCGTACAACCTACTTATCCGTTCGGACCTTCCGGGAACCGTGCGGGAACCAGCCCTTGCTACCTGCGAAGAGCTTAAAAAGTAACGAAAAAATGTCAAAAGCCGCATCTCGATGCGATCGGTCGGTAATCAAGTTCTAAGTTGCATGAGTCGCAATGGAATCCGCACATTTTGACGCACTGAATCTATGACGTCATTCGGCATTTCCGACATTTTTTAAGCTTTTTCAGATTGCTATCTTGATAAAAATTGGTCAAGTACCTGTTTTGTCAAGTAACTCAATCCCATCGACTTGAAAATAAGGGATTACCCTTTACGAGATTTACTCAAGAGACATCTAAAATCAGGAGGAGTTTAGCTAAAAAGGAATTATGGAAGGTTAGGTTCGGTCAGGTTTAATTTAAGGAGCTTGCCTAATAGGTATTTATTTCCTCCAAAACCCCAAACTCTCAGAAACACAAAAATAAAGGAAAAATTTTGGGGGCCAATTTCCTGAACGGCAAAAGAGCGATTTGATTGAACACCCAGAACAGAAGCATTTGGACTTGTACTGTACATCACAATTACGTGACACCAAGTAGAGTATCGCATAATCCCTGAACGAGGGCTTTCCGCATACCCTTCGGAAATCTGATATCCTCGTGAAAACGTAAGCTTTCTGTCAAGGGCTTCGCACCCAGCCCACCGACAGGAACTCATGCGCCCTGCTCGGCTTGGCAACGCAACGTAGAACACAAGTTTTGGTAATATCCACCTTTCAAATTCAAAGTACACGCGCGAAAGAGAAAGGGGGCCCTCGGAATACATGTCCAAACTTACTGTCTTAAATCTTGGCTAGCAACGTCCGCGTCGACGAAAACTCCTGGAGGCGGGTCTTTTATCAGTGACATCAGCTCCTTTTGTAGGCGTCTCTGCAACAACAAAATCATTATTAGGAACATTTTCGGAGACGAAATGAGGCTGAAATCTGAGGTCATTGCCGAAGGGATCCTACGTCGGAATAAATTCCACGTATAAATCCCATTAAATTGATTGCTGTGATCTCAACGATGACCAAGCTGCCCCGTCACACCACCAAAACAAGGTCTTTAGAAAAGAGGGCTTCCTCAAGGTTGTACTAAGAAGATTTGTGAGAATTACCCGGTGGAGTATCGGTACTGTTAAATGGAACCAATTCTCTGTCACCAGTCTTAGCTTGTAACAAAACCGACGCTAATAACGACCTATTTGACATGATACTTTGCTGAACTGTATAACGAGTACATGGTAAGAGTTACCTACTCGTTTGCTACTACGGCAAAAATAAATAGACAAAGAACCCGCAATTACAGTTATGACAGATACCCCACTTGCACGCAAAGAACGGTCGTTTTAAGTTGGAGCGATCATTGTGAGCGATGTAGTCGCGTTACATAAGCGATGACTCGTTATAAGCGACGGATCGTTGAAGGCAATAGGTCGTTATAAACCTTTAACGATGAGTCGTTACAAGTTCTACGAAACATCTCGTCGAGTTAAAGCTACTCGAATAGCCATAAAAAAGCGAGTTTAAATTTAGAAGATTGATGAATTAAGGCCGCGAAGATAAAAGGGATGTTATAAAGGGATTAATTGTCATTCAAACCGGTTTCTCGGATCAACAAAATAGCCAAACATTTTTTTCCTCTCTGATTGTGAGAGAGGTATATCAATTAAATCTTCTGTCTCGTCGGTTGTCGAAGTCGTCGTGTTGGTAGCACTGCGCGAATAAGAAAATTTGAGGCCTGCTGAACCACAGGCTTCAATGTAAATGGCAGCACTCCAAGCAGAATGAAGCGCATTCGTAAAATTAGGCCCTAGAAGATCACTCAAAAGACTAAAAGGCTTTCTTTGGCCCGATTTATTTTTCTACGTCTCTATCACCTTTAGACAACAAAATGTGATCCGAGAAATTCAAGAACTCATCAATAGAAAATCCAACTTGTAATTTTTAGGACTAATTTTAGGGCGTAGTGTATAGCATGTTCGTTACGGTCTTTTTTTAAAAAAAATATCACTGACTATAAATCCGATCACTAGCAGCTGTTTCCCTGAAACTGAGATTATTCCCACGTAGAGGATTTCATGTGTAACAACGTCTGAAAGGAAACGGACTAAACAGGTTTCGTCTCAAGGTATTGTTAGCGACCAGAACCGGTCGCAACAATACCTTTTGGACTGATAGTACAGTCGAGTCTCGATAGAACGTGATCCAGGAGACTTGTAGTATTCTGCGTGATCTAAGGGACCGCGGAAAACTTACGCACTATCGAGATCCGCAGTATCGAGAATCACGTTGGCTATTAAACAGTATTAAACAGTATTTTTTTTCCTTGAGGAACATCGCCGGGCAGACCTACTATCGAAATGACGTACTATCGAGATTCTTTACATCAAGACTCGAAGTCTTAGCCTATCGAGAAAGAAACGCAACAGACTCGGTTCTCCAAAGCAGCCAACCTAACCTGCCATCTCAAGACATCGAGGGAGTTCGCAGGTTTGGCGGTCGGACCGCCCCTCCGCGCCCGCGAAAACATTGCGCTCGTCACAAACCGAGGCGCGGTGCCGTTCGACCGTTAGGCGTCGCCTCGCGTATCCCTTGCGACTAAACCACAGACGAACAAGTGGAACCGCCAACGCCGCCGCCTTGACTTTGGCGTTGCCTTCTAGTCTGCTATCGCGCAAAGCGCGCCAAATTGGATTCGGCCCGGAAGCCTTACTATACCTCGGCACCACTATTTTCGTTCCCCGCCAGGGGGCGCACTTGAGGGACGCGGGCCCGGAGAAGTAACGGTCAAGTGGGGTGAAATGTTCGACGAGCTTTAGCCTACTTTTTTGACTGTTCGCGGGGAACCTTGGTTATGGCTACGACAGCGCAACCAAGGGTCATTACAGAAGGATGTGAACGGGAATGGGGTCACTTTCCGATATAATAGCGCATTCACTCGTCTACCTATAAATAATCTGATCCTTAACTGATTTATTCAGGGAGGGCGAAAAAGTTTCCATTTAAAACACACCGAAAGGTGAACCACTCAAATAGTCCGGTCGCGAGGATTTAGTGCAGCTAATCTGTCCGATTTCGACAAGCGCTATTTAGCTCCACTAAACGTATTTAAATCTATTTTAGTCGGCCTTGTAGTCAGTCTACTTCCGGTGTACTGTACTTTTCCCAAAGGTATTGTTTACCTTTCGAAACACTCTAATCTGACACATGATGAAAATACCTTGCCGTAATGACTTGAAGCTCTGTCAAATTATGGATGAAAATAGTCTACATCTCATTCAATAAGACCCTTATTTTGAAATTGTGTAAAATGTATCTGAAGAGGTAGTTGAATTGCCGATTGAGGCAAAAGTGGTGGGTACATTTCCATTGTACAAACTCAGATCGAAAAGAGATTTTATTTCATTGGGTTAATATTTGCAGTGTCGCAGAACAGCCCTTTGAGAGAGGATGTGTTACGGGTCTACATTCAAATCTTAGAATTGTTGAATTCCAAATAAATAAAAAGAAATTACTAAACTTAAATTAAAAATGATTCTTACTTCATTTGTTTTATCGAAGTATAGCCCAACACAGCATTGCTGTGAAAACTATTATTTTAAATTTCTGAAAAGTAGAAGTAACTGTTTCTATACATAGCATGATTGAGATATGATTCTGAACTAGAGCGATGCATTTTTCCCTGCGGTACCTTCGGAGGCGAAAATATCAGTGAATTTTTGACGAAGGTGGAAAAGGAGCATCTTGAAAATTGGCAAAAAGGGGGGGGGATTAGCGAAAATCAAACTGATTCCTGATCCTGATGTCGATGATGCCTTCTAGAAACTTCAGTCTCCTTTTATAATCTGTCTCTTTAAAAGACTTTGAGGTAACGGAATCGTTAAGTCCGACGGCCGATACGAGAATTCAAGGGCAGAGAAGCACTACAGTTGAGCCCATGCCGCCCACGCCTTTAATCTTCCCGAACCGAACTCAAATACGCAAATCCACTTCAAAATTTTCTGCTATAAAAAATGAATAAATAAAATAAAATGAATTTAAAAAAGCCAAAAGCGTAAAAAACAACCATGAGCGAATTTAATTTCCGATGTATTGATACGAATATGATTCGTGTAGCGTTCATTCCATGAAGACAAAGACTGTAAGTACATTAGTAAAAACATAAATATCTGGTTGAGAGACACTAAAAAAGGTTATACCCGATGTCCGTAGCTCAATTTGTCGATTTTAAATGGACCGTGAGGGACGGCAGTTTGAGGCCCGGAGGGTAATGCGAAAATTTTATATTCCACTTATTGACGCGATAAATCGACGAAATAAGCAATAATCAACAATTTTCATCAAACATCAACAATCACTTTTAGTTCCACTTTAATATTTCCCACCATTAAACATTAAAAAATCAACAAAAGTTTCCGACCGAAAATTCGAAAAAAAAAGCAAGGGGGTACCCCTAGGTTTTTTTTTTTGGAATTTTTTCGCCAAATTTTTTTGTGAGATCTTTATGTTTTGACGATTATATCTGATTGAGAGACACTAAAATAGGTTAGAACCGATGTATGATGCTTAATTTGTCGATTTTAAATGGACTGGGAAAGGGGGCACTTTGCGGCCGGGAGGTTCCAGGAAACAGCGAAAGCTTCATATTCCACTTTTTGACGCGATAAATCGACGAAATAACCAACCGACGACGGTAAACATCAATTTTAGTTCCCCCTAAACAATTCCAACCATTAAGCGTTAAAAATT
>Ga0058701_10003849_pt1 | contig 12029 bp, 7 predicted proteins | sample AgamicOrMae_FD_97039 | JGI IMG/M metagenome (GOLD analysis project Ga0058701, IMG submission 97039) | Agave microbial communities from Guanajuato, Mexico - Or.Ma.e | ecosystem: Host-associated > Plants > Phyllosphere > Phylloplane/Leaf | place: Guanajuato, Mexico | collected 2012-06-04 | reverse complement strand
TCTGATTCGACCTAAGATTCGACAAGATAAAAGATCGTCTCGTCACCGACCCAAAATCGATTAAACCAGAATTCGTCTCGTCGCGCCTTCAGATGCGAAGCATCTGTAGCTGGATTTTTTTTACTTTATGTTGGCTTTTGTGGAAATTCACGAAGGCTGTGAGAATGGGCTCACCAGTTGGGAGGAAATACGGTTTGGTTTGGTGTGGTAGCTTGATCAGCAAAGCAGAAATAAAATCTTGTGTACACACGAAACTGTTTTATTTGAAATGTTGACAGGAGCCACATATTCTCACACAGAGCTTGATGGCGCATTCGGACCGTTGCAACTCTCATTTCATGTACATTCGTTAAAAAGTGTTTTAATAGAATACCGTACCTGTCAGACAGAAAAAAAGGTTGCGACATCGGGGTCCTATGACCAAACCGGACAGTAGCCTATCGTTCATCACAAAAGTACAGGCTGTGAGCAAACTCCTTTGCCTTGTCTACAGAGAGGCTGTTTCGCTTCAAATCTACGCTTCGGACAGAAAATAGAGCGACTTTCGAACCATTTCGTTGACGAGAGCCGGTATGGTCATGAGTGACTCACTACCACAAGAACGTTCCTGGTGTCCTACAAAAACTGACCGCACAGCCCACGTTCAAAACAGAAACAAAAGTGGCAAAGAACAGAAGGCTTCTTTTTACAAATATACAAGCCTGACTGAAAACACGTCGAGGCACAGATAAAAATATTTATAACAAACAATGGATAGACTTCCTATCTTAAATTGCTTTCGATCAATTCTGAAACATGCTTTATACTTCGCTCAATTGTGAAACAATTTAACTTGTTTTAAAACTTTATAGTCCAACGAGTCAATTGAACAAAACTTGGAGTTTTTAACTGGACAGTTAAACATTGAGAATAGTAGTACGAACAGAGCATTAAGTTCACAGTCAAAAGGTTCAGTGAACGAGATCAATAAATCATATGGCAGAGCGTCTAAATTATTCGACAGATTCTTAGGTGAAATTATAACAATGATGGAGCAATGTCGATGTTTTTGGGGTTTTGGAACTAAAATTAGCTGCGGGAATTCGAGAAATAGACAAAAGCCAGTAACACTTAAGTTAGCCATACAGACTTGCTGTCTCCGGGTAAGAATAGTACTGTACATCGGTACTAGAGAGCCCGCAAGTACAGTCTCTCTATTCCCTACTGGAAAAACCATAAATTTGAAGTAAAAATCGCGTGATTCACGGTTCAAGTGCTTAAAACATCCTCGGAAAGAGAACTAAATAAAGAAAAAAGTCTCCAAAGACAGCAGTAAGTAGAAAAGCTCCCATAATGCCTCACAGTTAACTGCAAACTCGTCACCATAAAAGATTTTACTTCCGCATTTTTTCAAAGGTGCGATTAACTCCAATTCTGAAGAACAGAAAATGAATATGCAATTACATTAAGGGTACCGGTAAGCCGATTACGCGAAAAGAGGAAAAAGAAATGTTCTAAAAAGAAAGTCCATTAAAACTCAAACCCATCACGTTTCTTCAATAATTCATGTACCAGTAGGCCTACTGTTTTTGTTCGTGATATCACACTTTGTGTCCTGCACATTCAACACCCGGCACGATTTTCAAATAAGTGCGCCGCTCCGTATTATATACGATATGAGAAATTCAACATACATCTGTCCCACATTACAAAAGAAAGAAAAAATGATGAGCTACAACTGTTTACAAGATGAACAAACTTTTGATACATTTGCTATAATGACTATATTCGGCAGTGTATTCAAGTCAGTCGAAAACGAAAGACATAAAAACAAAGTAAATCCTGAGGAACCCGAGAATGACTATACTTAAGCTAGTTCCCTGGCCCAGGAATCCATAGTACTGATTTTTCGACGCTTATATCCATTGGCAAACTCTATATAGTCATCCATTTTTTCGGTACCGATACACACACAGCGATAGCACGGATATATCAGTAGATTTAATAAGGATATTCACAGTATTTGCATATGGATATCCGTGTCGGGAAATCATTTCTATGGATTGTTTTGAAGCGGGATTCTTAAGATAACCAGCCTTCCCCACAAAATCGTTTAAAGAGCGTCACATACCGGTATACTTCAAGGTAAAATTGAACTTCAAAGTTAACCCAACACAGTCATAGGAGCAATTTAAATAACATACATAAACATATCAACATCTTCTGATTAGGACGTCGAAGCCTTATCGTGTCTAAGTGTCAAATTTAGCGTCCCTTGTTGGAAAATACGAGGAGGGTATTGAATATAACGTAACCTACGTAATCAAAAGTTGGTAACATAAATTTGAGTTGCTTTATTGATAAGGTTTAAGCAGTGTTGTTTGTGCACGTCGCCGAGTCGAGCTGTCCTTGGTTCTTTTCGTGCATATCCGCATGGATATCCTTTAGGGTTTCATGATAGCATGGATAAATCGACAAGGACATTAGTTGTTCCACGAACAACGCTCGAAGAATATCCGTGTGTAAACACGGATATCCTTAGTAGCAGGAATAGTTTGACAAGGATATCCATGGTCTCACGGATATCTCTCCGGATATCCGAACGGGGCAAGCACAGAACCGCCGACCCGGGTCAGCAGTAATATAGAACGAAACAAGATCCCTTTAACACAAGCAAATCATCATACTATCACAGTCGAACTCTGACACCATATTATAGCGTCTTTGAGCGAATAATTTTGAAGTCAGAACCGATTTAAAAATGTCGTAAAACTTCCCTCTCAGGGTTTCTAAAACGTTAAAAGGACTTTGAGGTGTGCTTGAGAGTACGCGCTGAAAATCAACCCAACACCGCCCTGCGATGTCGTTCGGAAACAGAAAAAAATATTTTTGAGGATCTTTTCAGTTCAGTGTGTCACAATTCAAACAAGAGGCTACTCACAATCACCTGCGCTTTGTGCCTAAAAATACCCCCCCCCTGGAAACCTGAAATTTACTTATTTAGGCATTTACCATAGCTTTTGAAATGAAAATAAAACGTATTTCAATGAAAAAAAAATATTTTAATTTCTCTTAAGCTAAATTTCACTTTTTGGGCTGTTATGGGTTAAAGTCCGATTGTTTATATATAAAAAAAATGAAGTCACATTTTGACGCGAAAATTGTTACATATACTCTAAAAGGGGTTTCTCTAAAAAAGTATGGTTAGAAAATATCAGATTTTGGTTCTTTCTGACTCGTCATTCTCGGGTTACTACATCGCGTAAAAAGGAAGCAGTAAAAAAACGATCCATTCGACGCACAAATCCACTTCTGAAAATCACGTTCAAGAGAGAAAACAATCAGAAAAAACAACAAAAGATCCGCCATCGTATAGAAAAGAGGTAACGGCGCTAGTAAAAACGTCCGTTTTGCGGCGAAATCTTGTTTTAAGAAGTTCAGTCTTGATCGGCGAGGAACGGGCGCTGCGTTGCGCGGCGTCGCGTTGTTTCACACGGAGATTTCTTGAATTTGCACCCGTTTCTTGATGGTGGCTCCCGGCCGAGGCAAGGTGGCCGCCGAGGCCGCCAAGGAGCCCGTCGCGGAAGCCCCCGCCGAGGCGGGGGCGGCGCACGGGGCCCGGGGGAGCGGCGGGGGCGGGGGTGGGGGCGGCACAGGCACGGCCGACGTGTAGCGTGGCGGCCCGGACACCTGCAGGATGTCCAACGGACCGTTCTGAAACACCAGCCAACAGAACAGTTTGTTAATGTTGACACTGCGACTCACAACGTTAAAACCGGTCAAAGTAGCTCAGTCCTACACCTGTCAACTTTCACGCGGAGACTGCTAGCTCCCGTATTTAGGAAGGGAGATATTCTCAGACCTAAACTCACTCTGACAGGGATGTTCTGGTCTGAAAAGTTGCATTTTTCACCGCCTGTGTTTCATTTCATTTTCACCGAAACAGCGGATTGGGGCGCGAAGCAATGCTAACCTAATCTTATCGCTGTCAAACCTAATACCGCTTAAATGTATAAATCTGAACCATTTTTTTATTGACCAATAGTTAAGGCCAATATTTTGTTCTATAAAATACACATCAAAATCAACAAATCAACTCACTACCGTCCAGCGATGCCGTTCGGAAACCGAAAAAAATATTTTAGAGGATCTTTCAATTCAGTATTGTTACAATTTTTAAAAATATCACCCCTCTGGAAACCTACAATTAGATAATTAAGGCATTTTCCAAAGCTTAAAATTGCGTGTTTTAGTGTGAAAATTCCTACCAATTTCTCTTAAGCTAAATATCATACCAAATGCTCTGGGCTGTTATGGGTTAGTTGTCAAAAACAAACAGCCTGAGGTCGGCATGCAGCTACTTGCGAAAAATAGCGGCATCAAGTCTTTAGACAAACAGCGCCCGCTGACCATACAGTAGGCAACCGCAACGCACCCATGCAATGAGTATTGCCTAAACCAACTGTTCGTGCAAAGCTCCAGCGGCGGTGGCGGGACACGCAACAACCTGACCGAGGGTAAGGTATGTGCTAGCATGGAGTATTTCAAAGGTTCCTTGGGTTATTTTGAGCTCAAGCTGCACACACTTGAGAATAAGGGTGCATTGTTCCTCGCTCCACTAGCACTTGAGTAGACTTTGCGACGAAAGGCAGATTACAAGAGGGCGGAAATTCCGACCTCCCTAATCTACAGCGGATAACATATATTTTGGGTTTATTTGCGAAGAAGGCAGAGCGCTGTTTGTTAAAGGAGAGGGGGGGTAAAGGCGGCAAGGGAAAAAGCGCGGGAAGACAAAAAGCGCGGGAAGAGAAGAGACGAATCGGAGGGGCAGCTTCCGGTGATTCGAGGTAAGGGAAGGGCACTTTGTCCGCTCTAAGTGCAGTCCGAACGCGCATCCGGCGTAGCAAAGGCTGCTGTGCCTGCGACGATCACCGCCTTGTGCTAGTCTACGTGACAAACTGCGACGCCGCGTCTACGAACAAGGAACCTACTTTTAACGGCCCACTTTTTTTTTCAAAGTCGACTCTTGATAGCTCAGTAGGGATCTTTTTCCGCTCTCGCTAAATCTCGCTGAAAGCGCCATCTTTAAATTTTCACTTGGGTCCCATCCAAACGCTTTCTTTTCGGAAAATAACAGACACCGCTCTACGCAGGAGACATGATTAGAAAGAACATTGCTTATGCAGTGGACACGTTTACCGCGAACGCAACCTAACTTTAACGGTCTAATCGAAACTTAATCTTTGTCTAGGAAATCTTTTTTTTTTCATTTTCATTTAAAGGACATTGCGAGTTGAGATATGACAATACACACGTAAATTCTCAATTCTTCCAGAAGCTTTGCCTTCCTCGCTTTTAGGCGAGGTGGTCTTAAACCAAATTCGGCAACTAGCTCATGGCCTTCCACGAAAACTATCTCTTTTCAAGAAGAAACTCATCGTAGCAATAAGATCTAATAGACCAAATCTGACTAAAATAAAGCAAACGAATTTCGTTTAGTTTAGAGAAAGAAAAGATCACCAGGAGGCAGTAAACATCATGGCCAGTATCCCGAAAAAAAAAAAAAAAAACATTTAGATCAGGTTAGAGAGCATTTGGGTACGACTAGACGCGCGTCGGCCGCACAAAAGAAATTCGACCAAAGAGGAATCCGGCACAAGATTGAATGTCTCCCCTTTCCGCAGCTTCCGAGCGGAGAGCCCTGCCAGCGAGCCCAGCCGAGCCGAGGAGCCGAGCAAGACCGGCTCGGCACCTAACAAGGACGGGCCCCGCCCAACCTACCCTTCGCCCTTTTTTGATTTACGCCACACTTCAGTACCTAACGACGAACCTTGCACCCAAAGCATAAAGGCTGCATTTTCACTCCCTTGTTAAAGCCCTTGCTCAGCAGACTTCTTTTAAAAAAAGTAAATATTTAAGAGCTCGCGAGGGGTTACTCAGGTTAACTAGGTTTAGGCTAACCAACACAAAACCAACCAAGGTTTGGTTAAGTTGGTTAACCCACTACCATCCAGTGATGCCATTCGGAAACAGAAAAAAATAATTTAGATGAAGTTTTCAGTCCAGTGGTGTCACATTTTAAAAAATATCACCCCTCTGGAAACCTGAAATTCAATAATTTAGGCATCTTTTAAAGCTGAAAATTTCGTATTTTGACGGGATAAAATCCCTCTGATTTCTCTTATGCTGAATTTCACTCCGAACACTTTCGGTTGTTTTGGGTTAACCTGGTTTAGGGTAACTTAAATTGGGTTAAACCAGGATAGGTAAACCTACGGCTAACCTAAGTTAACGTAGGTTGCGTTAGGTTATGTTAAACTACGTTAGGTTAACGTAGGTTGGATAAATCTACATTAGGTTTACCTACGTTGAATTAATCTAGATTAGGTTAATAGCGTACTCAGTGAGATACAAAATGAGTCGAATGAATAGTTAAGATCGCCTCATTGTTCACACCGTACATGGGCGTTTCTCTCCGCTATTTCCTCTAGGCTAAATATCTACTCATATAGGGACATCCACTATCGATAGAATAACCTCGGTAAAGTTCACCTAAGTCAGGTTAGCCTAAGTTCTCCTTGACCTAGGTTAGGCTAGTACATAAAGGGTTAGTTCGCCTAGGTTAGGCTATGCGCCTTGTGCCCAGATTCTATTCTACTCCGCTTGGCTGTAGCAAAGCCTTACACCGCTTCCAAGAAGTACCGTAAGCAAGCTTTAAATTCAAAAACCGATACGTTGTTGCGTTAGTATTATTATTCACACGAATATCGCTGTTCGCATCAGATTCTGTCGAACAGTGTAGAGCGCCTGGCATAGTGGGCATAGACCACACGCGTAACATGAATGAATTGCGGTTTCCTATCCTAACTTTGTCAGGGGCTCTGCTCTACTTAAAGTGTCTGGTTTATTTTTCTCGGTTGAATTCGACTACTCTAGCATTTTTTATAACACCAACCCTTGTCCGCATAGTTCAGTTAGAGTAGTCTTGGGTAAGTTAACATTGGCTAAACTGCTGACTTGATGACAGTTACTTTAACACTGGTTAGGTTAAACATTCTTTGCTAAGGCTCCGCTCGTCAGCAAAGGAAAGTAGGATAGGCCTAAGAACAGAAAGCTCCGAAATATCCAGTTTATCCTGCGGCCAGTGAACGCCCACTTCCGTTGAGCGCTCTCCGGCTCTTGTGCTGGTCCGCCTTACATTTCACTAACAAAGCCGTCTCGACTCCACCATTTACAAGTTGTCACTCTCCCGCCTTTTTCGTCTTTTACAGCCCCCACTTCTTTTCCTCAGTCGGGTCAATGCTGGCGTCTCCTGTTTCACTGGGTTTCGAACCATTTCGGCTCAAGCGGCCGCTCAAGGGCGTTCCGCAAACTTCGCGGCTGCATGTGGGTGCGCTGTAAAAAGGCGGCTCGGACTTCCGGCCGGGTCGGACGACCCGCAAAGACGACCCGCAACGACGGCAAGCGGCAGACAAAACTAAGGCGATTTTACGGTCCGCTCTGCTGATCAACAACACCAAAATCTTTCTGCTCCCATCAAACTTCTCCGAGTATTAAACAGAGCATGCAGGCAGGGATTCTGTTTCTCCCAACAAATATTTTCTGGGGACTGGGAAACTATAAAAAAAAGGAACGCCATAATACTGTTTAAAAAAACAAACAAAAAAAAACGCATTACCACTAGCTTTGCGTAATTTTTGGTTTGCACTTTCTTGTAGATATAAAACCCTCAATGAAACCACGAACAGCAACGGATCAATTTTATCGGCGTTGCTAGCAATACTCGTCAATGCATAAAAAACGTAACGTACAAAGCGAAAATGAGGAAACAAAGTGTTTCTCTCAATGCGATATCTAAAAGCAAAAGTATTATTTTAGAAGAAAAAACGCAAATCCGTCTTTTTCCTCAAAGGATATTCCGCAATTTAATTTAAAAAAGACAAACTAAGAAAAAAACAAAACAAAAAAGGCACAATTCAATGCTTTTCTTTGGTCACAATATTTTGAATAATTAAGCATTGAAAAATGGGGTCAAATGATATAATCTACATTCGGGAGTTGATACTTCATAAGCAAAAGCCCAAGTTGGCGGGTTTGATCGGAGGAGTTTACCATAATGCCGATTTATTGGAGATTGAATATCCGTTGTTCTTTGGAGGGTAGGCAGAACTCATCACAAAGATGTGTGGTGTGCTGCCTATGCTCGCGGGGCTGGATTCGACGTGCAAACTAACTGGTTTATTCCCACCGTTGTCAATTATGCATTTGACCACCGTAGGCGGACTGATTTTTCAACAAGGAAACGGACATTCGACTAGCAGTAACTTCCTCTTGACATCGGTTATCATACCAATTTATAGCTAACCCTTCCTTGCAACTACAAGGAAAATGGGATTCACACGCAACACTCGAAATCTAATCAGTCATTTTCGACAAATTTGATTGGGCCAAAGTTTTGTTACATAAAATACATATCAAAAACAACATATTTCATATGCATTTTATACATATCAAATATATAAACATGTATTTTTGTATTTATACATTTGATATGTATAAATCATTGATATGTATAACAAAAAGATTAAAAACAACCACTCGGACTGGTCAAAGGGAGTGAGTGAGGTACTTCGATTAATTGAATCAAAATTTAAAATGGTTGTTTTAGGTCTCTGTACTGGTTGTATTTGATTGCCATTTTTCGTTTGCACAAATCTGACTTCCCATTAGTCAAAAATAATTAAGTTAGATTCATAGTCAACCCCTGTTTTAGTCTTATACTTGTTTACGGTGAGGTAAAATAAAGGAAGAGCGTACTATGGCTAATTTTGAGAATCTATCAATATCTGTCTCGTCTTTCTTCTTTCTCATCTTTCGTAAACTATCATTATTAACATCAATGGAGAGCTCTCGGCCTGAACTTTTCAATGATGAAGTTATTTATACATTTACCTTTAAGAATAAATTACGCTCTTCTCCTCTTTAACCCGAAGTATTGAAGTGAATTTTAGCTTAAGAGAAATTGGAAGGATTTTTCATATTAAATTACGCAATTTTAAGCTTTAGAAAATGCCTAAATTTTGAAATTACAGGTTTCTAGAGGGGTGATATTTCTTAAATTGTGACAATAATAAACTGATAAGATCCTCTAAAATATATTTTTCGGTTTCCAAACGGCATTGCTGGGCGGTAGCGGGTTAACCTCCATACCTGAGACACGTATGAGGTTATCCAAAACAGGGGTTGGTTTTTACTGCGTACCTGATTGTGATTCCCGAAAACATGCAGACCGAATCTGGGCAAGAATATGTTTCGAACAAAATGGCGATTATTAGTCCCTGTCTTAAAGTACCAGGTTTTCAAGGCACCAAGAGAACCTTTTTATGCAGTCATTAGGAGTATCTCTCCTGCCTAAGGAAATGGCTTGTGCACCACACGTCGTTTCAGCTCGTTTTTCGTGCGGTTTATTTCAGTCGCAATAAAAGATTTGAAACGCTTTTCTTGTACCTGTTTGTGTTTGGCGCGCGTTCCCGCGATGGCGGCGACGCAAGTTCCCGCCGCCGCCTCCCCGCGCTCGCGTTCCCGCTCGCAGCTCCCACCGCCTTCCGCGTCCGCCCGTTCCGCGCCGCCAGATGGCGCGCTGTTGCGCTTCCGGCGACGCTGCGCGCGGCGGGCTCTCTGATACAAGATGGCCGCCAACACGATCACGTTCAAGAACAGAAGAAGGCCGCCGGCTCCGAGAGTTGCGCCCAGAGCGAGGCTGGAACTGAACACACAATGGTCAAAACTCTCCTAGTGATATCGACAGAGGCACTGGTGTGTGAGCGAGGTAGTCTTACTGGATTCATGCCTACGGCGCCCGCACCCGTCAGTCAATGCTGTAAGGATGTTTGATCGCTTCAGACTTGTCAAGTTCAGTTAAAACTTTAAAATCATTGTAAAAAAATTCGAACAGAAATCAAAGCTATTCACTTTTCGTTGACAAATCGTCCCAATTTCAATCCGACCGAAAATGAAGATTCTTTCAATTTTATAGAGACGCAAGAGTTGCTGATATTATTCATCTCCACGCTTGAACACCCTTATTTGCAAGTTAACTTGCAATATTTCTGTCAAATGATCGATGAGGAATGATTGTTTTTGGCTCTGTGAGTTCATTTTAAGCGGACGAAGGAAAGTGATCGACCCGGAAAGTGGTCGACCCGGAAAGTGGTAGACACGGAAAGTGGTCGACCCGGAAAGTGGTCGATATCGGGTGCCGTTAGGTTAGGTTGGTTTTTGTCGGACAACTTTCGTGTCGATCACTTTCCGTGTCGATCACTTTTCGGGTCGACCACTTTCCGGGTCGACCACTTTCCGGGTCGAATTTTAAGGTATTAAACAATAGAGAAGTTGTGAAATTTTTATTTCATTTTAGGACCTCCGCTTCGGAGAAGTTCTTCGGTATACTAAACCAAAGGCTCTTCTAAGTTCGATGGCCACAAGCATTAACCGACTGATTGCGAGTTGCGTTTTTCGTAACCATCGAGTTTCAAAGGGTGTTTTCGTAACCATCAAGTTGCCGCGCGTCGCAAAACGGTCTTCTTTCTGTCGCTACAAAAATGTTATTCGGCCAATTTACGCTTTCATGGGTGGTAACTGTAGACAGAAGTCTTGTCTACAGTTTTTACCCACCAAAACGCAAATTGGACGTAGATTTTTTTGTAGCTATAGAAGGAAGACCGATTTGTGATGCGCAGAAACTTGATGGTTTCGAAAACACCCTTTGAAACTCGACGGTTACGAAAAACGCGACTCGCAACTTGCTGGTTAACCCACTACCGCCCAGCGATGCCGTTCGGAAACAGAAAAAAAAAAAAAAAATCTTTCAGAGGATCATTTCAGTCCAGTATTGTCCCAATTCAAAAAATATCACCCTTATGGAAACCTTGAATTTCATCACTTAGGCACCTTCCAAAGCTTAAAATTGCGTACCTCAATGGAAAAAATCCTTTCAATTTCTGTAAGGCTAAATTTCACTCCAAATACTACGGGTTGTTGAGAGTTAACGCTTGTGGCCATCGAGTTGGTGGTCTTGAATACGGAATGTAAAAGTGTTTTTTCGGTTACCTGAAGAAGTGTCCCGCTGTCATGGAGTGAAGGAAGTTGTCGCTGCTGTTGTCGGGGCGCGCTTTTGGTGCGGGGTGGGACGACGTCGTGGAGGGTCCCTCCGCGGGCGCGACGGCCACGGCAGACACGGCGGAGTCGCCGTCCAGCTGCGTGGTCACGTTGCTGGCCGGCGTGCACTCCGGGGGCGCCGCCGTCGTGGTGGCGGGCGCGATCACCAGCGGGGGGAACTGCGTGAACGACTCAACCCGAACGGCGCCTGCCAAGTTAACACAAACTAGTCACACCCGCTTCATTCTCTTACGGTACCATAAAACATAGTGTTTCCGCGAAAATGCAGAGAAAACTTCAAATTCACTAACCGATACGTTATTATTATCCGCACGAATATCGCTGTTCGCATCAGATTCTGTCGAACAGAGCGCCTGACAAAGTCGGCATAGACCACACGCGTAACATGAAGGAATTGCGGTTGCCTATCCTCACTTTGTCAGGGGCTCTGCTTATAAAGCCTGGTTTCGGTTGAAATCGGTTGCAATATTCGGTTGAAATATTATATGAATTCGGTTGAATATTCGGCTGAAATTGACAAATCTTTCGTAATTTTTATAACACCGCTTGCCCGAATAGTTCAGTTATAGAAGCCTAGGGTGAGTTAAGATTCGTTAAACTGAAGCTTCATTAAACTACCTCCGAAAAATACGCGATTTTGGTTAGCCGAAGTTGGCAGCATAGGCGTGCGCACGGGGGTGGCCAGTTGGGCCATGGCCCAGCAGCCACCCTCAGTGAGGGGGCCAGGCACCCGCGACTCCACCCAGGGACCCCCCCCCTAATGCTAGCGCGGGGGCCCCCCGGCGCGTAGTGAATGCCGGCAGCCCCGTGAAGGTTGGACGGGGCCCACCGGAGTCTAAGGGCCCTCCTCCGCGCGTACCACTTCGTTTTAT
>Ga0058701_10003848_pt1 | contig 12030 bp, 8 predicted proteins | sample AgamicOrMae_FD_97039 | JGI IMG/M metagenome (GOLD analysis project Ga0058701, IMG submission 97039) | Agave microbial communities from Guanajuato, Mexico - Or.Ma.e | ecosystem: Host-associated > Plants > Phyllosphere > Phylloplane/Leaf | place: Guanajuato, Mexico | collected 2012-06-04 | reverse complement strand
TTAATTATTACATCTCTCTTTGAGGAATTTGTGTGTTTTTAACTTTTATTATCCTTCTCGCTTTTCGGTGGCTGTACTTAGTACAGTCTGGCGCCCTTATCTTACATCAAAATAAATTCAAGCCGACTAGCGTTGAGCCTAGCCCCTCTCCGAATGTTTTGAGCTTAGCCTGGGTCATTTCTGTACCTATTAACGGGGAAACGTTATAAACTCTGCTCGGCGCGCCGGGACTCGACCGGCCTCTTTCACTTTGGTCTTGGGTCGGCGTCCAGAGAACAACTCACCACGGGTTCCCCGTGTGGGTTTATAATTTTTGCTTAGCTCTGTTTTACGCTGTAGCCTTCGTCATTCTTGATTTGTTTCAGTACACGTCGTAGATGTGTGCTATGCTTTAACATCGTAAAATGGTAAGTTTTGGAAGGTTCTGCGCCCTTGTTCTTGTTTGCTGTCATTGCTTTCTGGCCTTGTCTGTCTGGTCGTGGAGTTTCGTAGACTTATTGTGTCTAACCAGTTAAATCCAATGTACTATTTGACATCTTTGGGAGGCTCAGCGTACCGATGGGCTTGGCTCGTTTGCTGCGTCAATTGGCCTGTGATGTAAAGCGTCGGTTCCCTTTTTCGGAGCTCGACTGCCCTTGTTTGCTGTGACCTGACTCCCCTTGTTACTTTGACTTGGCTTAGATATAGCCAAATTTAATTTATTCTTGATGGCTCAGATTTGTTCGCTTTACCATGTGCTTGTGGTTGCGGAGGTTGAACCCAGTCTAGTCAAATGGCATTCGCCGTTCTCCTGCGGGTCGAGCTTTCTTACTTTGTTTTTTCTTCTTTCTTACGACTTGACAACGTCCGTACTTCTTGCACGTGGGTTTCTTTTTCTAACTGGCTGTTGCTAATCGCCGTTTGTCTGTCATAGGAGCTATTTCGTCGGATCTTCCATTTTTTACACTGCTACCTATAAGCCTGTTACCTGTTTGATGTTACCGTACGCCTCTGGACGCCTTTGTTGCTGCTAGTGTCGTCTTTCTTCCTCCCCGGCCACTCTGGATCTGGAAGTGCTCACCTTCATCAACCTACATCTCTCTAGGTGATGGGTGATAGGTTCTAAATTATTCCTGATCGCAGTGGTGTTTCCGTGTTTCTAGCAGCAATCCCAGCCTAATCAGATTGCTTTGTAAAGCGTACTTTTTTCCCATAGCCAGTTATCTGGTCTACTTTTATTTTTAATTTTTTGCCACATGGCTTTTTCCTAACTAATTGTACCTTGAAGCTACATTGCTACTTTGTATAAGTTATATCTATTGATAATTGTGTTTCCTGAAGGTTTGAGATTAACATGATGTGCACTACAGTTTCGATTCCGGAATCACTATTTTGTTAAATAAACTAAATATGTTGAACACTGTCTCTTCTTTGTACTAAGGGTTCGAGCCTCACTTTTAAAGTACCCATGAACTTCTTAGCCCGGTAGTTAAGTAGTTTAGCCAAAAACTGCTACAATACAAACAAAAAATTTAAACTGATCGGTCAAGACTTGGTCCCTGAACCTTCTCTTTCGTACCCCGCGTGCTTACCCACTGAGCTACGAGGGATGAGCGAGAATCTAAAGAACCGCCACTGCCAAAACCAACGTAATAAGAATGCTGCCGGATTGCTTGCGTTGCGGCGTTGCCAAGTTTATGCAAAACAGTACCTGTAGCGGCGTTACTATTCATTTCCGGACATGGGTACCCTACGTCACCTTGCTCCCGACACCCAGCCCGACCCGTGAAAAATTTTTGATGTAAGACTTTCCGACCACATTGTATAAGCGCCACGCGTCAGTTTTGTTTTTTCGTTTGTATCTTCGGCTTCTTTCCAGTCCTACATGAGGGGCACCGGTAATCATCTTCCCCTGGCCGTCCAAGATCGTTGACGTATAGGAGAGGGAAAAAGTCCTTGTGAATAACACAAAATTACATTTTTTCAGTTCTTTTCGGGCAGCGGCGCGCTGCGCAAACGCCGATGCGTTCATCCGCTACAAAAAGACACTTAGCGAGCAACAATATGCCATCATACTTTCATATCCAAGTGGCGGTTTTCTTTCCCAGGCAATATTCTTTTTCATTTCACTCACTCGTTGTCGATGAACGTGCAGCAGGCAGAGGAACTTCGGCTGAAGAAAAATATTTCTTAGCACGTCGGGAAAATTCATCCATTACTTCCTTCATTATCCACATTCGCATGCGTTCGAAATCTTCTGATTTCGGTTGTATGGATACTCCCGCACAGACAACGTAGGCCCACAGGTAGACATGAACTCCACAATCGTTAGTGTCCGTTCCTTGGTCAGGAATATCGGAGGGTTTGAAAAATGACCATCCGTTCCACCTTGGAACGGCACCTCCTCCTCGGATATTCCACATGCAAAAAGTCTTTGATCAGAGGTATAAGTTCATCGTCGAATAGACTGCCTGATGTGACTGAGTCAAGATAAAGAATGAACTTATGCTTTAGCACGATTCGAGGGCTACAAGCAATAAGCATCCAGTTCAGATTTGCGTTTTGTAAAAGGTCCAGTTCGCAAACTCGTTTTCTAAACCGTCCAGTTGGCGATGTCGTTTTCTAAACCGTTCAGTTCGGAACGCAAAAGTCAAAAACGTCCAGTTCTCATTAGGGCGAAAAATACATTGATACGCGTAGCGACAAATTTTTCATACTCTCCCGTGGAACAGGAAGAAGAATAAAAAGCAGGAGATTCAAAACTTTAAAGTCATATTAAAGCCAAAATTAAAGATCGTGTTCTTTGTGCCTTTTCTCAATCAGATTTCTATTTAATCGAAAAAAAGTACTAGCACGTCGAATTATGAGCCATTTTTATCCAAATCAATCGGTTTATTTGTGGAGTGCACACTTCGGCGTCAACTGCTTCTGGTCTTTGAGTCCCTATAACCAAGAAATATCCAGTTATTTAGATTATATCAAAAAAATATGCGAGCCAAGTTAAGTTTATTCTGAAAACAGACGTGTTTAAAACATGGTTAAGATGAAGTCTTGACAGTCGTTTTTAACACCCAATTCCAGTTCGCATTGCTGCATTGGTTTCAAAGTAAGGTAAGTTGCCATTCTTTCCACAAACTATATTTGTTGCACATTGCAGTATTTCATTTAGCAGCATATACCTGAATAATAATTATAATTTCTCTACCTCGATACATGGTTTTGAGATGATTGGTATGCTTTCGTTTGAGGTTATGGTAACTTTGACATGTACGTCTCATTTGTACGCCGGTACCTTCCGTAACCAGGTATACAGTTTTTAGCCCTCATGTTTCCAAACGCTTTTCTGTTAATTTTATTACTTTACGTTTTCTTTTTTGTGTCAAAATTAATTTGAAACAAGCTGCCAAAGTATAGAAAAGGTGAGGTTAAGGTGCCCTGAAAAACAGTTTTTGTTGAGAAAGTTTGTGACATTCCATAAAGAGAGGAGTCAAGTTTTGTTTTTTTAAATATAGGAATCTTCCTTTCCTGCGTGCAGTGGTATAAATTTATGTAGCTCAACTAATCTTTGACGAGCAAGTTGTGAGTTTCCTTCTTTTTATTTTTCTTCCAGGTCCGCGGGAGAGTATGAAAAATTCATCGCTACGCATATCAAAGTATTTTCCGCTCCTATGAGAACTGGACGTTTTTGACTTTTGCGTTCCGAACTGGACGGTATAGAAAACGACATGGCCAACTGGATGGCTTAGAAAACGAGTTTGCGAACTGGACGGTTTAGAAGACGTAAATCCGAATTGGATGCTTATTGCTTGTAGCCCTCGAATTATTACCGTGACCCAGACGCATCGCTTGACCCACGCTGGTATAATCATAATGTTTCGAGACAAGACGTTCTCCATGACAGCGTTTTTGACCGACGATGATCCTCTTCTCTACTGAAGCGAAGTGATGAAATAAGTATCGCAGGCAAATTGGCGGCGGGCGCGTATGCGCGAGTGCCCTTAGCCGCCGAGCCTAGAACAAGGCGACGGTAGATTCGGCTTGCTGCAGTGGATGTATACAATACGGCACCATGAGAGTTTTATTGAAAATTTGCGTGTAAAAGGTGTTTTGTCAGTTGAAAAAATGGATATCGTCACCATGTCTAATATATTAGATGTGATAGGCACCTTTCAGCGGCCGTTGATTGAAGGACAGGCAGTTTTAGATGCAAAAATGTTAGTTGCAGTTGAGAGGTTAAGGCGTGAAGATGACTTTGTCAAGGAGTCTTACATACCGGAGCGAAATCTTCCTGACATCCGTGTCAACACTGTCCCGCCATCGGCTCAGCGCCTTCTGGATTTATAACCCACGACACAGCCAACACTTTTGCCAGTTGGAGCTCCACAGGTGCACTTGCTTATAATGTTGCACCCATCACATGTCTTTGCAATGCCTCCGCTACAAAGTGCACCCGCAGGTTTCATGTAAAAATACTTTTACGGTAAAAATTATATTTTTCTTCTCAAGCCGCCATCTTGGCAAGGCAGAACGCTCTTCGCGCCTCCTTTATTATGACGTCACATATAGTCATCTCACTCGCGCATGGCGGGTCAGTTACGCCGTAGACAAAAGTCGACTTTAAGGCTCATAATTCAAGTGGACTAATATTCGATAAAGAAAGGTGCCAATTCGTGCATTAGTCAATCCTCATTCAAAAAAAAGCCTCGTTTACCAAAATCTGATGTGTGTAGCGTTTCCTGACTGACAGAAAATGAGGAAGGGTTTTTGGAGTTTCCGCTCCGGTATGTAAGACTCCTTGACTTTGTGAATATCTTAAAAGTATGGGCCTTGTGTCTGCAAACTTCTGCCTTATTTTCTAATCCACAAAAATTACATGTTCATATTGATTTAGCTAATCTGGGAAAGGACCGGGTTCATTTTTTTAAACTGCTCGTGCATAGCCGGCTAATCCGCCGAGTGCTAACACCTTATCGCCCTCTTGTTACATCTATTCAAGTAAGTTTATTAATGCCAAAATTCTGATGTTTTTCTATTAAGGAAAATACTTTTTGGGCACCTTTTTGAGCATTAATGGGCTAAAAGACTAAAATTGGGGACCCCAGTGATGAAACTCATCGTTCTTGCAGGCCGTGATAAGTCATGTAAATGCAATGGAAATCCATGGAACCGTAGTCCATCGGTGGCTTAATTATTGCATTGGGGAACACAACAGTATTTTGTAATTTTCTGGCGATTTTCGTGATTTTTTGTGACGATTTTGCGTTTGCAACCCGTTGCAGTGGCGGTCGCCTCATCATCATTTGAGGCCATTTTTCGGGTAAAGAATCCAATCTGACGCTGTAAAATCGTCAAATACATTGTAGATATTCTAAATTACCTACCAGACAAAATTTCAGTCAATAAATGAACGACTTACTGATAAAATGATAAATTTCCGCAATTTGACTACACAAGCACACGCAGCTCATTGGGGGCTGTGGCATCCGTATCTACCGTCGCTTAGTTCCGATTTCGGTCGCTACGAGCGCGGAACGTGCGCCCGCTGCCAATACATCCAGAAGTAGATTGTCATCTGCCTGCTTGCACTTTGAAATTAAATCGTCAATTATATCACCAGTCATCCAACGTCGGAGGTCAAGGATTTTGAGAGACTGAAATGAGATACTTCCTCCACAGCCATTGATGGTCGTCTCATTCTCCGCGTGCGATTGATAAGGATCGACAACCCAGGAAGTGACGTCACTTCAGGGATTTATCGTCATGTAGGGCAAATCCACCAGAGGCGCTGTTTCTGGAGTTGGGGGAGTGGGTTCCGTTTTTACGCTGGACAGCAGGATATTTGCCTCAAAGCTTGTCTGATTGACTTCTAGAGCCCCGTCCTTATTGTTAGGAAAAACGGGATCATACTTTAAAATTTTACGAAGGGATTCACCGAAGCTCAATTTTTGTCTTGCGGAAGGCGGATTCTGGACATCAGCACCTTCTCGAAGTAGCCGAACAGCGGAAAACTCCGTAACTGGTGGAGAAGCGACCGCGGATGGGTCCGACCTTGATGTCTTTGAGAATTTCCGTGTCCCTGATAGTTAGGTACACTTAACCGGAGAACTTTTTAAGTTACAGTTTTTAAAGGGCTTCGATTTCACAGGGCTGAAATATTTGTCGAGGATTCTTTTCCCCACTCTGACTGCGTCACTTTTCGGTGCGTACTTTTTGCAAGCGTTCTATATTGAGAACTTAGCTTGACCTCGCACTTTTCGGACTCGTTTTCCTTTCCTTTTCCACATGCCCTTTGCGAGGCGGATCCTTCTTTCGCGGTGGTGGTCTCTTAATTCCTAGGCGCCTGTAGTCGACATTAAACGCGACTTCGTTCAACCGCTTGTCCATCGCCGGAATCATCGCTCTTAAGAACCTTGCGGGCCGTAGGTTAATCTTTTTTGGGTCGGTATAATTTTTGGATACGTGAAACACCTCGGCCATCCAGTTATATGGCGGATTTTCGCAGTCATAACCAATCTTCTGTACAGTGTAACGCGACCACAGGATAATATGGAAAATGCCACGTACGAAGGCATGAAAAAAACTGAGGAATGAAGAATTGTTTTTTTTTCTTTCCCTTCAACGGAACTGGTAGCCTCCCTCGTAGCCGTGACGCTTGCAAATATAGGAGTAAAAGGCGACTGATGGCATAAACGTTTTGAATCTTTCGCCCTTGGATTCGCTTTCTTGTATTCGTATTCCTCCTTCTCGAGCCTTTTTTCCTCGTCAGCCTCATCCTCTGGGTTTTCTTCGATCTTCTCGAAACACTGTTGAATGACCGGAGGAATGATAACAGCTGAACCTGCCAGTACTTCGTAAGCTTCAGCCGAGGGATCTTTCAAAGCCTGCGTCTTCCATTTTAAATCGAAAATTATGGAGACAAGTCGAACGACGTTCTTTGTATCCTCGATTTCTGAGGTTCGCTGTAGAGTAGCAAACAGTAAAACGGCCAGGTCGAATACTTTTCGTGTTGTTTTGTTTTTGGGGAGCTTGCCATGAAGGTAGCGTGCAACGGTATGAATTTCATGAGTGCAGCAGATTTGGATGACAATGTGTTCGATGTTCTCATTATGTAATACTGAGTACAGGTACTGAATTACATCCATGTGGCAGAACTCCTGTAGAGTGGCGTGAATTTCCGCCCAGCTGAAATCCATTATCGCCATGCCGGGTGGTTTGTGAGCGTATTTCGCGGCGATTGTGTCGGCCCTCACAGTCAATGAGCTCGATGTGACGCATTCTTCACTTCTGTAAGTCGGTAAGACAAATAGGCGACTTTCCTTCGGGGCCACGAACGGACAGGGCGTAATGATGTATATCGTACTCTGCCCATTCTGGTCCACAGGTTTCTTTACCAGTAGCGTAGATGTGGACTGTAACGAAGCCCTTTAATTCCGAGTAGAATTTATCTTGCCTCGGTGTGTTCCAAGTTACTTGAAATGCAACACTGCTTGCGCGATGAACAACATGTCCTTTATGCTCTAGTCCAAATTTCTGAGCAGTCCTTAGATCTACCATCAGGTCGGGGCTCAAGTTATCTTTTTTTTTCTTCGCTTGCTATTTGCGCGGACGGGCATCCGTCGAAGTTGCCTTCCTTCAAAACACTGGGATCATTCTTCACATGCTCTCTGAGCAAATCTAATGAGGTATTTGCGCGAAAAGAAGAAGAGAAGGAAGAAGTAAAATTGCCGAGTTGGAACAAAACAAACCGCCGCCATCTTGACGTCTGCTGCTCCGACCGCGAAGCACTCTTGCTACTGTTTTTTTTTTAAATGAAAATACGTGTTTGAGGTTGTATTTAACCCGTTGTAAGTATTAAGGTAGTGTTATGACAGTTTTGGCTAAGCAACACACCGAAAATTTCTGTGTGATATAAAGGAATAAAGACACAGCGTGAACGTAATACGTTCACGCTCGGTCTTGCATGTAGGGTCAGCCCAGAGTCAACTAAGTTAAGCAAAAAATGCCGTGTTAAATTGACGGATCAACTGAAGTTTTATTTATTTCGATGTCGGATTCCTTTTTTCCCGGCGAGTTTCAAGGTTTAATCGGGCTCTACCGAATCCACGCAGTTTAGAATGTGTTTATTTTGGTGGCACGGTCTCGGGAGTACCGTTTCTAGTTTGTTTTTATTTGATCTATTTTGTAGCGAATATGAGAATATGTGCATATCCGAACTGCCATCACTCAGAAAAAGAAGCTGAGTGTCGCATGCATCGGGTGCCGATCTCACCAAGGGCATGTACAAAGTGGATGCAGGTACGTCACTGGATGGGAAGCCCCAGGAAACTTCCTCTCGCGAATTTTTTATGTTCATGTCATTTCAATGGAGGACATGGACTGACTAAGGACAACCCAATGCCAGATCCCTGTGAGGTAACTTGAATGTTTTGGTTGTGAAAATGTCTGAGGAAGTTACAGTATTATCACTTTACCTGATATGAAGGAAGAGTGTTCCTGTTCACTGAAGAACATGTCTTTTACAGGATGATATACCATGGATTGTGATTGTCGAAGGACGGAGAGGATCCCTCAGAGGCAAAAATATGGGTCCTCGAGTACGGTCCAAAAAAAAAGGTTAGTGTAAAAAATTCATGTACAAACCAAGCAGCTTTGTTTCCTACAAATATATAAAGCATGATTTAATTTTTTTTCTGGTATAATTTTCAGGTGGCTTCCCCTGGATCCATTCCAGCCACTCCAGCTACTCCACGGGAAAATGCTACTACATCGACACCAGTCACTCCAATAGCCCCAGAACAGTCTGGTGTAATCAGAAGTAAGTGCAATGAACATGTCAATGTCTGAGAGTGTCTACCTTGGGAATGTATGATACGGTTCATAAGGGATTCTTTTATGTTTTGTTTTTAACATAGTGTGTTAATTCTTTTTATTTACCAGGGACTACAAAATGACTCAACAGTTCTCATGGAAACTGGCACATTCAACCGTAAAGTACATCATTTCCATTCAACTGGAGGAATAGTTAGCAGCACATTTCTTGTGAGTGATAACTTGGTAAAAACCACACTGTTGTTCAAATTTTGGGCACCTTCATGTCACAAGTGGAAACCCTTCAGGTTTGTTTTCATTGCCAAAAGAAGACCTGTAAAGTTGGTGTGCACTGTGCTTTTTTCCCAGAAATTTTGCAGGTTTGCATTTTAGTGCCTATGTTTTTCTTTAAAACCTTTCTTTCCTACTCGGATCTTACTTGGAACTGTTTGTATGTTAGAAAATCGATACCTGCGAAATTTCGGCATAAGAAATACACGCAAAGCTCACAGCCTTATCTTTGTTTGCTCTTGGTGTTTTTATTAACCTTGTTTTATTATCTTTTCTGGTAATGTAAACATCCTGGGATATTTTTGCTGGGTGAAACAGTTGTTAATGCGTCGTTTAGGCCCAGGATTGTAAGCCGTTGGGAATATTTTAGTTTTCCTCTTTTGATTTTCCCTGACTTCTTTTTGACATATTTAGTTAACGAAAGAACGCCCTAGAACGTAGGAAGAACATCGGAGTTTTATGTTTCATACATTTTTGGTTCTGGCGTTGACCTTGGAGCATAGCTGAACAATGCTGACGTGAATGAATAGAAGGCTAAGTTTTTATAGCCAAATATTGGGGGGGGGGGAATGGGGGAAATCGCTGAACTCATAACAAAAAGTATAGAGTGCAAGGATGCAGACCAACTTTTTCGCGGTTACGCCATCTTGCAGCACTAGAAATTGAGCCTGAGAAGTCTCCACTTGCGGTGTAAAGATGAACCAATGTTGTTGCACAACGTTATTTTTTAAGATGATCAAAACGATGCTATTCGAAAAGATCTAATGAATTCTGTTTTCTAACTGACAGGAGAATGTCCATGCACATAGCCCTCCAAGAGTGACCACAGGACCAGGCCAAAACGAAGTAACAGTCAGCCCTATATCCTTTGTAAGTAGAAGCTTTGGGACAAATGTACAAAACATTATAGGTTTAGAGGTGTATTAATCCCTTTCAGTCATAAAAATAAAACCTGTTACAGTCGTGCTTGTCACAAAACTGGTGACGTGTGCCTGTTTGCGAAAAATCGTTTTTTGCTCATCTGTTTAGTTTTTGACCGGTTTCCGATTTCAAGGGTGAACAATACTGGTCACATCTTGATCAACATTTTGCAACCCTCCAAAGCAAAATCGGTCAAAAACTAGGCAAATGACAAGCAAAAGACGATTTTGCGAAAACAGGCACACGATATACCAGTTTTAAGACGAGAGCACCTAAAACAGGTTTATTTTTTGGAAGTGTGTATTCACCCGGAAACTCCCACATAAAATACACTGCGCCTTTTCGACGTGCTTTTAAGTATCCCCATGTATATGCGTCCTTGTCAAGGGCGGGCGAATAGTACTGACCGTTATTTTTTTCTGTGTTTCTTATAGGAGAGTGCAAATAGACTAATGCAGGCTGATAAGGAGATTTCCCAAGTGTCTCCTTATTCACGTGGAAGAGTGACCAGAATTTCCCGTAAGAGTGAAACCTGCCACATTGTAAGTTTGCGTTAGGAAATCAAGTCAGCGTGTTTGGGGAGGGGGGGTACCACATGAAATCAGTGCGTATTGCCTTGTTTTCAAGTATTATTTTCAAAGGTGTGCAAATGATATAAAATCCCCTACATCGGAGCTCATAATTTGACTTAGTCGAATCTAGCACACTTCGGCCTTAAATAGAGGACTTCCACTAAAAGAAGAACAATAAGAAGACTGGTCACGTGACCGCCAGTGCCACAACAAACCCCCCACTCCCCTCTCCCTCCCGCTCTGCAGACGGTTGGGGGCTCGTCTGTTTGTCTTTTCTGCGTTTTTATGCATTTTCTGTGATTAAAACTTGTAAAAAGAGTTAAAATATACTGTTTTACGTCCTTAAGAACGTGTGAATCAAGCGTTTGATGCATAAAAAGTATCAATCGCGAGTGACGTCGTATTTATAGGTTAAGACGCCCAGGTGTTTTCTCCACTTTATTTGATGTAACTGCGTTTATTTTATAAATTTTGGAAGTTTTTAAACTTTTTTTGTCATACGGACATGGGAAAGAAGCGTCGTTAAAATATGGAGGCTTTTAATTTTCACCGGTAAGTACTACGACTCACGAGAAAAGTGAGTGCAACAGAGGTTTAGTTGTAATGTGTTCTAAATGGTATTTTTCAGATTAAAAAGTGAAATGGATTTGCCGGCTTAATAAACGTGCACAATACTGGTTTCCTCAATTGCGTTCTGCAATGTGTACCCACGGCGAAAGGCTTCAGTAATATTATGTCTAAAGTAATTTATGAACGGGTTTGGTCGCGTGACAGTGGTGACGGGGCAGTAACGGAGGAACTGTCCCGCACCCTTCACCTGATGTCAACAGACAAGGGTCCTGTTGATGGTGAAGATTTTGTTGTAAGTATATTTTTGTTCTACTGTCAATTTTTGTTGCTGTGTTATAAAGTATTCACGAGGGTTATATCTTTCTCCTTTTGCATAGGATATTGTTGATGAACGCTGGCAAGGCTACAACAAAGGGACGCAGCAGGATTGCCTAGACTTCCTCTGCTTCGTCTTGAGCTCTGTTCATAATGATCTCAAGGTATGTATGTTTATTGCTGTATTTTTTGTACTTAGCTAGCAATTAGATGGCATAACTATCACAGCATATTTTTGTTACTGTTTAAATAGGTGAACCTGCAGGCTTGGACCGAGCCCTTGACTGAAAAATCGTGTTTTGATTTGCGCAAAACATTTATGGCGGAACAAGAGGATTACATCAATGGTAACCGTATTTTTCATGGTCCAAATTCTGACCATTGTTTCGTGTTCCTCTTGCCCATACTTCTCAGTAACTAGTGAAGATGCCTATCATGTTGGCCTGGACATTCCACAGTCTTCATCAAATATTGAGGTATGAAATTAGGACCCAGTAGTATTTCTAAATATTAAGTACTACTATGTCATTTCTTTTTGTGTTGATCTCATTTTTAACTAGGATTAAATTCAGTT
>Ga0058701_10003847_pt1 | contig 12031 bp, 6 predicted proteins | sample AgamicOrMae_FD_97039 | JGI IMG/M metagenome (GOLD analysis project Ga0058701, IMG submission 97039) | Agave microbial communities from Guanajuato, Mexico - Or.Ma.e | ecosystem: Host-associated > Plants > Phyllosphere > Phylloplane/Leaf | place: Guanajuato, Mexico | collected 2012-06-04 | reverse complement strand
TGTAACAAAATATTTTTGCTGTCCCTATTTTAACAAATGATTTTGTTGGTATAACAAAACCTTTTATACAGTGTTATGGGTAAGAAAGTAAAGAAAGATTGAAGAGGAGCGTCTTCGTTTTAGGCGAACCTGATAAGCGAGAAATCCAAGTCAAACATGACTCCCCCCCTTTTTAATGGCGTTTGCTTCCGCGATGTTGCTTGATGCTCTTCTGCTTTGTTGGCGGGCCAATTGTTTGCCTAAACAATTTTCGAGGGATTAGGACTAAATTTGTTGCATCACCACCGTAATCCTTTATCTGATTTTAATCTACCACCTAACAAGAGCCCCCGGGCAGGATTGATTTTTACACAAAGTGTTTTACCGTCGTTGAGGATCGTGCACAAATTATACAGAGAAAATGACATTGTTGCCTAAACAAAACGTTTTGTTAATATAGCCTCAGCAAACCAGAATTGTATTGATGACAATTTCTGTTGTTACATCAACAATATGAATTGTTACCACAACAAAGACTGTTTTCGCCGTAACAAGTGATATTGTCACCACTACAATCCTGATTAGCTGAGGCTATATAAACGAAAACGTTCGTTGAGGCGACAAATTGATTTTATCCGTGTACGCAACGGTAAATCAGTCACTTTTTTGACAACCTTCCCCCTTCGAACCACTTTTTTTTTATGCCTTATGGGGCGTACGCAAACCCCTGCCCTTTTTGGAGAGCTGTGTAATTTGTGTCCGACTTTTTACCTTAAACCAAACTCTTCAGTCATATTATTTTTGACAGGTTTGCTTTATTAAGCTATACAAAACAGTGCACATATTTTCAAGCATCATCTATTTTTAATTAAAATTAAAATATTCCACTTCCAACAAGTCTTCTTTTAACTTTGAAAACGTTCCGCAAATATCGTTTTACATAAAAATACAAGGCCCAAAAGAAGATTGGATTTCACCAGGAAAGTTAGTTACGACCTTATTTGCGCTTTCCGTCCCTCTTACAATAATATTTTAGCCAAAACTCTCTAAAAAATTAACATCTAAAGAAATACATTTTTAGAGCTTCTTCACCTAATCAAGAATTTTAGATATTGCCGCGATACTACTGATTAGATCGGATAGGCGTTTTCAGCTAACTGCATTTGAACCTGGCGGTCTTTTGAGGCCGGAGATCACCGAACTCGACCGATCTCCGGCTGATTGGCAATACACATCGCTTCATTTCATTTGCAATGTAAAGCTGAATAACCGGCGCGAAGCTCAACTGTCTGAAAAGAATTATTGCGGCAATGCTTCACTTTTGGGGACCATTTACGTGCGGCGTTAATCAGGGACGGCACAAAAGAGGATGACAATGTTTTCAGTCGTGTTACCTTTGATAAATGACTGCCTCGCCAGGTGAAATTAAACGCATTACCAACCCTTTTAAGCACCCGGAACGCGTTCCCGTCTTTTGTTCAGTAAAGCTAGCCAACACTTGAGAGCAGAATAAACATCGTTTGTCGCAGAAAAAAGACGCTGAAAAGCAAATAGCAGCAATCGAACAGTTATTACAAGCTGATACAAAAACGTATGTTTGTCGCAACTGCAATACAGAACATTATAACGCTGACGGTAATGATTCCTTACAGCACTGTTGACGGGCTTTGGGGATACTCTTATACCTTTCGTAACAAACTCACCGAAGCGGGAAACAGGGCACTTAACCGTAACCTATCGTTGCCAAGCCTAATGTCGCTTACCTTGGTCAATTTACGTGCCTTATGTTCTTCGCTTTCGCTCGGATACCTTTCGTCTGTTGTCTAACCTAATGTCAGCAAGCCTGATTCCGCGCTTACTTCTCGGCGAGAGGCTGCCGCCACACAAGTGACACCAGGCTTAGCGACCGCTATAGGTTAGGTCAACCTTGCCTCAACACAGTAAAAAAAAAACCCGTTTATGAGAATACTATACCTGTTTTAAGTATGAAACTAAAACGGGGGTAGCGTATTTTGGCAATTTTTCAATGTAGGCCTATGTTCAGCCACATCAATAGAAAGCTCTCGCCGAGACCTTTTGAATGATATGGTTGAACATAGGCCTATCTTAAAAAATAACCGAAATACGTACCAACCCTGTTTTGGTTTCACACTCAAAACAGGTACAGCATTCCCCAAAAGGTGGGTTAATTTGTTTGAGCACACCGGATCTAAAAAAGGAAAAAAAATAATAAAACAAGGTAGCGAAAACAAGCTTTCTTAGAGTGTGACGCTTAAAAACATTTTTTGACGCAAATTTTGTTAGGTCACCTTGGCCACGAGAAGAATATAGGGCGCCTTTGGAAGTTGCCATAAATCTTTCCGTACAGCCACACATCATTCCGATGACACCTTAACATGATTAGAGCGAGTATTTCGGAGGCCTCTGGAGGCCAGAAGGCCCTTTGTCGAGAGCTGGGTGCAGTTACCGAAGGAAAGCACGGTGTGATGCTAAACGGGTGGCGCCTAAGGCGCCAACCTCGGCGATGACGCCGCCGTCCAGGCGCCAGCACCACGACGTTGATTGACACCTCAGCTACCAATACTAATCGCTTTCCGCTTAATAGTTAACTTGATTAACACCAACAAACACCGGTGTATCTCAACCCTTCACTTTGCGACTCGATCCCGGTCGGGGCAACCCTCAAAATTTGAGAAGCTGGATTTCCCAACTATTGTTCTCAAGGCGTAACAATTCGCGATATCTGGTGAACAAGAGGCCTTAACCCACTACCACCCAGCGAAGCCGTTCGGATACAGAAAAAAATATTTTAGAGGGTCTTTTTGGTTCAGTATTGTATCAATTTAAAAAATATCACCCCTCTGGAAACCTGAAATTTAATAATTTAGGCATTTCCAAAGCTTAAAATTGCGTAATTGAATGGAAAAAATGCTTCGAATTTTTCTTTAAGCTAAATTTCACTCCATATACTTTGGGCTGTTATGGGTTAATATCAGGCTGATATCTGGCTGTTGAATTCGATCGAAACATGACTGTTTTAAGCAATTTTTCAAGATGTTTACTCCCTGACCACTGTCCAATGGTATCTGGCTAATATTTAGGTTTATCCTGCTGATTTTTATAATATTCAGCCGAAATCCGCCAGATATTTAATTGAAATTTAATCAATTTTTTCTTGATATCCGTTTATTATACCTCTGATATCCGGCTGATATCCTGGTATCCCGATATCCGGTGTACAGATTTCCAGCAAGATGTTACCCCTTGGCTGTTCCACCTTTAATCACGTTGAGCGGAGTCACAGCTCAGCGAGGCATAACCCCCGTAAAGACACAGTCCCTAACAGTCCCTAAGCCTGATGCAACTTAATTCTTGCTGAGTTCCTACCCGTCCAAGCAAGTCCGCTGAAGTACACTTGGAAGATTGAAAGATCGATGTTAGAAATCGGCGTTAAATCAGCCCCTGTTGACAACTAGGTAGCAGCAAACTTTGTTAGTCATCGTCGTTTGGACTTAAGGAAAAGTGATTTCACAGCCGCAGACGAGACCACAGCGCAGAAATAGGCTAATTTATTCAGGCAAGAACCACCCCTTTCATGTTAATGATTTTTCTTCTGCTTTTGAACTTCTTTTTGGATCACAAAATGAAATGATTGAGGCAGGCTTTTTAATCGGTCTAAACTTTGTTTCGTTGAACTGAAAATAGAGCCAAAGTAAATAATTTTATTCAGACATGGGAATCCCGTACATGATTCAAAACCTCTGAAGACATTTAAAAAAACGTATACCGGTAGAAAAAAAAATAGGTGAGCCCGCCAGATGTTTTGAATTTCATGTGGTGAACGATAAATAGTGCAAATATGTTAACCAATCACGATGAGAGTTGTCGGAGATCTTAACGTTATATGAGCACAGGAGGTCAATTTATTCTTGAAATTAATCATTTTTTTAGGGGGTGAGGTGGGGTTAGGAGCGACCCTAAAACGGTAAATTTTAATTTTCTTTTATCTCATAAACGGTATGGAAGTGAATGGAGTACATCTTAAGCACATTTTTGATTCCACGTTATTTCTTGATATCGCGAACGGTTTTAGGGATAATCACAAAATAATGAATTTTCCAGTAAAGAGTTATCTATTCTTATCCTTGCAAGTAGCTAAATATCCAAGGAATTTTACCACAACATTAAACGAATATTATACAAGTATACACGGGCTTACGTCTGCGACAGACCTATGATTTTTTTTACCAGAGTTAAAAGAAAACGGTTCAATGATTCAGCTCAATAAAGTTTGTGTAAAATGATCATGGTGGAGAAAGTTCAATGAAATAAACGCCATTCTTTGACTTGAGTTCGTCTTTTTTTTATGATTCCTGTGAGAATCAAGTTACGACTCCTTGTACTTCGAAGCTAACTCTCCACCTTCATAACTCTTGCGCAAGTCTTCAATTCTTTTTCCCTTAAAAATCTTCCTTTGGCTTATTGATAATCGTTCCCTCCCGTCAAGACGCCCCTTACATTATTCTCTTACTGAAGTAACTATCGCAAGGGGTATACATATCGAAGCAAGTGAACACGGGACCAGGTCCATAGGCGTTCATTGCTTGTCCAAAGAACGCCCTTCCTCACACGGAGAAAATGGCCTTGTTTTTTCAACAAAGCGTTTTGTTAATATAGCCTCAGCAAACCAGAATTGTTGGGGTGACAATATCACTTGTTACGGTGACCACTGTAATTGTTGTGGTAACAATTCATAATGTGGCTGTAACAATTGAAATTGTCTCCACAACAATTCTGGATAGCTGAGGCTATATTAACAAAACGTTTTGCTGAGTCAACAAAGTCTTTTTCTCCGTGCACAGAGGTCTGAATTGGCCGATTCTTTCTGTGACAACCATGAAAATTCCACACACAAAGCGTACTTCCAAATGAACTTCGAAGAAAAAGAGAACTTCCAAAACTGTCGGGGAACTGTGGATGAGAGGCTCTCCATAAATCCAGACTAACACATACGTCGTAATCTTGATGGTCGCTTTGATTTAAAAGGACTTTGCGCGGCTGTATCCGACATTTCGCCTGAGAAAGGGCTTTCTTGCGGCTAATGATAAGCCTAGGTTACTTTAATAACTAGCCCAAATATTTGTTACACCCAGCTGATTTTAGATTCATGATGAGATTATCCTGTGCGTTTCATAGGCTTTACGTTCAAGTATAATGACCATTAAAGTAATGTCCGTTTAAGGTACGAATGTTGAAAATACGATTGGTAATATTGCGCATGGTTAAATGACGTCTGGTAAAATAATGTAGGGCAAAGTTACGTTTGGTGAAATTCGTCCAGTAAACCTACGTCAGGTAAAGCTAAAAAAAAGCGCCTGGCAGAGCTACTTGGGTTGAAAAATAAATCCTGATCCCCAAAACACTGTTTTGTCCCGAAATCAGGTCTTACCTGTGCAAATGCATAGGTAAGCGCGGGTTCATTCAGACCTTATAAAACCCTGAGTAAGAACCCGCTTTCCTATGCTTATGCACAGGTAAGACCTAATTTTGGGACAAAACACCATTTTTGGGTCTTAATGGGTAGCTGTCATAAGCGCCAAAAAACACAAGCGCCAACGCCGCAAGCGCCAATCCGTAACCGCCAAACGAGAAGAGTCGCAAACGCCAAAGGTCTTAACCGCAATACTAACCTTGCCTTACCTAACTTAACCTAACCTAACTTAACCTTCCCTAACCTAACTTGACCTAACCTAACCTATAGGAACTTTGGCGTTTGCGACTTTTCTCGTTTGACGGTTACGGACTGGCGCTTGCGGCGTTGGCGCTTGTGGTTTTCGGCGCTATCGAATGCCCCCCGGTCTTAATCAGGCTTTATTTTTCCACTCGGGTTGTCCCGTAAAGCTGCGCCCAGTAATGTCACGTTTGGTAAAGGTTTCAATAAGCTACCTTACCTATGGTAAACAAACAGTACGAGGCTAGAAAAAAAATTAGGTCGAACAATGGGCTTACAAACTAGAAGTCAGCTTTGTGCCCACAAATTACGTCGAGTTACACAAAGTTAAGGAAATGTGGGTTTTAAGAAAAAGTGAGAGAGGCAACTTCTCGCAGTTTCTTTTACGGACACAGCGGGCAACTAACGCTTAAGGCGGCCGCCATCGCCGCATAATTCTTCTCTCTTAATTAGAGCAAGCCCAACTAATCAAGTCACTAGGCTAAACAAGCATAGATGGTTAGTCTGGGCGTTACATAAATTCCTCGGCATTTTCTGGTTAGTTTAACAACACTTTTACGGCGAAATTAGCAGCGCAAACGCACTGTAATGACGCTTCAAAGAACAACTAGTCCTCTCTTATCGCAAAGGTCAAGCTGAAGCAAGTTTTTCGAGACCCGAAAATAGTTAGCAGAATTAGACTGGCAAAATCGATCCCTCGGATTGGCCACATTCATACCGAGCGAAGTGTCATGTGCCCCACATAGCAAGTCTCCCCCCCCCTCCAATTTCTATTTCGGGATGCGCTTATTTAGGTGCGCAACTCAATATACACTCAGGTGAATTTCGGTGTTCCTTTTACGTGTGAATCCTTACAGCCCTACAAACAGGCGAGTGAAAGGCTATACTTTTGCTAACGGAAGGGAAAGGATTTTCAAATAGCATATTTCCGCAAACAGCCTTCGACCCGAAATAGTAAATTCCCACTAAAAAAAATATTTTTTTCTCGCACATAATTTATTTACAGCATAATTTATTTACAGCATTCACTGTTGAAGGATAAAGGAAGAAAAATCTTTCATGTGTGGTTAATTCAACGTTAGGCCATCGGTTTTCAATACTCTACAAATAGATTAAAAAAAAACGGAGTACTCATATCCACGTCAAACGTCCATTTCAAATGTATTCGGTAGTTGGTGGCCGGGCGTCGAAGTCTCCGAAAATGCGTTCTAGTCCCATATGGAATGCATGTACGTGGATATAATTTTTTCATCATATAGCGCAAGTTACGTGGATATAACGTCTGTCTTAACTACTCGAATCCAACTTCCAGCCACATCAGCAACATCCCTTCAAGATTTCTTCTAAAAATGATGTTAAAATAATAGAGCTAAACACGGTCGCTAAAACACCTCCAATAAGATATGTCAAACAGAGACAAATACGGTTGGTCCTTTTTATCCAATACCGCCGAACTTACCGTCGAAATCATCTATAAAATCTTCAATCCGAGATATCGGAGAAAGTTTGAGTATCAAATCACGGCAAACCAGATTCCGTTTCTAGAAGGCAGTGATAAATGGGTCAACTTGTCTGGTTGCAAGGAAAGGAATAGCTGCTCTTTTCGACCCAAGTATTCGCAATTTCAGTCAAATCGGAGATACCGTTGTACGATTCGATCCATAGAAAATTGCGCTTTACCCGAATCGCATCCCATCTTCAAGAAGGAGTTGCTAACCGTATTAATTACCTGAAAAATGACAGTTTTTACATGTTGTAATCCATCTTTTGTCACTCATGAGCTAGCGGTCCGACAGGGCACTTAACCTCACCAAGCCTAATCTATTCTCTCGTTGCCATGGCCGACAACACCGCTATTTGATGGAACTTACTGACGTCGAAATGACATCAGGTTTGATGACACGAATATGGAGGCGAGTAGGCAAGAGGAGTGCCGAGCGCCTTAGTTAAAAGTACTATGCAACCGGCTTAACGTGAGTGCAAAGCTTGTTGCCTATCTTTCTGTTAGTAGGCAACCGCAGGACAGGCGTGTTAAGCAGGTTGCATCGAATTTTTCGAAACGGCTCCAGAGGCACTCTTGATATACGTCTAAGGAGTTATGAGGTACGAAATGCGTCGGGCCGACTACACATGCCGACGCGAATCGCTGACTGGCTAATTAAACAGATCGGCTCTGTGAATTTAAAAAGTGGAATTTCGTATATTGTTTCACCAAACGGAGAGGAACCCCAGCGGAGCGAGACACAAGAACCGTAATCCTATCGAACTAAATCAGCGTAAAGCTAACCGTATGGGCGCCAAGCCTCAATCCGCTTACTTCTCTGCCAATGAGAAGTAAGCTACATCAGGCTTGGTGGAAGCCGAGCGAGGCACAAAGCACTTAACCTATCCTAGCCTACACAGTAAACAGAATGGGTTAAATTACAACGCAGCGGCTTTAACCCAAGTTGTCATTTTTTTACAAGCAGTGTGGCGGGTGAATAGAACAAAAACTACAAACAACTTTTTCGAAACACAACTTTCGAAAAAGCGCGTTGAAATAGGACGGACCATCGGTGGGAAAAATCCAACATGGGAAAACTGATTCTTGCCGTTCATCACTTTGGCATTTTTATAAGCTATTGAGCAAAATAAACTTGGTTTAAGGATATTCCAGCGCAATGGGCTAAAATTAGACAGGGACTTGATATTTTCAGGATTAGTTCAAAATGTGTATGCCTATCGAATGGCGAAGTCTAAGAAAATTTGACCGTTCCGTTTTTACGCTATTAAATTCTAAAGATGGGAAAAAATGCATGGGCTCTTATGGCAGCTCCGAAAAATGGCGCCAAAACTGTTGAATTATGATTGATAGCGTCTGATTGAGATTAGATGAGGATCGAAAACACTGTTTCTAGTGAAGATTGGAGTTTCAGAAACAATTAGAAAAGTTTGACGACAATCCACCGTTTCGTAATTTTTGAAAACTTTAAAAACAGCCGCATTTTAAGTGTAGGAAAGTGAGTCAAATCAGCAACTTCATTATTTTTTAACGTAAGATATAAATTTTTGCTGAGATGAAAATAAACTGCGAAGAACAGCTCGTGTAAATACTTGTGGACAGCGATAATTTTCTCAGTTTTCAGATTTTTAACACGCGTTTTGAATTTTTCGATAAACTTGACTAGTCGGAAGCGCTGGAATATCCTTAAGCAAGGAAAAGTTTATGACTTATTTAATATAAGTCAGAAAAAATCAATTCGAAGAGCAGTTGCTTTCACTGATTCACATAGAGAGTAGTTGAAAGAAGCTTAGGTTAGGTCGGTTCAAGTCATGCTATGTGAGATGTCGTAGGTTTAGGTGAAGTTAGGTTGGGTAGTTAAATCTGGTTAGGTTCGGCATGCTTAAGAGATACTACGTTAAGTTCGCTGGGAATATGTTGTTTCTCGGTTGAATTAAATTAAGCCTACGTTAGGATAACTTAACGTGAGGTAAATTGAATTGAGATTGAGTTTTAGATTAGGTAAGCTTCACTTAGATTACGTATGTAAGCACGCGTTCACAAAACTCACCAAACGAAAGCGTGATATAACCTCATGCCAACAGACAGGCGGAAGTTATACAAAAGAAGTGGATATAACGGAGAAGATGATATGATCAAAACCAAACAAACCATCTCGTCAAGGTCCTAATTATTTTTAGCTGAGAAGAAACATGAAAGTAAACGTTGTTTTCGGTCGGAGGGACTTGGGCTCATAAGCGTGCTTACAAGCTTAAAAAATGAAAACGAGATAAAAGGAATTGTTGGACAGATAAATATCCATTGTGACGTGGAAAGATAAGAGTCGAATTTCTCCAGAACAAAAGCATACCAGCACTCAAGAGGAAGGTGGAGACAGATATGTGTTGCCGGTATTTCTATAATTCAAAGTACATTCACCACAAAAACTTCCAATCTGTTGGATAGCGGGCGGTGCAACGTCGATTCCGTAAAACTTTGGTTCGGAACTGTACTTTCTAAGGTAAACGCCCCATCGGCAACTAAGGATGTGCCCTGCAATTAAAAGTCTGCTCACATTTCAAAGCTTCAGAGGCCGTGAGGGTGGAGCGTTAAAAGGAGCATAACTTTACTAACTCAGGTGAATTAGCTAATTAATGGTATAAAAGGGTTCAGTGAAAAAAAAAACCTTTCGAGCCGACCTGAACCTCTAGTGAAAGTAGAGGAATAATGCTGTATTGTTTTTTGGGAAGCTTCCAAGATCTACTAATATGGTATTAAGGTTATTTTTTAATGAAAAGAAGTTTGTTCTCAATGTTTTTGTTTTGTGTTTTGACTTTACAGAAAGGTAGGAAACCTACAACAATCAATGTTTCATCAGAGTTCACCGCAATATAATCATTTAGACCCTAAGCAGGTTTCTCATTTTAGTCGACATACTTATCTTTAATTTAACGACAAAGTATCACTAAATAATACGAATAATTGAAGGAATGAAATCTGGATTCGCATGAAAAATCTAAGGCACTTTTAAACATCATTAATCAATTCTATGCTCAACTTTGAATTTTGTTACGAAAAGGCAGTTTTATTTTCATGTAAAGTAAACTATCATTTAAAATTGTAAATCTTCTGGTGTACTCTTTCGGGTAAATTACATTCGTTATCAGTAGGGAATCTCTTTCATGGCGTGTGATTCAAGCTTGACGGCGTGATTCATCAACACAAACCTTTTTTAGGAACTGTATACTTTTTCAGGTAAATGTACTGTTATTATCGGCATGTGGGCAGTCTTTCCGAGAATATCCCTCTCATTTATCTCGGGCGTCACATAAAAGAGGGCCTTTTGTTTATGACTGTACTCTCTCAGGTAAATGTACCGCTATCATCGGTGGAGGGGGGGAGGGTTGTCTTGCTTTTAGTGTGTACACTCACGGCTGGGCGCGCTCGCAAATTATCTACAAGCCGTCGCCCAGAGGGTGTGCGGACTCTAAATATGGCGGTCCGTCCAGATTATTGTTTCGACCGAATCGAATAAAGCCCCTAATAATGTGACAACTAAAAATACCCGTCGAATCGATTCCGCAATAACGCACCCAGTGCAAATAACAAACGCATCACTGCGCGCACCACTTCGACGCGCCCTGTGGTCACGACCCCCCCCCACTTGATTTAGCTACTGAAAATGGGTGTTGCTATTGACCCGACATGCATTAATATAGGTGAACTTAAGCGAACTTAAACAACCTAGTGCATTGTAAATGGAAGGTGACTTGAACGCACGGAGCCGAACCTACGATATTTTAAATGCGGCAGTCGGGTGAATAGACACTCTTATTAAAAAATACCTATCGCGCTGGTTCCTTGTTAGAGAGAAATCATCAGGATGTTCGGCGACAAAGTGGGCCTGACATGAATTATGCAAAACACCGGTTCACTATCAGCCAGTCTGATCAAGGCATTTACTGTGCATTGACACGCAATGTCTGAAAGACAACCTCGTGCTTTACGAACGACAATACTCGATGGCTTGATCGACATCTGACGCTGGTGATTTCAAATACAGGGCTTTAAAGCGGGCTTTAGAACACTTTTTTCCCGTCAGCTTTTGAGCTTCTATATCATTTAGTAAGATTTTACTTTTCACGGGAAAAAGGTTTTGTTAGACCAACAAAATCATTTATCAAAATAGGGATAAAAATATTTTGTTACTACAACAAAATATTTGGTTCTATCAACAAAACGTTGGTTGCTGCGGCAAAATTTTTGGTTGCAGCAACAAAAAATTTATTTGTTGTCCCTAATTTTGTTGCCGTAACAAAATCATTTTTTTCCGTGTTGGAATTGCTCATATAAAATCGAAGACATACATCTAAGCTAGGTACTCTCACAAAAATGATTTCTGATGCCAAGAACATATTTTCTTTGATGTAGAGACATTACATTTTTTTTTCTTGCCGCAAGAATTTTTAGTCTTTCTATATTTTTTACTGCGAGTAAATTAATTCTTGTACCAAGAAAAAAATCTAGCGGCAAAGAAAAAAAAATCTTGCGGCAAGAAAAGGAAAAATTCTTGCGGTAAGGAAAAAATGTTTCGTTAGTGTATCATACCCAGCATCAGGGAACATTAATAAGAGTGCACATTTTCGAAGATTCATGAACCTTTATGATGTTTTAACCAAAATATTTTGCGACCATGAAATTGTTTGAAAATGAAAGAATTTTTTCTTAAAAATTAAAATAGAGCCTTGTAATTTGGGTTTTAATATTTTGATAAATAAAAAAAAAAACAAAATAAAAAAATCGTCACGGCAAATGTAAAAAAAGAGAGGGTAGAATTGTTT
>Ga0058701_10003846_pt1 | contig 12037 bp, 8 predicted proteins | sample AgamicOrMae_FD_97039 | JGI IMG/M metagenome (GOLD analysis project Ga0058701, IMG submission 97039) | Agave microbial communities from Guanajuato, Mexico - Or.Ma.e | ecosystem: Host-associated > Plants > Phyllosphere > Phylloplane/Leaf | place: Guanajuato, Mexico | collected 2012-06-04 | reverse complement strand
TCGTTTAGGCAATTGTGATGTCCGATTGCTTCTGCTTTGCACCGCCGTCGTTTGCAGTAAGTAATGGATGTAACGAATGGCTTCCAGATCGTGAATTAGGCAGTGCCGAGCTAGAATTTTTCCGTCACCGCATCCATCTTGAGCAGGATTTAGTGCGTCAAGCGCGGAATTTGCTCCGAGCTCAGCACAATGTTTACCTGACTCGCCTGCATAACCTCAAACAGAAACGAACGGTTTCTCAGAAGGCTGACCCTTCAGTCTCGACGAACGCGCTCAATCAGATGGCTCAGGAGGAGCGGGAGCTCGCGCAGATGGAGGCTGGCTTGCAACGCACTCGTAGTCTCTTGTGTGAAAAGATCATCCGCCTGCGACGGCTGGAAAATTCCCTGCGCCACGTTTCAGACACGGCGGAAACGAAAAACCCGCGGAAGAAGGGCGAAGGGGACCGGAAGTACGCCTGGGAAGGAGACAACGTCAATCAAGACACCTCCTCCGATAGCGGAGAAAGTTCAATGCCGAATATACCTTTCAGTAAGTTATATTTTAATTTACTTTACGTCAACGCTTTTAAGTGTGGCTATTCGTCGATCGGGCGGATAAGCAAACGACTCGTGCGAGAGCCAATAAGTATTTGAACCCAACATCTAGCACTTGGGAGTCTATACCATAAGGGCTTTTAAGGTCTCATGTTCATACTGTGTTTGCATGATCTCCCCTCTCTCTCTCCCAAACTCCGTTCGGAAACAAAAAAAATATTTTAGAGGATCTTTTTAGTTCAGTATTGTTACAATTTAAAAAATATTACCCCTCTGGAAACCTGAAATTTAATAATTGAGGCATTCTTCAAAGCTTAAAATTTTGTATTGTAATGGAAAAAAATTCTTTTTTTTCTCTTAAGCTAAATTTCTATCCAAATACTTTAGGCTTTCATGGGTTAATATGAGCCGGCTGGAGCGCATACCATTATTTAAAAAGAATATCCGCGAAACCATTGTTATTAACAGCAGTTGGTATTTGTTACAGGCAAATTTTGTAGCAAGGATGATCCTATTAGGAAAGGAATCGGTGAACCTTTCATTTTTCCCGATGATTCGAACGACATAAACGCCAGTTTGCACAATCTAAACGCCGAAATCAGCGAAATTTGGAGTGTGCTATGCAGGCAACGAGCGGCAGCAGGTAAGCTCTATCGCTTCTTCGAATCTTGTTATCTTCAGAGAATCGTTTTTAAGTTGGATGTTTGTGCGCAGGATTGGGACCTCCTCCAGTTTTGTCGTCTACTAGACAGCAAACCTCGAACGCCTGGCTGCCCCCAAACGCAGCCGTCAATCCACAATCGACTTTCCAGGTAAATGAAGTTTATTCCTTTATGCTTGAGAGCTAAGAGGACTTTCATCTGGGCATTGTTTTTAACTAAACGAGTACCGGTATTGGGATTAATTTTTAGAATGCGGCCCATATTTTTCACTTTGGAGAAGCATTCCCGTAATCCTGCATCTTGTGCGCGTTTTCTTCGCGTTTTTCTCGAGGTTGTGTAGTGATTACATACTTGTCATTCTTACACCAATCCTCACTCATAAAACCTCCAAAATATTTACAGAAAAATGAAATCTTTGGGCAACAATGGGTTTGCTGACTTGTGCCAAAAGAATGCCTAAAAGTTTTAGGTTGAAGAAATTTGCAAATATTTCTAGCTAAAAATTTTGCCAATTTTTTTTTTTTAATCAATTAAATTTTTGTATACATGTAGTGGAGATTCCATTTTTACTTAAAACGCGCTGAATTACGTTGATATTTTCGTCTTCGAGTAAATATTGTCAGCGGAACGAGAACAACCCTTTGGAATGAATTGCCTACGCATAGAAGTTGCCTCCCACCAGGAGAGTCAAAAACTTTCGTAGTGACGAGGACCTCTGCCAACAAAATAAGCGGAGTTCTTCGCCACACTTCTTTCCTTGTGTTAGTGTTCCATTAGCGACAAAATCAAGAAATTTTGGGAAAAAGCGCCTTGAGATGTCAGGATGATTGAAATTCTGAGTCAGTGCGGCAACCGTGTTTTTTCTTTTTTTTTTTTCCTAACCAGGAGTGATATTTTTTTTTATGCTAAAAATTTATTTTGTTTGCGCAGAACGACGTTGGCCTAGTGGAGCGGGCACGCAATCTTCGACGATGGCTTCAAAAAGCCAAAATGAGCGCCACTATTACTCAAAGCGATGCTACTCTTAAACATCAGATCTCGCTTTAAATTATTAACGATTTCGTAGTAGGGTCTTCCGTAAACCAGTAACCCTGCCTCTTACCGCTTTTAATACAGAACCAAGAATATTCTTTGAGTTCCTGTAATGTTACTGTATTAATTGACCGAGATTATCAAGATTATGTTCTAGCATCTTCCCTTTAACGTTTTCTGTGATATAATGGTAGTAAGAGATTTTATGAAAGGCGAAGGGTGTGTTAGAATCATGCGGCAGAACAGCTCAATATTGCAGGTTGGATAGAAATATTTCATTTTTAGGAATTAGTTAGGCGACGAGACTTCGATACGAGTTGGAGAATCTATTGCATTTTCAAGGAAGTTTACGCGGTACCTTAGTTGATTGCTTTAGCGTTTGCATGCATTTTTAAGTATTATTTGTGCGATTTTCGATGTTGCATCCTGAAAATGAGAAAGTAAGCATCCGCAGTTGTAAGGTTGCGACGTGAAGATACTTCTCGAAAATTTAGCTGCCGCGCCATCGATGCAAAACTTCTTGTTCGAAGCTGACATCAAAGATGTTAAATCTACTAGCGCCCTGCAGGCAGCTGAAACCTGCCAGTTTCGTTACGCACAATCCTATTTTTTAAAATGTTGGTGTACCTTTAAAATCCGTGAAGGAAACATCCAATCATTTTACATATTGCTTTAGCAGCTTTCCGGTGTATATAATAAGCGTTAAAAGTTATTTAGCATTCTTTTTTTCGCTCCATAGTGATGAAAATGGACCTTTTCATCACTATGGTTTTATCGCAGGGGTGCAAACTTTGGAAAGAAATAAAACTGCATTTTTGTTGGCATCTGTCGCAATTTTGGCAGGTTTCAAGTGGCGCCGCTGGGCTTTCATAGCTGAAATCCCCTTTGTAATAATACTTGACAAATATTGAGATATTAGTGCAGTAGAGCCTGAATGTTCGCAATAAGGAGCAAGCCTTATGTCCCCATGCAACATACCGGTTGAAGATGAGAATGTAGCTTAAGGTTTCTATCTTTTTAGAGTATGAGTAACTACATGACTTGAGATTATCTTCAAGACGGTTTTTAATTTTACACCTATTTTGACTGAATGCAAGTCTAGTCGTAGTTTTTAAGAAAGAATCATATGAGTGTTTTGATTGATGAGGTTTGGATTACATGGCCGGCCACAAAGTACAGTACCTACAATGAGCCTCGATCTGCTTTGTGAAGGGAAAGGCGCCGAAGGTTCAAGCTTGATAACACCTCTTAAAACTGAATGGTCACAAAAGTCATGTCACACCTCCTTATTCAGTTATGTGACTTTTGATTGACCCCAAGCGCTTTTAAAGCGCTGGTGCGCTTTCTTGTACTGCTTTGTTGATTTTTCCTCCGGATGCAGTCAGAACTGAAGTGAGATTTACTATGAACCTGTACTGTGTAGCGTGTCGAATATTTATTGATCGGATGCCTAACTTGCTTTCCAAACGAGTTATTTAAAAGGAATTGTAGAAATGTAAGGATGACTGTTGTGAATGAGACTTTTTTTTGACTCGTACTGAAAGGATTGCCGACGTTTCGTCGTAGGATTTCGGGCTGACGTTCTGATGGAGTTGTCGTGAGATAGCTCATGAACCTTAGATTCGCGGGACGTATCTGAGGGCTCAAGCCGCTCCCTTTGTGTGCTATGAAAATCACTATTTATTTTTTCAAAGCACAAAATATTCACTATTGGTTTTTTTGTTTCTCTTTTTCTCGGATATTTCGCGATTTCCCAGTCATCCTAGAGAAAGGAACGTTTGGTAGCCGTGCCTAAAGTATTTCTTGTTAAATTACTACTCATATTCTTGAGAAAGTAGTGCTTAAAGTACGTATGAACTACTATGTTTACCATGTGATTAATTCTAGTCTTTGGCTATCATTTACTGTCTGCCGTCCTCAGATTTCATTTATTTGAATTGTTATGATCAAGTGTTGAGAGATGTAAAAAGAATATGAAATATTTTATGGGGCATTTAGCTATATTACCATCTTTAATTAAATAGAGGCCGACAACTTTCATGGTAATGTCCGCATTTAAAGGAGCGAATGGAAGTGTTCCGCGAGAGGCGTGTGCGCATCCTAAAAATTTCTTGTGTGCCGATCTGTGACGAATGAACTGTTTTGCTGAATTGTGAGAGAATAAAATCTGACATAGGCAAACATGAACCAGCAATCACACAAAAGTCATTTGACTTACAGCACAGCTGTGGTCCTATCATGATGAACAGTATCATTTAATGCTCCTTAGCATACCTTTTTCGTGGTCCACCCAAAATAATATTAGAGCTTACATTCTAGAAGTTTTACTTATGAAAATGCACCATAGCAAACTTCAGTTGTCATGGAAATAAAATTCAATTAGTACTAACTGCCTACGCATATTTACTGACTGCTTGTACACGCTTATTGCAGGGTTGTCACGATCTTTCCAAAATTTGATTACTTTTTCTGACCGAATTCGATCATTTATCCTGCGGCCCGCCCGCCAAGCTCCGAAAAGCGTTCAATTCCTCTGTCTCTGCCGGCGCGGCGTCTCGATCTCAACCGAGAGACCCTTTATAATGTATCTCAAACTAGGAAATTTGCAACCATTTTCCCCCTTCATTCCTGAACTTTTTTTTTCCTGACCTGTAACATCCCTGCAACTGATAGAGACAGTCAGCAAGGAATTGTGCTGTCAGCACCAACCAGTATGAATTGTAACAAAACTGGTGAAATAAATTAATTTAAACCAGAAAAGGTCTGGTAGATAGAAGAAAAAAGATATTTTTTTTTTAAATTTTTTAATTTTTATAGTCAACTTATATATTTAAGCATCAGCAATCTCCTCAGTAGCTGGGACAGGGGCTGCAGGCTGGGGAACAACAATGCCAGCACCAGCGGCAGCAGCGGCTGCAAGCTGAGCCTTCTTGACCTTTTGCTTCACCTACAAATAAAACATTTTAATTAAGAATCACAAGACATGACATTTTCAGACAATAATACAAGTTCTACACACCTGAGCAGCAATTCTGTCAATATCTCTTCTGCCCTGGGTACTTAGTGTCCTTCCACCATCAGGAGACGTTTCAATTAATTTCATGCCTTCTAAGCTCTGCAGGGCCTTACGTGCCACACCACCAGCACCCTTGCAGAAATGGGAGGGGCAGACACCGTTCCTCTTACGGCCTAGGGTAAAAACACTTATTACTCAAAAGTCATTCAACTAAGCAGGTTATGTAAGATGACACATACCTCCAAAGATTTTGGTGACAGCACCTACACCAACTGGTGAACGGAAGTAAATGTGTCTAATAAGAGCTGAGCATCGAATGTAGTACCAGTCAGGATCATAAGGAGCAAGTTCCTTGTAGCGGGCACTCTTCACAAGGTCTACCCATTCAGGGACCTTTAGTTTACCGGACCTGGAAAATACAAGGGTCTTGAATACACAAAAACAAGTACAATTAAGTGATGGTGCATTCCAACATACAGGTTGGTTTTGTGAGACACCAAATTCACAATACTTACTTCTTAAGGAAGGCAGCAAATGCCTTCACGAACTTGTGCTGGTCTACGTCTTTTAAAGTGACGGACATCTGCAATCAAATAAGAACGATAACGTCGGTTCAGACATGGGAATTTTCAAGTTGCTAACTCTCGGTCGAAAAGTAAGCGAAATACGATTCGCGGGACGCCGGCCTATGGAGTACTACCGTGGCGAGTGAAGAGAGGTTATGTTGCCATTCACTTCGTTCAAAGATCGTATACAGAGAAAAAAACTCACAGCGGAATACTACAAAAACCGTAATTAACAAGATCTGAGACGAAAGCGGCAAGGCGACAGATAAAGAAGCGTAAAATATGACAAGCGAAAGAACACTAGCACACGCGAACACGATCCATGCTGTAAGCGATATTAAGCAATATCTTCAATAAGTACCTGATCTGCGGTTTTCGCCATGATTGTTCGAGAAATAAAAACCCGTCCACCTGGTCAACACCTTGAAGCAGCCTTTAAACTTGAATTACATATATGTGCTCCAAATAAACACACATACACCTCACCTTGCTGACGGGCGGAAACGGAAGAACCTCGTGTTATTATTATAAAGCAAGAGAAACCACCTCTACTTTCAGTGTTTATTGGGTCGACTAGGGCGCACTCTCGCGGGGTAACCAGGTAACAACGAAGCGCAAAGGAACAGAGGGGGGTGGTAGAATCTGTCTCCATGGAAACCGATGACTTACTTCTGCACCTTTCTCACCAGAGGGCGAAAGCAATCAAGCTCAACCAAGCACAACCAGAGCACAACCCGGTACGAACTCCCAACACGGCGGTTATTTCTAGTACCAACCTACACATAAAATTATTGCTGTGATATCACCTGTTTTAAGTGGTCATACCTTCTTCAATACAACAAAAAATTATTAACATGAAAAGGACCTTTAAAAGTTAGTTTTAAGTCTTCACGAATCATTATTATTTTAAAGTTAAGAAGACGATGCAGCATTAAGGACTGGCTGCTCTGCAAAATAGCATCGCGAGCGCCATCTCTCAATATTGCTATTTCCTTTTCCTCTTTTGTGACGGAAGCCTGCCCTACGTGCTAAGGTAATGTGGTTTATACCGTCTGTTTTGAGTATTTGTCGAGTTTCATTAGATTATAAAATAATTTAATCATTGAGGTAACAATTGGAGATGATCCTTACTACCCTATATCAATTTTAAAGATCATATTCGGCATGCTATTTGTATCTTCACCGTCGATGTTTATGGATTGAGATTGCAATGTATGGATTCCGGATTGCTACACGTTTTTCAGTGACGTCTAGCTCTGATTATGTCGTTGCGTTAATTGATCAGAGACCGATTTTTGTAGCCTATTACATTTCAATCTTTTTTCTCATTTGACGTGATTAAGTTTAAATGATCTTTTTGCGGCATTGCAAGTCTTGTCGTCCCTAACCTCTAAGGGCATGTTTTCATCGAGTGAATGGTTTGATTTTAGATGTTGACACCAAACGCGAAGATCCTCAAAGCCGGGGGCGCCGAGCCGGATGCGTTTGAAACATCTATTTCTCAAGCTCTGCTGGAATTGGAAATCAACAGCGACTTGAAGGCGCAACTCCGAGAACTTCACATTACTAAAGCCAAGGAAATAGAGCTGAATGGCAAGAAGTCTATCATCATTTACGTTCCCATGCCACAATTGAAGTCGTTCCAGAAATTGCAAATCCGGTTGGTGCGCGAGCTTGAAAAGAAATTCAGTGGCAAGCACGTAGTTTTCGTCGGTGACCGTAAAATTCTGCCGAAACCTACCCGCAAAACTTTAACAAAAAATAAGCAAAAGCGACCTAGGAGGTAAGTCTATTATTATTGACTTTTTCTACAAATTTGTCTTGCCAAACCAGGTCAAGTGCATTCCGCATGTCCAAAGAATTTAGTTTTGCCTATCTGTTGTTGAGATTGTTTCAGCTGTTTACCCTCCCTGTTCAGTGAACTTGCCTTTAGTGTTAGTGAATGTGCCATTATTTTTAGCCATTCATTGTCAAACAAGGCATAAAAGATATGGCTGATGCTGAAATGGCCGAAGCTTATTTCTGCTTCATATCAGGATCAGTCGACATGTCCACCTTATGTTTTAATACAACCATTTATCTCTTACAACCAATTGGTAAATTGACACATTGCCAAAAATAATCACTTAAGTCCCTTAAAGTAGGTCTTTCTGTAGTTCTACATCTATAGGGTGCTTTTACTGTAGTTTCCAAAGAGTTTTCTTTGCCTTAGTGTTGGTTTCCTGCTCTGTTTTGGCTTGAGACTGTCAAACTAGGCATAAAGTAAAGGGTGTTATGTTTGTTTGCTTCTGTGATTTATCACAGGCCATGCATTCACACCTACAATGTTGTAGCTATTTTAGTATTGTACCATGCTGTGTATGTAGTTGTTATTAAGAGAAGTACTAATTGATTGTTATTCACTTTTCAGTCGTACTTTGACATCTGTATATGATGCCATTCTGGAGGATTTAGTCTTCCCTGCAGAAATTGTTGGCAAGAGGATAAGAGTTCGTCTGGATGGATCTCAACTAATCAAGGTTCACCTGGACAAAACTCAACAGACCAATATTGAGCATAAGGTAAGCAGTCTTACATACTTGTAGATATCAATGTTCCCTTCTTTAATCCCACTCTTCCTGATATATATTTTTTTTTTTTAATCCGATCCCCCTCAGAGAAATGCCTTGTTGAATGAACTTATCAATATTGTAAAATCAAGTTGCCGTGCAGTTAAATTTATAACTGTGCACACAGCAACTTTGGCAGGAATAATTTTCAGTTGTTAATTGTATTGCACGGCCTTGCGCATATTGCGGTTGCCGCAAATACTCGGCGTTTTTTCTCTGACGTGGAAGAACATTCTATGAAAACGCGTGGATTTTGTGTGACCTTTCTCGCGTTAATTCACTTTCTGCTGCATCTTTAAATTCTTACCAATACATGCCACCCAATAGCGCATTTGCCGATGAAACATGTTTGTTTCCCATAAATCTTAACTGCAAGAAGGCCTGTAGAAAGGTAGACTTTTAATTTTTCCTATAATTATTCTTTTACTGTTGAGACCAACTGAAGTTCCTTTATAATCCTTTGCAAACGCTGCAGTGATTAGTACAGTCAAAGGCTTTAATGGCTGACGTGATTTTTTTTTTGATTTTTTTTTTTGACTTGAGATTGGCAACACCTTTTAAATCTGCTGAAACGCGAGAGTTTTGCCCTCTCTGTAAACATCGGTAGTACCTACACAAATCATGGGGAGGGGGAATAATTTGTCAGCCATTTCTTGACTGTACAGTACACTCCCAGAGCAGTAAGCGGACGCTCATGTTGCTTGTCTTCGGATTTCACTTCCCCTTGTCGACACCCTGCCTCTTTACTCTCTACCGGCGTTTGATCCCCCCCCCCACCGAATGGACCGACAATAAGTTACGTCAGTACCGTCAGTCCGTAATGGGCGACCGTTTATTGCACCCGAAATCCGCCCAGTGTGTCGAAGAATTTAGTTTTCGTGTCAAATTGTGTGGGGTTAAGCACATTCCTTGCGAGGAATTCTGAATCGTGCTGCTCAAATACTTCCTAAAGGCCAAATGACAGGTGATGCATATGAAAGTTCTGAATCTAAGTGATGTATGCAATGTTTCGTCACTACCTCTGATGTCATGGCCTTGCAAGTGGCGTCTATTTCTTATTTGAAGCTGTAAGATTGATACATAATGATCAGGAATGTGTACCGTGTTTTTATGCTTGACAGATGATGCATCTAAAAGTCTGAATCCTAGTGATGTTCTCTGCTTAATTTCGTCACTACCACTGATGTCACAAACCTTCGGAGCAGTCGCTAACAGTCTCCGAAATTCTTATTCATTTAAGGCTAATATTAATTTTTTGTTTTCAGGTCGACACCTTCACTTCCGTGTACAAGAAGCTCACTGGTAGGGAAGTTTCATTCGAGTTCCCCGAAAGCTATTTGTAAATGTTGATTTCATAAGAGATAAAATAAAAAAAAAAATCGGATAAAAATTTATCAACACTTCTGCTGAATAAACCCCTAAAAATTAGTGAAAATTGAAAGAACGTGAAAAGTATAACTAAACCTTGTTTCTATTTCGTGAATTACGAATCGAATCTCGAGGGACGTTTTCGGCTGCATTGGTTGGAAATATTTCTGTCCTTTAAATTCATCGGCGAATTTTTCAGCTTATGACCATGACTGTCTATGCGGAGAATTTCGCATTTGGACGGATATTATGTCTCATTCTATGGCCGTCTTTACGGGGAAGGGTGAATTAACCCTGGAACGTACGAAGTATTACTGCAATCAACCTAACATTTACAAGAATAATTTCCATGAAAACGTGTAAATTTGACCTCAGGTGGTTCCAGCGATGCATACTAGTCAAATTCATAAAAAAAAAACCAAAAACCTAAAAAAAAATCTCAATGATCGGGGAAATCACGTTGGGCGAGCAGTTACTTGTGTTGCTCTTCATAAGTCTTGATGTTCAACAGCTAGGTGTAGTTTGAATTAATAATTTTAATTCCGTTGCTAATTTGACTCATTTTTCTTCAAAACGCTGTTGTTTTTGAGGTGCTTTAAAATAACGAAACGGTAAATTATCGGCAAGCTTGACCAGATTGTTCCCAATATTCCTATCTTCACATGAGATAGTTTTTTTCCCTTCTTCTAAGTCAGAAGTTAAAAAAATCAGAATTCAACAAATCCCAATTCCCCTAAGAGCAAATACATTTTCCCCGAACTTTGCAATTAAGTACCGTAATAACGGTCAATTGTTATACTTCGCCACTCGATAGATACCGGTACACCTTTTCTGAACCTTTTCTGAAAATGTCAAGTCTTCATCTAATTTAAGCCTACCACGCTGGAACCACCTAAACTAAAATTAAATTACTCAAGGTTCACGTAAAATGGAAATAATACTACAGATTTTTCTAGTGGAGCACTATCTTAGAAATTCCGCGTGGCAGGGCTAAGAAGGTTCACACTATCATTGCCAGCGGAAAGGTGAGGGGTTGTAAGGAAAACGGCATAAGATGTTTTACAAAACTTTATAGTCAGTAAGTTTATCATAATTGGGCCTCCTTAAGTAGCCACCCTGGCATCACAAACGTAAACGGTTCACGATAACGATGCGAAGGATCTTTCGCGAACTTATCGTTTTTACACTCGGCGATTAAGTGCGGCTCAAAATATGCAGATTATGTATTCCGTTCTTGGCACAATTGCAACCACAAAAGAAAGGAATGGCGATGTGGTACTATTTCTCAGAGTCTTCACGTTACAAACAAGAGTGGTGTGGACTTACAGAAGTGCCTTTATCACATAGATATACCATCACCGGAGGACAGGCGACTAGTATTAAAATTAACAAATAAAAAAAAACAAGGTAACAAAAGAGAAACAAGGTTCCGTCCAAAACTTGCTCCTTACTAACAAAGTACATATTGCAGCCATTGTTACAGGATTCCATGCCTGCCGTGACCAATAGAGTGAGCGCTTAAGAAAGACTGAAAGACCTAATTCTTTTCAAGAAAGGAACTCTAAAGATTTTTGAATATACACTAATATTGAAATCGTGTTCAGCTTCTCGCAGCACTGTTACACAATAGTCGGTTTGAAAATACTCTGGCGGTCAACTATTACAGGGAACTTTTCAAGGTCTCTTTCATGAACGTCGAAGAATCAGTAAAGTTATGTTCCTGCCGTGCAAGCAACTTGAACTGACGGTAGTTTGAAAATCTAGGCGGATTTGAAAGTGCTTCAAACCCTACAAGGACAAGGGTACTTATCTTAATTACCTAGATATTCGTTTAGCTCCACGCCCAAGTTGAAATTACTTAAGTAAAAAGAAAAACACATCTTGTCGCCATGACGAGTTTCTTTACAAAGGAATGTTACAAATCATCCAAGACAAATCGTAAAATTGAAGACAAAAGTTGAAACGAATTTCGAACACACGGCGATGAGGTCTTGAAAACCGCGATCCCCTCGGCCGATACGCAATTTTTGTCTAAAATTTTTCTCTTTACCTTGAAATGGACCAAGTCGTGTTTGCTTGGTTGATCTGACTTTTAAATGACACCTTCGCAAATCAGAACAGTCGAGATCATGAGTCGTTCAACCCACTACCGCCCAGCGATGCCGTTCGGAAACAGAAAAATTCATTTCAGAGGATCTTTTTTCTTCAGCATTGTCACAATTCAAAAAATATCACCCCTCTGGAAACC
>Ga0058701_10003845_pt1 | contig 12037 bp, 5 predicted proteins | sample AgamicOrMae_FD_97039 | JGI IMG/M metagenome (GOLD analysis project Ga0058701, IMG submission 97039) | Agave microbial communities from Guanajuato, Mexico - Or.Ma.e | ecosystem: Host-associated > Plants > Phyllosphere > Phylloplane/Leaf | place: Guanajuato, Mexico | collected 2012-06-04 | reverse complement strand
TTAGAGGCAGCTTGCTCGGGTAAGTCCGGAGGAGTTCGGCTTCGTTCGGCCCGAGAAAAGGCTGCCTCTCACCCTGTAAGTAGGCAACCCGCACAAACAAGTGGCGTCAAAAAACGTCTCCCTTTTTTGATGGGAGTGGTTACACCGTTATAGTCACCTTGACACCACCAAAAAGCGGCATCAAGACAGACGACACCCGAGAGCGGCAGCCAAGCGAGGCTCAACGAACGTAACCTAACCAAACGGTGAACATAACCTACCCGGTTGTATATCTACCCTCGTATTAAGATGAAAGATTAAACGGTGAAACACAAGCTGCCTTTCAATTAACAGTGTACGGTACCAGATACCATGTGTTGTAGTTGTAGACGTAACAGCTATGTTCGACAGGTATGACAGCGAGTCCACCCGAGGGCGCTGGTACCCCAGAAGGTACTACAGCCGGAAGTTCGCCAGACTACATCAAACCGCCTTCTACCATCAGCAAAGAAACCACGCTCGGTAAAGGTACTACTAGTGGGAAGGGTTCTACAGTTGGTAGCAAGTCTACTGACGTCACGGCGAGTGGTACTCCAAAGAAACCTCACCGACGTAGACCCAAGACTTCTACAACAACTACAGAGATGACTTCTTACCCGCCAGTTTCAACAGAAGAGACCTTTATTCAAGACACAGGAAACGAGATTTAAAGTGTTCTCCGAATGTGATCCAGTTTCCCGTCCGTTGCTAGTTCCGATGGTTTTTAAGTGTTGAAAGATGAAAAAAACGTTTGTGTACAAGGTCCTCAGCGGCTTGTTTTCCGTTCCGTAATTATTTTGAGTGTGCTCAGAATAAATAAAATATACGGAACAACCAATCTATTGAAAATTTGTCTTTATTACTTCTATATTCTGCTGGTAAACGTCAAATATTAGCCTGAAAGAGGCACTCAAACAAAATGTGTAATTTTCATGTACCCCAGAAGAAAAATAAATAAATATGAATTAATGGTGGAGGGAATCGTATCGTTTGTATCGATTTTCGTTCAAAAGTTATGCAGAAAAAATTGAGACCGAAACCGTTTAGGATTGTCCTAGACAGCAAATAGACATATGTACTAGACGATCTACAGATGGGCTAAGTGGCCGCAAATCTGATGACATCTATAGACGTCTATTAGACAGCTATAAGACGTCTAGTCCGTTGACGTATTAGATGTCTACCAGTCGTAGACGTAGCCATCTAATAGATGCCCAGATAGATGCCTAATAGACGTCTGATAGACATCAGATTTGCGGCCACAGCCCATCTATAGACAGTCTATTACAGACGTCTGTTTGCTGTCAGGGGTTCAAGGCCTAAAGCCTCGAACCTCAAAGGACCTCGTCCATTTAAGAGCATGGCCGTTATCAAAAGCTGAACAGCTTTTCACAGGGGATTTCCCATGTATATGAACGTAACGTGTATTTTCTACTGTATAATACAGTACATGTATATACATATATACATAATATTTAGGATGTTGCTATTGACCCAACATGCATTAATATAGGGAAACTTTAACGCACGTAAGCAACCTAACGCATTTTAAATAGGAGGTGACTTGAACGCACGGAACCCAACCTAATACATTTTAAATGGGGCAGTCCGGTCAATAGACACTCCCTAATATTTGAGACGTACTCCAGCCAGAGAAAGATAACAACGACAAAGTTTCTTTGAATCTTTCTTTTATTATACATAGAACAATGATTTGCTCTATAATAAAATAATGATGGTAGAAAATTTCTCTTTAAAAACATATCAAACGGGGAATGGCTCCTGAATAGGTCAGTATAGACGAATAAATCCTTGAGATCAAACGGCTCATCGCCCGCAGGTGAGTTTGGGGGTGAACCATAAATGATCGAGGCACTTCATCGGGGAAACCCAAAGCCTCACGTACGTGAGCTGTCAACTTGGCACGGTGCCGACCAGGTGAGTTTTACAGAATAACTCACCTGGTGCCGACATTACACAAAAATTTCAATTTTTTAAGCTGAAACGTTTCAGTTTGATAGAAAAATTACTGACTTCAATATGATCCCCCCTTCCAGAAAAAAAAATCGAAAATGGATAGAAAAATTCCATGGATAGTGTCAACAAACAATGCAAGAGGTTTTCAAAAAATCAAAATTATTAAATTAGATGTTCTTTAATTTTTCAACTAAATAAGGCTTTTTTTTTTAGAAATTTTAAAAATTTGCCTGAAAGGATAAAAAATAAACAAATGAAAAAAGATTGAATGAGTGCGTCTTGAAAAACTAACTGTTGATATTTCACGTCAAAATTCTGAAATATTTGTTTTCAGGCGCTCCTATTGGTTTGATTTGAGTAATTTTCAAAGAAAAATGTTTACTCGTCACAATCTGAAAATATCTACAAACAAGATTTTAAGCGTCTACTGATTATCATTGAATTCTGAATCCCTAATCCCAAGCTTTAATTTTTTTGGCAGCTCTGAGATGCCATATAAAAATCGCTCCTCCGCTAGGAGAATGGAGTATGAAAAATTTCGAAAGCCAAACTAAAATGATCATCCCACTTAAATCTTGGAGAAATTTCTCAGAAACTGAGAAGTAAAAACGAACTGTTGACTGCGATATGAGAGGAAAAGAATTTCCCCCAAATTTTATCCCCTGAAATTAACTACTGATTACAGACAACCCTGCAGCAGTTATTTTTAAATTTGTCCCGAAGATAGCTTATGTATACATACATCATAAGAGTTCTGACACGTTTACTAAGTAAATACAAAAGCATCACTTGCACTTTTAAAAACGTTTTGGCGCCAGAGTTTAATAGTACGCTCTGACTTAAGGACACTTCAATAATAATAATAAAAGCCTGAGAGAATATTTCAAGAGTACGGATTAAAAAGTTGGTCACACAGATATAAATATTTGCTGTCAGATCTAATAGCTACAAAGAGTCTTCCGAGCATCCTATGCACCGACCCCTTGGAATCACTGGTATGTGTTTCAAAAAATAAATTCTATGAGGAATGCGATAGTCAATACCTACATATAAAATTCAAATAAAAAAACCGACCGAACATATTGTTCAATCGCTCGATAAAACGGATATCAAGTTCCAAAAATCCTCACTTTCCTATAAAAAAAGAACGAATTGATCTCAACATCCAAGGTATATAAAAGTTAAAATGATCCATCCATAGATTAGACATTCTGGGAAAAATTTTTGAAAAAAACAAATGAGAAAAGCTTGAAGACGTTGAACATACCTTGCCGCGAGCATCTGTAACAAAGAAGTAACGCACGAGGATTTAACTTACGAACCAAAACACATAATTGGTAAGTATAATGCACACTGTCGCGGTGCTGCTCATGCTGTTCCGATATCCTCATATATAACATAATGAGCATAAAAAAAAAACGATACAACAGTTGTAATGACGTTTATAGGGGTTTCTACACAGAGTCCAGCCTGATCCAAAACTCGGATTTTTTTATTTTTTTTTTCACTAACACCGTACTTTTATTGAGACAGAAGTAAAAACGGAATGGGTGAAAGTGAAACTTGCTACTATACGATTAGTCCGGCGATTTGGAAAAATGCATATATCCTCTCTAGAAACTGAATAAATATCATTTTGTGACAAAATAAAAAAATTACCTGGCCAAAAATACATTTTTTCAAAGAAAATGGATGCACGCTTCCAATGGTCCCTTGTCGGTTCTGTGTTGAATGACCGTTTAGAATGACATTCTCGCCTTCAATTTGTAACTCGTTCCCAAGATTTAACTCGAGCTATCAATAGAATTTTTCCCTAATTTGCTTATCTGATCCTACTTGAAAATCTTAAAATTTTACAAATTTAGTACTTGGACGGGCCATTTAAGACAGTTTTTTTGTCTTTTTTTTCCAAATGCCGATTTTATGTAAGTACCTCGTTCTATTCATGATGTGCTGTTGCTTATGTTGTTGTTGTTGACCGAGGATGGTCGGACTGAAGAGAGCAGTTTCTCCGCGAAGCGCGGGAGTACGAAAGCTGCTCGATGAACATCCGCACTATAATATCTTAACTTCATCGAATCCAGTTCAGCCTCGTTGAAAATCCTCAGAGGTTCCTTGAAATTAGTTGTCTGGAAATAAAATTTCCTCAATCAATTTTAGATTTTCATTTAATATAGAAGAGGAATCGCGATGAAGAAAATGAAATTTCAAACACAGTTTATAGGCGGTTTTTCAAGAAAACGTATTTTTCTAAATTTTATAGGATGTCTTAATTTTTTTAGCATTAAATTTTACATTCACCTGTAACTCTTAGGCTGTAAATAATTTTACAGTTAGATGATCTTTAAATAATTTTTATGTTTCCCAGAGTAGGAAAAATGAAGAAAAATGACCTAGAAACCTATCCAGCTCTTAAAAATTATTGGTGGTTTTCATACAAACACCTGTTTTGGTGCATTGAAAATTGAACATTTTCTTAATTCTTGATTCTTTTTTTTTTTTTTAACATAAAAAAAAATATATGCAAGGAAAACTTAAAAGGCGTGATAGCAGAAAACATAAATAAAACAATCGATGGTAGATATTTTCGTGTGGTTTGAATACGGTTTCCACGGCTCTGTAAGGATTTTCTTACCAAAATTTCCCAACCAAATATCTTCTTGGACTTTGAATAGAGAGATTCCTAAGAAAAACTGTTTTCTTCTTTTCATTACTAACAATCATATTTTGAGGCTAAATATTAAGCGCAAGCTTTCAAGGCTGTAAAGAAGATGAATATTTTCAAAAAAAACTTACAGCGTCTAGACTTCCAAGAACGAATCCAATTTGTCCAGTAGGGTAGGTGGGTACCGAAGTTATGGCGTAGGACGCTTTTGGAAAAGTGGATTGGCAGTGCGACAACGTCTGAGCAACGTGATCCCCGTTCGCCCAAACCGTGCCAGCTTGAGAGCAAACAATACCGTTTGGTCGGAGCGCTCTCTTTAATAATGAGAAGTAGCTTTCTTGGAAAAGAGAAATGGCTGGGCCTGGAATAGAATATTACGAGTGTTACTGGTCTGCATGATATGAAATGCTTGTAAGATTTGATACCAACCAACTGGATCTGATGAGTCCGTGATCACAACGTCGAATTCTTGTTGGTGCTCTTGCATAAATTTGAACCCATCGTCAACAAATAATTGAAGTTTTGGGCTTGAGAGACCAGTGGCCATAGATGGCAAATATTGGCGTGATACTTCTAATACTCTGTTATCGATTTCAACTTGGTGGACCGTTTTGACCGCCGGATGTTTGACGACCTCTCGGGCTACGCCCCCGTCTCCACCGCCGACTATGAGAACCTACGCATCACAGAAAATATTGCAAATCTTTTTTGAGATTGGGAGAATTTAGGAGAATTAATATTTACCTTTTCTGGGTTAGGGTGAGAACACAGAGGCAGGAATGATATCATTTCTTGATAGGAAAACTCATCTGATTCTGTACATTGGATTATACCATCAAGAATGAGAGCTTTTCCATGAGATTTCCTGTAAAGTGACGCAAAAACTGTGGTTGAGAGAAACCTTTTGGAGAATTTTAATCAAGTAGCCCTTACTGTGCTTGGTTGGTGTTCTCACAATAAGAAGAGAAACTTACGTTTGCAGAACCATAATATCTTGAAATTCTGATGATTCCTTGTGGAGGACTTTGTCCACTTCGAGAGAAAGACTCAGTCCAGGCCATAATGAGCTCAGCTCGCTAAACCACCCTTCCTTCAGTACATTCATTGTTTCACACCTGAAAAAATATAGAAAAATTACCATGGGCATGAAAGGAGAGGAAATTACTCATTGGGATTTCCTTGGTTCAAAAAAAATGAAAATCTCAAGGAAATGGTCAGAGCAATGCACATACTATGAGAAGTTAGGTTTTGATACCATCATTGGTACAGAGTCAAGTTAGTTTGCAATGACAGATCTTGAAATCTATAGGAAGCATCCAAGCTACAGTTCTCTTATCAGCATAAGAAGTAGAAATATCTTGTCACAAAAAAATACGTCGTCATATACGATCGAAAAAGAGAAGTGACATTGGACACAAAGAGCGCGCACTATGGCAACGACAACCCTTTGGCCAAAGTTCAAACACAACAAAACTAACGCAGTTTAAATAACACCAAGGATTAAATACTGAACATCAAATTTGTAACAAATTTTGACGACCATATGTTTGAGTAAACAAACAACAAGGTGATTCCAACCTATAAAATTCGTGGCTCGACGCCATTCATAACTCCACTAACGGAACAATGACAGTTAAAGTTACTAGAGGCTCACCTTTCTTTCGTTGAAAATGGAAAGGACGGACAAAATTGTTGTGAATAAACCACAGCGAGACTTTCGAGAACCCTCCGAACGAGACGACAAATGCACACCAAACTCTGAGCTGGCTACCCGACGATCATTGCGCCGGGAAACCTAACCTATATTTCATCCACGTCGATTGCCACATGAATAATTTTGACGTGTCGGACGAGACCAGACGAGACACGAACTTTGATGTTCCTATTCTATCATTTCTGTTCGATACGGGCAGAAGGGAACTTTGAACCCCAGCCGCACTTCTTCCCGCCCTGTTCCCGCCTGCAGACACAAAGGCACGCCAACAAAGTACTGTAGTCTCACAATCAGTTTGCTCATTAACATGAGCATACAAACAAATGTGTTCAGTTAGATTTGAGTTGCATCTTAACTTTTCTAGGAATTTACAGGTCTTGCTAGGTCATCAGACTTTTAAGAGCAACTGCGCATTTTCCGTTCTGTCAATGCCCCGTTAAGAGGTCATTGCCTCCGAAAGTTCCGAAAATTTGGTTCGTTGCTGCCTACTCTTGGCAAAATATGAACCTTGTTTGTAGTACATAGTTGTTTCTTTTCTACACATGGGTTGTACATTATCTATTTCTCGGTTCCTACACCGTAGTCTATTCGTGGTTTATACATTTAAAAAAAGAAAAAAAAAAGACAGGTGATCCATTCTTAATTAAAGCTGTCAAGGGGTTTTTGGTGGCTCTTTTTCAGTTTAAATGGAATATTATTTCTGCTCTTAGAATCATCATAAATGAGCTGCGTAAAAAGAAATTCCTTTTTAATTTGGTTTTAAAACGTAAGACACTCGTAACAAGCGAGTTTATAAGTTGCCTTGTAAAGTTCTCATTTTGTCGAGTTTTGAATATCCCGGCGATCCCGGTCTGCAAACGAAAGAAAGCGCTCCAAACAGGCACCGCGCCATCTAGCGTTCGCAGTGGAAACTTCACTTCTCACATTCGAGAGGGCCTTTCGATTCGCGCTCAAATCACACAAATGTCAAAGCAAGAGGAGAAATTGTCGAAGAACTTGATTTTGTTTACAGTTGAGTTTGATTGAATTTTGTATTGAAGGTGACAATGCACGTAGAACAAGGGGAAAACGATGGTAATTACGTTTTCGATGCCAAAATTGATAACGTGAAAAAAAGTCTTTGCAATATTTTGAAAGCTTTGAGCTTCACTCAGGTAAACATACTTTGCATTTCTTTCGTCGTACTAAATATAAACGTCATGCCACCACAGATTTTTTTTTCAGGATGCTGTCTGCGTCTGCTCTCAAGATGGTATGAAATTCACTGTAGAGCTCTCAAAATGTGTACAAGCCACAGCATTTATACTATCAGAGGTTTTTCAGGTTAGTGTACATCTAATACAAATACACTTGTAACCATAGAGAACCTCATTGATATCAACTTACAATTTTGAATGGTTAACAAATTTTCATGTAAGTTGTCAGATATATTTCCTTCTATGTATGATGTCTCATACCCAAAAATTAATAAACATTTATTTTTGGAATGAATCTAGGAAGTTCTACTGTCATATTGTTTACCAAACTGCTGTAAATCCTGAAATTACTTTTACTGAAAATGTTTTGTTTTAGGATTTCACATTCAATGGAGATGACCAACTCATTTTCAAAATTCACATGCATACCTTAATTGAATATTTAAACATGTTAGAAGCCTCAGGTATGAGTACCACAGTTGTTCTCCGCATTCAAGAACCAGGCCATCCATTACTTATGATGTAAGGACTCAACTCTCATGTCATCAAATGAACTATAACAAACAACCTGATTTAAAATAGGTTGGTGTCAAACCGTTTCTTGGAATTTTCAGACTAGAGGAAGAGGGGCTGATTCTTGACTGCAATATTCTTATCCAAGAACCTGGAGAAATGGCAGATTTCAGTTTTGACCCTGATAGTAATCCAAATAAGGTAATTCTTGGTATTCTAACTCCACCATAGAAAGGCGTTATTTGAAAAATATGTATTTCCTTTGCAGATAATATTGAAATCAGAGTTTCTCAAAGAAATATTTGAGGAGTTGGATGCTACAAGTGAATTCATTGGTATAGAGATGGCAGACAAATATTTTACTTTTACAGCATCCAGCAGGATAGGCCAAAGTGAGGTAAGCACAGGGCAAAGTGAGTGAATATCTCAGTTATTGTCACAGTTTTGTCTTAAACTTCTTTGCTTGGTAGTTCCAGATAGAGACAACAAGCGATATGATTGAATATTGTGATTGCAAGATCAGAACCGCTTTTAGGTAAGAAGTGAAGACTTAAAAGATTAAGGAAGGATTTCCTTTTTCATGTATCAATAACTTGTATTGTCCCCCCAACTTTGTGTTCAGTGCCAATTGCTAATTTTACTTAATTTCAGGTATCGGTTTGAACATCTCAAACACACTATTCGTGCTCTTGCTGTATCTCATAAAGTATCAGTCCGCATGGACAACAAGGGACTACTGTGCTTTCAATGCATGGTCACTCTGGAGGATGGCCCTCACTGCTTTGTGGAATATTTTGTAAGATTCTTTACACGTACTATTAATCTCCACCCAAAAATTATTTCATAAATATTCATTTGTGTGTTTTTACAGTGTATACAATCCACTGCTGGAGATAATGGATATGATGATGCAGAGGATGAATTTACCGTGCCTCACGTACTTTGACGGCTCGAAAAAGTACGATTGTTATTTTGTTTATCAAATACAAAAACTAATTTTATGAAAAAAAAAATATTGGCTTTATTAAAAAAAGTGCTTCTTGTCCATTCATAAGACTTCATTCCCTTTTCTTTTTATAGGCGTTCTTTCTTCTCATTGCTAGTTAAATTTACAAATACTGAATGTACGCGGATATTGAAACAGGGCAATAAGTTATTGTACAATTACAATGAATCGATATTTGCGCTCAGAGAGGCACTGATGGCGGATATTTGTTTCTCCATAGCGGCGATGAAGTCATAAAGATTGTCCTTGAGAACTTCGGGATCCTCTGGCAATTTTCGGCTGGAGATTGATACAGCGCAGTTTTTCGTCTTTTCAGCGTTTTCCAGAAACTGTGAAATACAAAATTGCTGTTATTTGTTTACGAAGATACACCGATAAAACATAAATGATTCAATAAGCAGGCTTTTCGAAACGTGAGATGGACCAATCTTAACAATCGTCGCGGCAACTAATTAATTATTCTAAACAATTCTCGAAATTCGAAGTTGGTCCACCGTTTGATTTCGGCTCCCCTAAAAAATCATTGTCTCAAAAATAAAACATACAGCAACCTACATGCTGAAGGGTACAAAGCTTGGCAGGTACTTTTCACTATCTTTGTACATTCTATTTTTTTCTTTATTGTTTTCCCTTGGACTTAGCCCTTCTTGGGGCAATACAATCTCTTTCAAATTATTCCATTAAAAAGTGAGTATTCTATTAAAATGCAGTTCCACAAATGATAGTGAACTAGAAGACCCATATCAAATGGATACTTAGACAAACAAAGCAACAAAAACGCAATATTTTTATTTTTTTTTGTAATGATAGAGACCAAAAAAAATAGGAGAGGATTCCTGCCCATGAAATAATTTTAAATTTTAGGTGGCTTACTTGTAAAAAATTCTGTAATTTGTCATGAAGGTTCACCACCATTTCAGCAAGTTGCTGTCCTGCAGGGTTTGGCGGACGCTTCTTCATTACAGCGGCGATTTGGTGCAAAAACTTTTTGAAGCAGTCATCAATCTTGTCCCTTTGCACTTTAAAGAGTTCAAATATATCTTTAGGAATCCTGCTATCCTGAAAAAAAAAAAAAAAAAAGGACTGAATTTTTTTTTAACACTTGAAACAGCAGGAATCACAGCAAAATTCAATGAAAAAGGGTATTGCACTGGGTAGTGGAGGAATCGGCGCATGATTCAATGAAAAATAAATTGCACTGGGTAGGGGTAAGGGCACCGTCCTCAATTTCAGGTAAGGTTACAGCAATAATTCTGCTGGACATCACAAGAAAATTAACTTTTACCTGTTGTCCACTCATATGGCTGGGACTAGACTTGCTGCACTCTTCTTGGAACGATTCCGATTCATCAAGACTATCGTAGAATGCCTCCTCAGTCTCTGCTAATTGTCTCTTAAGTTCTTGTAAATTTAAAGCTACAATATCTGGACTTGGAGCTATGTTGGCAATATCAGAAGGAAGCAAGTTAGGAGTCTGTTTAATAAGATCCTAAAAGGATAAAAACAGAAATTTAATTATTGACAATTTCAAAGCATGCGGCTTTTAATGCAAGAACGTACCCAGAAATCACTACTGGAAATTAGAGATGAAAGCAACAAATCAGTATTGCCTGGTTGATGATTTTCATCAACTTCACTATTTTGCATTAAAGTCAGCTGATAAAAGATTCCATCCCAAAATGATTCTTGCACTTTCTGCGGTGCATAACCCTGAAAAATTTACACTATTAGTGCAGGCTACATTTCCTTGAACAACAAAGAAGACGCACTTACCAAAACTTTATCTGACTCCGATGATTTGACAAATCCAAGGCACATAAACAGTTTCACTATATCTAGAAATAGAAAAAGGGATATTGTTACTTCATGACAAATTTAATACAGCAATCTTAAACCTCAGAAAACACTGCTAATATTTCATTCCCTACACCAAACAAACCTTTTTCAATATCTTTGTCCCGCACTGCGAGTAAATGCTCTTGGAGTTCAGGGTCAATTTTGGTGAGGACCCATTTAAGTGCCTTTATATGTTGAGGTCCTGGCTTAAACAGCCAATTTTCCAGTTCACTATCTGGCATTTGGACAACCCATGGACAATCAGCATTTTCCAAGCTGGAGCGGCAGTGTGCCAAAAAATCAGCTACCATACTGCAAGAAAAAGTGTAGCAAGATAGTAAGATATAGTACAAGCTTGTTTATCTGATGAGCCCCAACAGTTCTAAAGACTCCTTACATTAACCAAATTTCGCTAACCTAGCTAGTAAAACTCACAAACAAGATTGAACATTCATGTACCTCCTAAATTGACGCTAACAGCACTCACAGTAGCTTGTTCACAACATGTGAGCACGGATCAGAGCTCTGATCCGTGATAAAGCGCTTACAAAAGTAAGAGAAGTAAACGATCGCAGCAGACGACACGAAATCAAAACAATCCCGCCAGAACAGCAAAATGTAGCCTCCTTCAAAGGCTGTGCTATTGCCAACCTCATTTTTATCTTTGCATCGTGCACATTTTTAAATATTTTTTTTAGTGATTATTGTTGTAAATACATTGATTTTTTTTGAGACTTATCAAACAATCTTTATGAATTCTGAGGTAATATTATTTATAATTTCTCTTTTCATACAGTAAGAGCTTACTCAAATATGTTTAGGGTGGCAGCTGGAATATATGAAAGGCTGATAAAAGGGAATGAAAGAGCAGCAGAAGATAATAGGGTGTGTAAAGAAAACAGAGGAAAGAGGGAGAGAGGGGAGTAACGGAAAGCAAGGAAAGGGAGAACTCGACAAAGGGAGAGGCATAGGCATGAGACTAAGCCGAGGAGGAAGAGAAGGAGGCGAGAGGCGTTGTAAATTTGTGTGAAAAGGTGTTTCGGAGTTCAATACAGTGGACGAGTATTTTCTGATCGAGACGTGATGTGAAGCAAATAGTGTGATTCCTGTGA
>Ga0058701_10003844_pt1 | contig 12041 bp, 6 predicted proteins | sample AgamicOrMae_FD_97039 | JGI IMG/M metagenome (GOLD analysis project Ga0058701, IMG submission 97039) | Agave microbial communities from Guanajuato, Mexico - Or.Ma.e | ecosystem: Host-associated > Plants > Phyllosphere > Phylloplane/Leaf | place: Guanajuato, Mexico | collected 2012-06-04 | reverse complement strand
CTTAAAATCTCCGGGCTATCATACAAAAGAAAAAATAATAATTATTCGCAGCTTTCTAAACTCTTGACAGTCCATCAACTCTTGAAGTCCATCCATTCCGAAGATTTTTTGATGCTGCGACATCAAGTTACATTCACGGACGAAATTAAATTTTAATGCACTTAAAACCTCCGGGCTATCATACAAAAGAAAAAATAATAATTATTCGCAGCTTTCTAAACTCTTGACAGTCAGACGTAATCCCTCTCATCTGAACGTACGATCGAAGCTTGTTTTACAACCAAAGCTCAATGAAAATACCATCGCTATCCTATGAGCGCCCAGGTATTATTTCAGCTCCTATTTATGAACGAAATACCTCAAATAATCTCTTTGGATACCGGTACTGTTCATGGACTGAGAAATATAAATGTTTACAATCCTCTTCACCTGATGCGATTTCAGTTATCTTTCTTTTCAGGTGGATTGCACAGGTTGCCATTGTCAACGCATACTATTCCGTTGAAATGAATGCCATAAGTAAGCTATGTGTGACGTAGTGACTTTATTCGAATAACAAGCTCTGAAGTAAATTTTCTATTCAGGTATTCCAGCAGGCATATTCCAGCCACCTTTTTACGTGAAAGGACGACCAGAGTAAGTTTTACCATGCTTATACAAAATTTAAATATTGCATTTTCTTCCCTTTTGTGCTCTCCGTTGATTCATCATTTCGAGAATTAAAGAAACGCATTTGCGATGATTCCTTATGGTGCCTGGTGTCTCGCTTTGCACACGCGGATGTCATCGGTAGTATTGGCCACTGAGATCGAGTGGCGGTTCGGCAACAATTAAGTTACTTAAGACGTATTCTACGCCCCTCGCGACACAGGGTGAAAGTTAGGCCATAATGAGCAGACTCAACCTTTAAAACTATCTGTCCATGTTTACTTTCTAGCGCATGGCATCTCATGGCGCCTGATATTTTTTCAGAGCTCTGAATTACGGTGCCGTCGGAGCAGTCATCGGACACGAGATAAGCCACGCCTTCGATGTCGCAGGTGCGCCCAGTTCTTCAAGTTTCTAAAACCTCCGAGTGAACAGTTTTCTCATACTGTTTCCTTCCCTCCAGGAAGAACTGCAGACAAATTCGGCAACCTTGTTCAGTGGTGGAGCGCTGATACACTCAAAACTTACCTAGTAAAAAAGGGCTGTATCGAGGAGCAGTACAGCACGTACCCTGTACCTGAACTACAAGAAGAAACCAAAGAAAATGTGCCGGTACTATAATCGACTTTAATGCCTGATTTTTAGGTACTTTTGAAGAATTTTCTGGTGGGACGTTGAATCTCGTGGTGTGATTTTTAGGAGCAGCTTGATGGCACCGGAACAGTGAGTGAAAACATTGCTGATATCGGAGGTCTTCAGGAAGCGTTTTCCGCGTACCGCCGCTCTACTCAGAAACACGGCGCCGAGCCAAGACTTCCAGGACTCACTCACTACTCTCCTCAACAACTCTTTTACATCGGATATGCATCGGTAACATATCGCCTCCTCTTATAGTAAATTTGAAACGTTGAATGTTACTTGGCTTGTGTTCCACCTGGAAAACACAGCGAAGCGACAGCCGAGCGGGCTACGAGGCCCATAACCTGATCAAGGTTAACCAAGGTTAACCACGCCTTCGTGGATGGTACCCACTCTAAAGTGGGTACCGACCTGCTCGCTGTAATTAGGCAATCGTGTATTGCGATCATTGGTAAGGTATATCCTGTGTTTGATTGCAGGTATGGTGTGAATCAGGAAGTCAGCAGTCTTTGGTAGACGACATTCTGACTGACGTCCACAGTCCGTCCAAGTACCGAGTACTGATCCCATTAGGAAATTCCAAAGATTTTGCGGATGCCTGGAAATGTCGGCAAAATGACTTTAAGATGAATCCAGTCCAAAAATGTGAATTTTGGTGATCCGGACTTGCGTTGATATATTTTCTATTTATTTATATTTTCCTGTTAACCTGATGTTCCTGGCTTATTAAGCGCCTATTTTACTGTGTATAGTATATATTTTTTTAGTTATTCTGAAATATAACTACTGTATTATAAGAAATTGCAGAATTTGTTTTTGTGTTTTTTTTTCTTTTTTTGTCAAAACTTGATTTCATTTTATGTACTATTGTGTATGAGGAATGGTCAAAATTTACATTTAAACCATTCCTTTGATTGTCTAATTTGCATATTATGTTCATTGGAATATTCGTTTACGTAATGACAATCAATACATTTTCATTTGTTGTTGTCAGTGGTGTAGCCAGACTCTTTGAGGGGGGGGGTCGTGCGGGTTGCCTGCCTTCTGCTTCTGTGCAATTGCCACGGTTTTCCAAGATTTGAGAAGGGGGGTTCAAGCCTCTTCTAGCCCCCCGTGGCCACGCCACTATGAGTCTAATAAGCAAGCAAAACGGACCGTTATGTCATAGAAATTTTTTTGCAAATTAAAACAGTTGTAACTAAGCCGTCTAATTCCTAACAAACTGAGCAATACCGTCAAAGCTTTGGTGGGGCGGAAATCTATAAACACAGCACTTACCTTGAAAATTTGAAGTTCATAATAAACGCTTGATTTTTAAGTAAATTAGTATCTTTAAGGAATGCACGAGGACTCTGTATTCTGGATTCTGTTTGATACAGACATATTAAACAAACAAAGCACTACATCTAGTAACCAAACAGACGATCATACTTCGAATCAGAATTAACACAAAATGTGGAAAATAGAATCTTCGAAACTCACCTGTTAGAGTGATAATCAAAGCCATCGAAAAAAAAAACCGAAACAATCAGGAATGAAATATGCTGTTCCGGGTACTGTACTCCACGGTTACTCTGTTCTTCCTTATTAGCTACTTCAAATGTAATTACCCATTATACCTTCCTTGAACTTGGTTTAACGGACAAATAATCGCGACATCTCATGGCAGACAGTCACCGCCTCATCTCGCAATTTGACTTTCGTTGACCTTGGAAGCTCTCCGTTTGTTTGATAACTGTTATTATTAACACGAATAAGGTATCGCAATAAGGAGCTCAGAAGGCGTTTCAAAGCATAAGTTGTCAGTAAAGATCATGTGGACTTCGCGGCAGTCGGACTTACGAGCGTTACTGTAAGTGTTAACTTATCTCAGGATATTACTCGCTTTGAATTTTATTGCTCTCAGAGGCACACTCAGTACCCGTATATTGAACTATGGATTAACCATCGTATATGTATCAATACATGGGTTCATTTATGTTTTTCATGCCGTCTCATGTGTTTTTTTTTTTGTTTTTTGTTTTTCCTTTTTTGTGCTCTTTCTCACACGGTATTAATTGAACTTTTTCGAATTTTTTGGAATTGTGTTTTCTACAACTGTTTTGCTGTTATGGTATCCAATATAATAATAAAAAGGAATTGTGCCCTCTCACTTCCAGTACGGGAATGCATACCTTTTTTAAAGCCGACCTTTTCATAACGTTAATATAATACTCTCTCTAGGCCCTTTTTTGGATTTCTGGCATGCTTCAGTCTCGTTGGTCGCACGGATGGAAGAGGTAATCACATTCGTAGGTATCTAAACTTTTTATATCTATCACTATGGTTTCAACCAATATTAAAATGCCTAAATTTTAATTCGAGTTTTTATTTTATACTAAACGTCTTAATATTTTCATTTAGCGGTTGATTCATCTGGAAACCCAGCGCAAGTATGCAAGAGTCGAGAATGCATTGATGCAGGTTGGTCATCTCTGTTATCTCGAACAACTAAATACTACTCCTGTTCTACGTATTTCCGTCTGTAACCTGAAAATTTCTGGCCAGCCAATGAAATACTGAGCATGGTGGACACATCGATTGATCCATGTGACAATTTTTACGATTTCGCTTGTGGAGGATGGACTAAATCACATCCGGTACCTGAACACCAAGCAGAATGGGATCATTTTCAAGCTGCATCAAAGATTGTTTCGCAACGTCTTAAAGGTAAAACCCGTACCTCGCTCGCGTATACCGTAACATGTCGCAATTCAATAAATTGTAGAACCAGGTGAAAATACAATATTTTTAGCCGCAAAAATCAGAGTATCTCATGTCAAAAAAATGAATATCTGTTTCACACTCGGATCAACTGACTATGTGTTTGAAAACAAACTTTGGTATAATCTCAGAACGGTACAAGTACTTGGAAAACCACGGTTGACTTATTACAGGATTATTGTGAAGCTTAGCTTACATATCGGCATGTATTTTGATACTGCACTTTAACGTAGGTTGAGGTAATTGTAATAAAATTTTATGTTTAAAAACGTCAAGGATTTGCAGTTTTCTTTTAATTTTAATGTTCCTTTTTTTTTAATGAAAAGTTGAACATTTTCCTTTTTCAACATAGCTTATGCATACCTGAGATTTTATGCACTTTTTTCCTTGCAGAAATTTTAGAAAGGGAAGATCTTGCCGAAGATACTAAAAGTATTAAAGATGCAAGGAAGTTCTATCGCGCTTGTCTTGCTGTTGGTGAGTATCTTTCTTGTTAGTAAAATTAAAAAAAAAGCTCATTCATAGTTTGTTTTACTTCAGATTGTTAGGAGAGACAAAGTGCATATGGGAGTTGCATTACGGCTCAAGAAAAACGATATGTAGCTAATTAGCTACTAATCTGTTAACAGATTACATTTACACTGTTCGCGCAGTATGCTCTAAAACTGAAAACGTTTTCTGTGGACCTAATTCATGTTTCTGTTGAGATGCTTCCAAACCTTAATGATGCGATTGATTAATGTTATTGCCCGCTCAGAAATGTTTTGGCAACATTTATTTGAGCATTTTGAACACTTAAAATAGTAATTTAAAGGCATTCATAATATGGCTGAGCTATCTAGTCGAAAAAATATGTCGAGCAAGAGCTTAGTACACTACATAAAATATATTTTGTCTGATCACTATGTCACATTTGCTATGGAAGTAATGTTATTACTTTTTTTCCTTGACTCAATGTAGGTCAATAGGTTTTTTTATTTTTTCAGACGAACAAGCTGAAAAAAATATGGCGATATTGTTGGACCGACTGGCAGTTTGGGGCGGTTGGCCATTGGCGACTGAGGAATGGAAAGAAGACAAATTTGATTGGAAGAAACTATTAGTTGATTTAATTCGAACAACTGGTGAAGCACCTCTGCTGTCGATTTATGTTATACCAGATCGACATAACACGTCTCTTAACGTGATTTCTATTGACCAGGTACATACGATGATCAATCACATGAACAGACCACGAGATATGAAAGGGTGACCTTTGAAAGTAAGAGAGTAGGACTTTGATTTAATTTTATGTTTTTAGGGAGACGTGAACTGTGAAGATATTTCATTTACGGAAAAGATAAATGACATTATCAATACGTACTTAGTTAAACACGTTGAGATCATCGCTAGGGCAACCAACCAGAGCGTGTCTGAGGGACGTCTTGCGGAAGAGCGAGAAGAAGTAGCAACTTTGAAAAAACTCATTTGTGAGGTAATTACGTTACCTGATTTTTTAACATCAGTTCCCATCCATAAAATACATCACGCTCGAAGGGCAGGGGAGGGGCCGGCTATGTGTGACGTTGTCTGTCGTAAGGGGAGGAAGGTCAAAGTAAAAGTGACGTTACTCTATAAAAAAATTGTTTGTTAAGCATAAGAAGATCTTTTTTTTATTATAGATTACACAGTAAAACACCCGTACGATTTTTATACAGGCTATGGAAACAAAATTAGAAACGTTTAAGGAAACCAACACTTTATATTTATCGGACTTGTTAGTTCCTCCTGAACTATGTGGTCAGAGATGGTAATATTTAGGGAATCATTCCATACTTATGCTATAAGAAAATAGTCTTTTTTTCATAGCTCTGTTGTTTTTATCCCCTCACCCAGTTGGGTATATTGTGTTTCTCTCACCTTTAAAGGAGTATTCTTATTTGAAAGTCATTCAGAAACTGTATTAAAATGTCTTTTAAGACAAAATTTGTGTGATTGCCAAGCAATCTGCGTTCTCCAACAATTTTTTTGAAACATTTTTTATACTTAACTATTTTAATAAAAATGAGTCGTGAAAGCACGTAACACACATATCTAGCTATTCTAGACAAGTTTTCAATTTTTTTAAAGAAAAGAACGGAAGCGTGATGTCACGGAGGGGGACGGGGTAGGCCGAGTGTGGCGATGTGAGGTTAGAATGAGGGAAGAGACCGAAAAAGGCGAAAAAACGTGACGTATTTTATGCACGGCCCCTTACTACTTTCCAACATTCGTGTTCTGCATCGCATACTTACTTTGCCATCATGATTACTCCACCCGCATGTGCAGCATTGCGTAGTGCTCTCCTTACCTGATTAATCCTCCCTCGTGTGCTGCGTAGCTTACAACTTTCCCATCCGTATTACAGCTCCCTCTTGTGCTGCGTAGCTTACAACTTTCCCATCCGTATTACTGCTTCCTCGTGTGCTGCGTAGCTTACAACTTTCCCATCCGTATTGCTGCGTAGCTTACAACTTTCCCATCCGTATTGCTGCGTAGCTTACAACTTTCCCATCCGTATTACTGCGTAGCTTACAACTTTCCCATCTGTATTGCTGCGTCGCTTACAACTTTCCCATACGTATTGCTGCTCCCTCGTGTGCTGCGTAGCTTACAACTTTCCCATCCGTATTGCTGCGTAGCTTAAGTAGCTAACAACTTTCCCATCCGTATTACAGCGCCATCGTGTGTAGCTTCACCCACTACTTTACTGCCCCTTATTACTCATATATAACGGTTACGAGCAATTTTCCGACATTATTCTTTAAAAAATAACGGAAATGTTACGTCCCGGGGAGGGGGAGGTCAGCCAAGTGTGACGTTTTGTGGTATAGGGTGGGGGGCTGATAAAAATGGCCAAAATGTGATGTATTTTATGGATGGCTCTTTTTCTTTTACTTTAAAATTAAAATACGAATAGTTTGTTTTGTGTCACCTCGTTAAAACATTGTTACAGTCTCGCTCCGATGCGGCTGATCGTGTGGATACGTTTAGGCTGTACAACGCCCGAACTATTGCAGAACTTCAAAATATGACTGATAGTGCTGGAACTCTGAAAGAAGACTCAAGGGTACGTTGAATTCTCGAAGCATTAAATGTTTGTTTTTAATTCTTTATAATGACCCCATATATTTTATTAAAATTACCCATTTTTAGGGTTATTTTTAGAGTCAAATGCATTCCTTAAATGTTATATTCAAAACATACACATACAATCTTTTTTTTAATCTCTGTTTTTGAGATATCCTGGGACTGAGATCCCGGTGAGTATTACGGGGACTGCGGACTTATCGTACATTAAATTCTGATCGCTTTCATTTTTTTTCAGATTGATTGGTTAGTTTTGTTGACCGATCTTCTCGAAGGTACCAACTTGACAGTTGATGAAAATCAAACAGTAATCGTGCAAGAACTTGATTATGTGGTAAAACTCATTCGTATCATAGACGCTACACCACGTAGAGCTTTGGGTAAGAGTTTTTCCCCCTTCCTTTTCTTTCCTTGATCTATGAAGGGGTTGATGTAGAGAGACTGTAGTAAAAACTTCTAACTTGTTTTACTTCGGTTTCTCTTGGTTGATATTTTTAAAACAAAATACACAGACCAGCCTTTTGACTTTCATTTGACAGTGTTTTTGTTTTGACATTTTTAACAGCAAATTTTCTGCTTTGGTCTAAAATAACTCATATGAACGATGACATCTCGCCGGAGTTCAGACAGATAACTTACGACTTGATAGAGGGTGTAGTCGGAGCGAGTTTGGCCAAACCAAGGTAAACCTTGACTACTTTTTTGTTCCAAATCATAAGTACCGTAGAGGTGCGGATAGTTTAATATTTTTTTTATTTTTGCTCATTTTTTACAAAATATTTTTTCTACTTTCAAGCCCAAAATCCTGGTGCCTGTACTAGTTTGAGATTTTTCTCAGTGATATTATAAAATAACTGGACAAGGTATTATTTAGATAGACTTAAAAATAGTATGCTGCAGAAATCCAAAAATTTTAGGTACCAAGTTTGCCAGTCTTTCCGTAGTGTGATTTCTGATACCGTAAAATTGTCTTAAGTCTGTAGTACGAAGAGCAATTTTTATATATAAGTTTAGCCTATTAAGCATTTTTGAAAAATAATTCGCTTTTTTGAAATGTGCTGATTTTACTTTCTCGTTGCGAAAAACGACTTCACAAATATTGATTAAAGGAACTGTGACCCATATTTCTTAAAGCTATAACAATACTGTTTGGGAAAACTCTCTTGGGGATTTCGAAAAGCACCGCAAAAAATATATGGTAATTTCTTTTGGCAGGTGGGAGACTTGTGTTTCGGATACCAATACGGACTTTCCTCACGCATTGGGATACGAATACGTAAAGATGTACTTCGACGCTGACGCTAAGCAAAATGTACGTTTTCTCCATCCTGTCACCGAATATTAGCAAATGAGGTGAATAATCCTTACACTTTTTGCCTAGGCGAAAGAGCTAGTCTCGAACATCGTCGAAGCCTACGTAGAAGACTTAAAGGAGAATGAATGGATGGACGCTGAAACACGTGCTTTGGCTGTTGAGAAGGCAAACAACCTCGTTTTGAACGTGGGCTATCCTGATGCTTACGAAAATCGAAGCATCATAGAAGATCTTTACTTCGAGGTAGTCAAGTTAAACAAGTTTTACGATGAATATCAAAGATTATGACACAACGTTTCTTGTCACAAAAATTGGGCTTCTACAATTTGTAACGTTATTTTTCAGTACAACTTAAGCGATTCTCACTTAATAAACAAGGAAAATGTCGTGAAGGCGTCGTATAGATATGCGGCAAGTTTGTTGAACGAAGAAAATGACAGGGAGAGGTGAGCGTATGCCGAGAACACTTGTACGCTCTCGGTTTTACAGGCTAAATTTTTTACCTCTTGTTTCCTATGATCCGACATCATTTTTTCAGGTGGATAACTCAGGTTGCAACAGTCAATGCGTTTTACTCTGCTGATTTGAACGCCATAAGTAAGCTGCCCTAAAAATTATTTTGTTAAAGTTTGATTTACTTTGTTTTAAATTTTGATTTCTTGTTTAGTCATACCAGCGGGCATATTCCAACCCCCGTTCTACGTAAAAGGACGCCCAGAGTAAGTTCACAAACACGGCGCGTTTATTGATTCCTGAAATGAGTTTGTCATGTATTCTCATGTCTTTATGTGTGCTTTTTAGGGTTTTGAATTATGCTGCTATCGGAGCTGTTATTGGCCACGAAATAAGTCACGCCTTTGATGCCATTGGTATGTCTCGCAGTTACCTATTAGATCAATCGAAAAAACTCGGACCCCCCCTTTTTTTTGTAAGTCACCTAAGCTAACACACTATACGTCTCAGGCAACCAGCGCTACTAGAAAGTCACTGGGGTTGCCTATCTGATCTACTTAACAAACAAAATTGGGCGTGACGGAGGCCAGTAGTTCCATGCCAAGCACGGAACCATGTTTTACTCTTGAAAACAAGACTTCACCGGCATTTTCAAAAAAAGTTGCCAGGAAAAAAATCCGTGTCTCTTTGTTCAAATTTATAGTATAATTTAAATGTAATAATTTCGAGCGAGGAGCCGTAGCCGTATGATGTTGGTGTTCCAGGACGAACTGCGGATAAGAATGGCAACCTTGTTCAATGGTGGAGTGCAGATACCTTAGACACATACCAAGTCAAAAAAGTCTGTATCGAAGAACAGTACAGTAAATATCCAGTACCTGAACTGCTCGGACTTCCCGAAGGTTTCCCGGTACAGTGGCGTTTACTTCCCGTTATATTTTTGTAACCCAATTTAGATGAAAATTTTGAAGCGAGTTTATGTTTAGGACCACTTGGATGGGAAACGCACCCTGAACGAAAACATCGCTGATAATGGAGGACTTCAGGAAGCTTTTGCTGCCTACAAACGCGCTGTTAAGCGACTCGGCGTCGAGCCAAGACTCCCTGGACTTGCCCACTATTCGCCCCAGCAACTCTTTTATATCGGATATGCTTCAGTAAGTCGGATATGTCACTTTCTAATTGTTGCATTCTCTAGTAGCTTCCGCGCCGCCAAGTCAAGCGGAATCAAAGCAAAGGATATCACAGGAAACCTATACAAGCCATACCACGTAACATAACTGACGTGGTTTAGGATATCGCAAACCATGATGTAGCGAGAGGTTCGATTAGAGCAACATTCGATTTGTAGAAAGTGAAACCTTTACAACTCAAAAATGCTGAATCCAGCGTTGGGTATCCTGTTGTACCTAAATATGCTTGTATTTACAGGTGTGGTGCCAATCTGCTATCCAGCAATCTTTGGCTTTGGACGTTATGATAGGCGATCACAGCCCATCGAAATACCGCGTACTAGTCCCGTTAGGAAATTCCAAGGACTTTGCGGATACATGGAAATGCAGTCAAAACGACTCTAAGATGAACCCAGCTAATAAATGCGAGTTTTGGTAGAATGTGACTTATCTATGAAAAATTTAAAATCGGAAAATTCATTTGTAAAGAGCTGACGCAATTGATTTTGTGAAGTGGTACCATATAAAAAATAAAATGATTTGAAGTTAGGCAATGTTTGCGTGTTCGATATTATTTTTCAAATATTTTTTCTTGAACGTCAATGGTTTATAGATGTAAATAGCGTTGCGTATTTTAATAATTGTTTGTATCTAAGTTCATCTGACAGAAAGGCCTGTTTGTAGTATCTTACTCACATCCAGTGTTCGCTGGTTGAGATAAAGTGTTCCCTTTTTGGACGAAGTGGGTCATTGAACTGCAAATGAAATGTGTTTGTCGCGCTTCCAGCTGCTGGTCTTGCTCCATCCAATCAGTCACTCAACTTTGGAAAAGAAATTTCACACTCACAACAATGTTAACCCATAACCACCCAAAGTATTTGGAGAGAAATTTATCCTAAGACACTTTCGAAGGATTTTTTTCCATTTAGGCCTACGCAATTTTAAGCTTTGCAAAATGCCTAAACTATTAAATTTCAGCTTTCCAGAGCGGTGATATTTTTTAAATTTTGACAATACTGAACTAAGAAGATCCTCTAAAATATTTTTTTTTCTGTTTCCGAACAGCATCGCTGGGCGGTAATGGGTTAGTGGTTACACTTGAACTCTATCATCTGTTAAACGGAGAGAAGCAAGGACATTCAACTTTTTATCGTCAACCATGCAATGCCGCTTTTTAACATAAAGCGGTTGTCTGACTTACGCCTAAGGTAATGAAAAAAACCATGGCTCAAGTTGACAGTATAGAGTTTAGGTGTTATTTTCCCCGGTAATTTCTTGTGACTTGTTTCAGTTCACCGGCAGGAATTTTTCAGCGGAATTTTGGAGCTTACCGTATTATCCGTTATATTTACGAAATTGTGATGTGTGTTAGGGTAGACTTCTGGTTCAATGGTCTAAAAAAAATTTTGAGAAAGATTTATTTTTATCAGCAGACTTGTACTGGAAACCTGAGCGGGAAGTTTTGCAAGCGTCTGGAGAGCAGGGTTGAGCCAGTAAACATCGGCCTTGTGCAGTTGGGGGGCGGAGGGGGAGGCCCGATCCGATAGGGGGGGTCCTCGGGAAGGGTGGGGAGGATGGCGAGCGGGTGGCGGCACTCAGGCATCGGCCGCTCGCTAACGTCCACCATCGGCACTTGTAACGAGCATCTGCCGCGTAACGTCTGGTTAGCCATGTCATTGTTGTTGGAGTTCATGGACGAAGAAAACAGCCTGTAACAAAAAGCGTACCTTGAATACTTTCATACGTAACGTCTTTTCCTTAGGATCAGTTCTAATTGGCCTACCCTGCAGCGATGTATTGATTGGAAATAACACTCTAAACACTCCGCATTTACCCACTACCACCCAGCGATGCCGTTCGGAAACAGAAAAAAAAATCACAGGATCTTTTCAGTTCAATATTGTCACAATTTAAAAAAATCACCCCTCTGGAAACCTGAAATT
>Ga0058701_10003843_pt1 | contig 12042 bp, 11 predicted proteins | sample AgamicOrMae_FD_97039 | JGI IMG/M metagenome (GOLD analysis project Ga0058701, IMG submission 97039) | Agave microbial communities from Guanajuato, Mexico - Or.Ma.e | ecosystem: Host-associated > Plants > Phyllosphere > Phylloplane/Leaf | place: Guanajuato, Mexico | collected 2012-06-04 | reverse complement strand
TCTCTTGCGCGCACAGCGATTCGTATCTTCCATCTCTTTCCCTCACGACCAATCACAGCGCTCAACACCGGTCGCGTCTCTTTAACTAATACAGGCCTTTAGTATGAAGGTCCAACTTTCTCACCTTGAGGATCACACAAGTTGACCGTTTGGCAGGCCGTTGTAACCAGCGGCTCGCTTTTCAGAGGGGCCAACTTTACTCGATAGAATTTGGTGCCTATTTCTACGTGGTAGCGGTTTTCCGGCTGAAACCAAACATACATATTAAGAGACAAGGTTCCTCAGTTCAAAAATAGTAAGCAGAGGAGAAGTTTCTCCTACACGGAAGGTATTTCACAAAAGGCAACCTTCTGAAATAGCAGTTTTTGTCCAATGAATGTTTCTCACGGAGGTCAGGTGGGAGAATTTCGTGAATCGTGATAAAAATGCGTTTTTTTTTCCTACCTTTTTAGCGTAGCAGTATTCCTTATCCACTACTGCAGCCAAGCAGCTGGTCGGCACAGGCGGAACTCCTTCTGCGAGAGTTTGAAGGGTTAGTTTACCGATCAGTATATTAACAATTTTATTTGTGAGCAGCGGGTGTATTCTCATCACAGATGAGTCTGAACACCTTAGGCAGCTTTTCGAGGTTACTTACGAGGCTTGCTGGTTGGTAGGCCTAAGGCTGGCAAGCTTTCGTGATGAACAAAATACAGACTGTCTTTATGCTGGATGACAACGTAGTTCGAGTGTACGTCGTCCCAAACTACCTGAACGACATCTCCCGCCTTACAGCTGAAAACAAAAAGCGATCAAGACCAAAACTCGAGCGGATATAGAGAGACAGTTTTTGACAGTTTAGTTGAACTCTGATTGGCTGCTGATCAGAAATCTAAACAATGGGGTACTTGACCAATTTTCATCGAGATAGCCATCAGAGCTCAAAAAATGACACAGAAAAGTCCATTGCAGCACCTAGATACAATCAGCCGATCGCCCGGAAATCGAGTTCAAAGTTGGCTGTGACGTCATGGAATCCGTGGAATTCGGCAAAATTTACGGATTCTATGTCATAGGCAACTTTGAATTCGATTTCCGGGCGATCGGCTAATTGTATCTAGGTGCTGCTTTTGACTTTACTTCGTTATTTTTTTAGCTCTTCCTGATGGCTACCTCGATAAAAATTGGTCAAGTACCCCATTCTGATCTCCGACTGATTAGTATATGATCCGACCTTGGTCAGACCTTCCCCGCTGGGTACGCTGGTAGAAACGTACCTTGTTGTCTTAATATCTCGCTGCAGGAGGGTGCACGCGCTCCTGGCCAGAGGACGAGGGGATTTTTCACTTTCCGACAAAGTCAACGGTGAGTGTTCACTCGACGCGGAATGGGAAGCGATTTTGGAACCGGCAAAGTGGTCAATCCTGAAAGAAAATCTAGGAGTTAGTCCAAATAACGAAGAGAAGAAGGAGTCTTTTCAAAAGTGTATTTACCCGACAACGAATGAGGCGTTGGCGTCACCCATCGAGTGGATCGTTTTCCGTAATTTGTTGCACTCTACTTTTAATTGGGCCTCTCTCTCCATCAACGTTGCTATCTGCTGTTCTTTGTCACTCATAATACGCCGCATAGTGTCGGTGAACCATACCTACAAAAATGTTAAAGGTTAAGATCTCAAACTAAGAACAGCCTTAGTCCCAATCATGGGTCTATGCGTTCATTAACCATGGCTATCATCACATTTTTTTAAGCAGAGTAACTAATGTGAATTAGCTTTTTCACACCTACGTTTTGATCTGCTTGTCTTTAACGATGCAAGCATTGCCACACAAAGACTACAACAATGTAAAAAATCGAACTTTTTATCAGAGTGAGCTTTAATTAATAATTCAGCCAAAGAAGAGTTGATGAATGAAATCTTTATACCTGTTTCTCCGCCTCCATTTTCATCTGCATACTCTTCAACTCCGTCTTCATCTTCAATTCCATCTCTTTCTTTGTGATTAATATCGCTTCCCGGATCTTCGCGTCTCTTTCTTTCGCCATCTTCTCACTTATCTGAGCGACTTCCTTCGACATCTCTGCCACGTCCACTTTCTGCGTTACCAAAACAAAATTTAAATCACATGAATTAAGGTGTAGAAGATTGGGAGGTCCGTGTTTTTGGCTGTATCTTACCTCCGCCTCAAGACTAGACTCACTAGGAGATCTTTCCATATTGGATTTTGTCATTAACTTAAATCGAGATCTGATACTAGCTACTTCGGCGCGATGTTCTTGCAACAGTTTTGCAGCCTGTTCTTTCAGAGCCGCGTCCTTCTGGCCTTCGGCAGTCAGCAGACTTTGCTTTGACTTTTCCAACTCCCGCTGCAATCAAAAGCATTTTAATGACTGCAACGTTTCAAGAAATGAACGGAAGGGCGATGTTCCCCTACACGAAAGCACAAGGGGAAAATTTTCTGGGACGGTACGGAAATTTTCTGGCGAGTAATAGGAAAAGTTAGGTTACGTTAAGATATGGTAGGTTGAGATAAGTTAGGTTATGTTAAGTTAGGTTGAATTTGATCAGGTTAAGTTAAATACGGTTATATCTAAAAAGGAATTGAATTGAATTATTATGACAAGTGAAGGTAACATATGATGAGGTAACAAGGGGAGTACTATCAATCCAAAAGATATTGTCCGGTTTCGGTCGTGTAACAAGGCGGTGGCCAATGTATTTCTCCATAAGGCGGGGCCTTCTTGCGCGACCGGAACCGGACAAGAGCCTCAAGTTGCCGCCTTCGATTTTCTCAAAACTTTAAGATCCTAAACATAGTAGTATTAAGAAATACCCAAGCCCAAAACTTGCTGCCAGAATGCATTTTTTCTACCTTAAAAACAGCGTTAAAAATTGAACAAAAAAGTAAAAGCCCGAAAAAAAATGCCAATATCTTAAAAACGGCAAGAAATATTGCAAAGTCCTAAAAATTTCAGTCTTCGGCGTTACTTATAGGTGTTCTACAAAGAATGATTATTGGTTTTAAATTATATTTAAAAAAATATTTTTTGTTCACAATTGAAAGCTATTTCTAAGGTAGTAAAAATGAATTACGGCAGCAAATTTTGGACTTGGATACCTCTCCATACCGCTATCTTACAGTCCTCAAAATTTCAAGAGAATCTGGGGCGGACAGTTGTAGTACTCCCCTCATAAGTTTCATTAATTTAGGTCACGTTCAGGAAGGGAGCTTCTCAAAGGTCAAGATAAGCAGACAGGTCCATTTTGGTGGATGCATTAAGTTCTTGTCGGAGAACTTGAAGCGCCCCTAACAAGCTCACTGGCAGAGTTCCCAAGAATATTACCATGACATTCTCCTTGTCGGTGGTCGCCCTGGCCGCCAGCTCCGCCAAAACTCTCTTCTCTTCTTCGAGTCTGTGCATCTGGACTTGGTAGGAGCTGTCCATGTCCTGGCTGGGCTCCCGCGTCGGTCGGTCGAGGTTGTCGTCGAGGTTGTCGTCGAGGCGACGCTGGAGCTCATCGCAATGCGCGCGATACTTCTCCACGTCCTCCAGCCGCCTCTCCAGCTCTCCAGTGACTCTCTTGAAGTCCTCGTCTTTGGCGTCCCTCTCGCGCAGCTGCTCTCGAAGTTCCTGCTCTCGTTTGCTGTATTCTTCCACTAACTTCTCAAGTTCTGCAACTCGAGCTTCACCGTTTGAGGGCTGAAAAAGGAGGATTCACATTACGCCAAAGCTTTTCCACAAATATCCCTTAAGAAAAGAAGCGAAATCTGAGTATCTTGTCAAAATATGATACAGAAAGAGAAAGCTTTTTCCACAAACTTCACTTAAACTTTAACAGCCAAAACTATTTGGAGTGAAATTTAGATAAAGAGAAATTGGAAGGATTTTTTCCATTAAAATACGCAATTTTAAGGCTTGGATAATGTCAAAATTATTAAATTTCAGGTTTCCAGAGGGGTGATATTTTAAAAATTGTGACAATAAAGGAGTGAAAAAATACTCTAAAATATTTGTGTCTGTTTCCGAACGGCATCGCTGCGCGGTAGTGGGTTAAGAAAAGAAGCGAAATCTGAGTATCTTATCAAAATATGATACGGAAAGAGACATTCAACATACAGCAGGTTTACTTAATCGAGAAGAGAAGACGTTTAGTTTGGGTTAGATAAAGCTAATAAGATAAAAGCTCAGCCAGGTTGTTCAGTAGGTCATTGGCGTTAAAAGCTGATCACCGTCCATTACCGATTAGAGCTTGTTCCATTACCTGGTCAGTGTCTGTTCCAGCCAAGTTCTTCTCCCCGGTGTTGGTCTGCGCCTCCTGCATCGCCGGATGGCCTTTGATGAAGGCCTGGACCACATACCAAGACTTTCGAAACTCATTCAGCATCTCGGGGATATTTTTGCCCTCGGCGTCTACTTTCTGGCGGAGCTCCACGAGATCGGACCGGAGGAGGTGAACAAGGGCGGCAGCCGCCTTCCCCAGCTCGCGCACGTTCAAGCGGGCGTCGTCCATCGGGATAGGCGTCGACTCCTGGAATTTCCACATTCACTTAAAAAATTTTCATAGTTGAGAGCATTGAAACCACCAGAAACACACTTAAAATACATGCAGACACCACTAGGACGGTCGGAACATTTGTAAAATTAGACTTCATCCCAAATCAAGATGCGCTAAAAAAACAGAAAAAAATAGAGCCCTATAACTTCTTGGAGAAGTGCTAATGGTGTCCCCTGCCATGGGGACCGCCATGATGGGCACAATGTATTTCTTACGGGGGAACTGTGCTCAACATGGCGAAGTGCCAGTGGTGGGGGTTTCATTTGCGCCTCTCTACTAAGTTATAGGGCTTTAGAAAAAAATATCTAGATGCAAACGGATACTCAGCAAGTCAACTAAAATCTTTTGCATACTTTGATGAACGAAGATCACTTTGTTCAATTCTCTGTTTGAACCTATAAGGACAGCGATGAATATTCACCATTTTTACAAAGAACAGCCAACATTTGCGGATTGTGTATAGGGGTCGTCCATAAAAAACGTCCGCATGATTGACAATTACACACTTCGGCAAGGTTCGACTATTTCAGATTTCCTTTCCTACTGTCGTCACCATCCCTTCCTCTCCTGAGAGTGCTACCGTCGACAGCAATTTAAGCATTTGAGAACTCTCTCCCTTGAGTATCGAGTTATTTTATGGACGGCCCCTTATAGATTTCAAACCGGGATTCAGAGCGTTACGCGAATTTTCGCGACGATTCGGATTGGATCAGAGAGCTGTTGATTCTCGCGTAGCAGCTCAAATATGGATTGACAGTGTCGATTGCGCAAAAAGCAGATGGTGCCACATTAAGAGACTAAAAACGTTGGAAGATCGGATGCAACGCTTCACCACACCGTTCAATCATAAGATACGCCTTCTAAAAGATACTAACACAGAATTCGTGCAATCTCTATCATCTAAACAGGCGTGAGTTGTAAACAAACAGAAAACGAAAAGGCATAAGAGATAGTAGCACGAGCCGGACAGCCTAGCTTGACATTAATTTATCTCTTCGATCCGGACATAAATCATTCAAACTCACTCGTAGGTTTTCATTCTTTTTTTTCAAGGAAAAGCTTCCGGTATAATCATTTCCGGTGTCGATTCTAAGAGCCTTGTTACAAATGATAGCCCCAATTATTACCAAGCGTGTTCTTTTTTTCCCTTGTTCGAAGCGCAGCGCCATCTAACGGGGGAAAACAAAAGGTCACAAAACACTAAATCTGACACCAAATCGGATGCTCTGAGTGGTCAACGCCCCGCCATGCAGCGCAGCGTACACTAGCGGAAAAACAAGAAAGCTCTCAAAACACCAAATCGGGTTCTCCCGCTGGGGCTAGGGGAATAGAAGGCAAATTAATTGACAGCATTTATTTTAGTCTTGTGAGCAACAACGGTGTTGCATTAAGTTTTCTCTCTTCTCTTGCGAAAGGTAAGATTCCCTTGTGGGTTCCCAACTACAGATGGAGCCAAATGTCATCGAGACTACTATCAGTATTTCTTAAACAAGACAAGGATTCGTGTTTGAAGATGCGTGTTTGCGAGGTGGGATGGGGTCCACGAAGAAGATAAATCAAACGTCTGTCTGCCTCACGAATGAATAAACCTCGAAATATAAATAATAAAACTCGAGAAGACAAAGCGAGCGAGCGCACACCGAGATATAAAAATGTGCAGAGCAAAGTGTAGCTGGCGATACCTGCACATGTTCGGTATCCGCCTTCGGGCGCGAGTCGTCGGAACTCTTGTCGTGGGCCCCGAACCGAAACGCGTCATTCGCAAACCCGAACGCAAACGCCTCCTCGCCGACGGCCTCAACGCCGACCTTGTTCGAGAGGACCGCGGGGCTCGGGGTCGGGGTCGGCGACGAGCGGAACGCGTCGCACTGGATCCCCGAGTCCGTCGACGGAGTCGACGGAGCGCCCTTCACCTGAACGCCGGTCTCTACGAACGAGCCCCGCGGGGTGTCATCGCACAGCGAGAAGGAGGTGTCCATGCTGTGGCACTGCACGCCGGCCTCCAGGCTGGACGCCGCGCACGCGGAGCCGGCGGCGCCCGCACACGCGGACGTCGCGCACGAGGACCCGGTGCACACGCCGGAGCACGCGACGGCGCACGCGACGGCGCACGCGGCGGCGCACGCCAGCGGGGGCTGGCTGGAGCGCGAGCGCCGCCAGAAGCTTAGCTGACTGCACTGCACAGCCGCGTCCTGACTGCCCTGGCACTGGACACCAACCTCAACGGTGTTCCCCGGGGCGTTGGCCGTGGTGCGCGTCTGCCTCTCGTCGAACACCAGCTCAACCGGACTCTGACCAACCTTTTCGAACTCCTCGGTGTCCGTCTCAGACTCGAAGCCCCTGAAAATAAAAACAATTTTTTCAGCTCTGGAAATTTTCAGCATTGGCAACAGTGGAACCCTCATACTATCTCATGCCCGCTCATGAACTGCCGATACCCCTCGTACTTTCGTTTCAGTCTGTACTTGCTCTAAAGCGTTATGGTGTGGATTTGCTACCTGAGGCATATGTACATCAAATAAATAGAACAGAACACCTGTGGTTGTTGTATTTTTTCGAATTTTAACCTCTGCCAGAATGAAAGTTTTTATGTGCATCAAATATCTCCTCCTGATTTTGCTAATACGATGCAAGCGGTCCACCGACAATAGCCGAAAACAGTTATTCAAGTTATTCAAGTCATAAGTTAAGTCAGTTATACTTTCAAGTCACAGGTTAAGACAACTTCTGCCATTAATTAAAAAAAAGAGTCAAGTTTTCTTGGTGAAGCTGTCCTTCATATACATAAACCGAACAAACAATCTTTACACCATTTTTGGATGGCTTAAAAGCCACCACAGAGTGGTGACGAGTTCACCTGAAGGTTTGTTAATGTCGGACCCTCCTGTTATATCAATAAAACTTAAATTGAAAGAATAAACAACTTTTCCCGTCAGACGTCTTTTCAAATAGTTTTCAAACGTACTGAATTCCACGGTTGCGGTTTGAAGAACGCGATGACAACGTACGCGCATAGATCTGTTACCAGCTTAAGCACTCTTACGTTGTGTTAAAATTCAGAACTTTCTAAATAAGAGTAAGAAACCAGATAAATACAATAGGTTGATCAAAAGAAATGATCTCGCCTCAAAAAAATCGAAAGAAAAGAAACGTAACTCACCGATCATCTTTTAGGGAAGTCGGAACGATTTTCCTCATTTTCAGCGGTTGGACGCCTGTTTCTGGGTCTGTTTGGCTCAGTCCCCGATCTCCCGTCTCCTGCAAAAGGGACATTCAAACGTCGGTTCATCAATATCCAACGAATACTCGCGTTGAGGCGAAGAAAAGTATAGTTACCGAGGGTTTTTCCTGCGAGGGCTCAACGCACGTGGCGACGACGCTCAAGAGGTGACTCATAGTGTCCTTGATTTCGGGCGCTGGAACAACTTTAGCGATGTCTGGTAGCTTCGATCTTATCATCTCCAAGTCCGACAAACTCAACTGGAGGGAACAAAATGAAAGAAATAGTAAATTCAGACCACGGGGCCCTTCCAAACCAAACTTTTTATGTTTGAAGTTGTGTTTTCGATGTTTTCAGACTCATGTCCTAAAGCGTCCGTGTTTTCTTCGAATGCACAGAATATGCGGCGCTGTGTGTAGTTCCACTTTAGATGATACACAAATCAGACACTATTGGCCTAAAACGGCTCTTAAAATATTTACGATTAGCAAATTTAAGGATATTCCCTCGCGGTGCCAAAATGAAGGTGAAAAGTTGAAATCAATATAGTTTGTAGCTATCACACATCCTCGCACTGCTCCATAATTAAAACAAGTTTCACCGTCTACTTTTCGAGTTTAAGCTTGTCAAAAGTGACAAAAAATACACACTGATATACGGAGACCTCATTAAAAAAAAAAAAGAGCAGAATCGAGGAACTTAATTATACCGAGAGAAGACAAGAGAGTAAAAAATTCTTTCACTCAAATTAAACCCCGTTACAAAACTTTTGAGCCCAAAAAATTGAAACTTCACCCACCATTTTGATTAAGAAATATTCGACAAATACCTCAAAAGAAGACGCATTTTTAGTGAAAAACTAGTCAAATCAGCAACTGTAGATTTCTTGAAAATTCGGAATCAACTGATATAATGGTAGATAAAAATGGGACCCGTAAGTTAGTCTGTCTTAAAGCTCTATTCCGATTTAAAAGTTGCATGTGAACTTGACTGGTTGGCCACGGGGGAATATCCTTAAGTGGAAAAAAAGAACACCTCCCTTTGACTACGCAAACGAGGTTGTTTTGAAAATTCGATTTCGTCATCTTTAAAGAGAGGAACCGTCTTGAAACGAACCGGTGCAAAAATTAAAAATTCCGATTACACAGCATTCAATGGTACGACAGCAGAAAACCGACGATGTGTGCCGTTTCCAAAACGTTCGCTTACTCTTAGCCTAAGCGTAAAGCCAAAATACTGGTCCAAACCCATTATTAAGTACCATGTGAGTTGCGAGCCCCTGAGGATATTCTGAAACGACGATACAACCTGCCCGACACGAGTACCACGCGTGTTGTCCACTACAGGCTGAAAAGCCAGGAATCCAGCTCGTAGTAGGCAACACGCATGGCATTCATGTCGAGCAGGTTGTATCGTCATTACAGAAAATCCTCAGGGGCTCGCAACTCACACGGTATTCATAAGACGGTTAAATCGAGAAAAAATCCCTTGAAAAACGGTTAATCGAGATTTTACTGAGCTTCTTTCCACGCTCCTAAAAAACATGAAATTTGCAACTTTCAACGAGTAATTTCTTACCTTGGGCAAGTCTGCGTCGATGGGTTGAGGGGGCTCGGTTGCGAAAGGGAGAGGGCAGTCATCCAGACCGGGAAACATCAAACGAACGAAGTGGTCCTCAAAATTGTTGTCGAATTCCTTCCTCCTTACCATCTCTTCGTTGTAAATGGACTGCATTTGCGTAGACAGTGCTTGGCCCCACTGAGAGTATGAAAAATGTATGAATGGAAAATAAGCTTCTCAGCGGTTTTCGAATTTAAGCGAGGTGTTACCTTCAAGAAGGCGCTGGAGAAGGTTCTGCGTCTGACAACTTCACCAACGGCCATCAGGTACTTCTGCGGTGCAGCATGGAGTTCACTCAACAGCTCTAGGTTCAATTCCAACCGTTTTAATCCTTCGTTCATAATAGTTAATTTATACGATAACTGCGCGATGCGCGATTCTACATACACGATCCATCTGCGAAGTTAACAAAAGAAAATTAGCTTACCTTATATGTTTTTCACAATCTAAAACTTCAAACACCCGGACCGCACTCATACAAAATAAACGTGTATGGAGCTAATCACGAGCCCTTGAGAGTTTTCCGAAAGGACGATGTAATCCACTCGACAGAAGTGCCATGCGTGTTGCCTAGACAGGGCGGAGGAGTCTACAGTAGGCAATCCGCATGTTGAGCGGGCTGCATTGTATCAAAAATATTCTCAAGGTACTCACTCCGTGTATGGGTGATATCACCGAGCTGTGCGGGCTGCCTATTTGTGAGTTGCATATCCTTATTCTATATCTACCCCGACGGTGGCCATGTTGGCGGTCATCGCAATGCGCGAAATTTACGAATGCAACCAACGACTTTAAAAATGCAAAACATCATATTTGGCAGCAGAATAAAGCAAAAGGAACACGGAAGCATTGACCATCGCCAACTTGCACGACCAAAATAATTCTTAAACAAAGTGATATGGCCGCCGTCGGGGAAGAGAGAGAACAAGGAGATACCACTCATGAGAGGACAGTCTGCACTGCTCGTCGATATCACCTGTAGCGTCTTTGCATGGGTGTTAATATTTTCTAAACAGAGTATTGGGATGTTGTTTTTGAAATATGTTTTGGGTTTTCGAAGATTTATGTAGTTTTTTACTTACTTTAACCTATGAAATAGACTGGTGCAGAGCTCGGTTTTAGCGTTATAGCATCGTCGCCGAATGTCCTGGATTTTGCGATGGTTTTCCTCCATGAAGGTCAACTGTTGAGCGTGCATCGAGCACAGATCGGGGAATATCGACGGATCGCCGAGGTTATTACATCGGTTCTGGTTTAAAGTGAACGACTGCAAAGAACGAAATAAATGTAACAATATTTTTCATACCCGAGTCAAATCGCGCGCAACATTTTCATACCTGAGACAGCTCAGACTGTGCCTGTACCAAATTCTTGGCTTCGTGCATGAACTGCTCGAGAGTATAGAGCCTTTCTTCTAATCCCTTAATTTCTTTCACATTGGGAATATGAATATCAGCCAGCAGTCTTTCCCTCTCTTCCTTTAATTCTTCCAGCACACCCTCGCCGAACTGTTGAACATAGGAATCAATTTAGCAAAGCTTCAAGCAAGTTCTATTAAATCCTCAGAAGATCGTTTAAGGGCCTTCGTTTGAGTAAAACCAAGAGGGCTTGTCTTTCAGTAAAACTTTATATAGGGCGCTTAATTAAAACTGTAAAATGCGCGCTATGACAGCTCACAGCTTTTTACTTGAGTTTACACTCCTGTCTGTATTTACTGATATCGTTCTCGTACTGAAATCTCACGCGTTTTCTGCCTAGAGTCTCAAGCGGTCTTTAGTTTAACATTCTAAAATGAATCTCGTTGGATTTGCCAGGACCCCTGAAGCTTTCTCCAGAGAAGAAATCGATTTCATAAAACTTGCTTAATAGGAGTGATAGACGATCTCCAAATGCGTCAAGAATCACTGGGAATTATTTTTTACAAATGGGGCTCACGTCCATCGATTGACGTACGACATGGGCGCCTGTTCGGGAGAGCTCTGAGCAGGTACAACTGGGACCCGCTACGGGACTTGGCCATCTCCGAGAAAGGACTTTACGTCCACGTAGCGGTGCGACCCCCTCTTCATCTTAATCTGAATATTCGATGTCAGCGATGGAGAACGCATCTCACCTGTCTCAAACCACGTTCACAGTTGTCCACAAGCAACTTCATAGTGCCTTTCTCATCATGATGGTGAATCCACTGCAGCAAGGAAGCTTCCATGTCTCCTTTGAGACTCATGTCAACGTTGAGACTGCTGCTGCTGGCACTCTTCTTGGAAACAACCATGGGTTCCTCTCCCGAAGACTCCGGGACTTGCGAACTGAACGTCTCGTTCCTCTCGAAACTCGTCGGAGACTCTGGATTCGCTTGCGCGGGGCTGGCCTCATCCGCCATGCCACTCTTACCGGCGGATCTCAACGACGTGATGAGATCTTCCATGAAAGCCCCTCCTCCCACGAGCAAAGCTTGAGGAAGCGGCACTTGGGACAACTTCACCAAAACTTCGTCAAATCTGTAACAAACAGTAAAATCCTTCATTCCAAATCTTTTATAGGAATTGGCGATTCAAACAGCTACGGCAGCGCTCCTAGCGGCCACTCGCGAACTACCGAGAAGGTGACACAATCGTCGGAAATGCATTGCTGGGATAGAAGTTCTGACAAACCATCGCTTGCCATT
>Ga0058701_10003842_pt1 | contig 12043 bp, 8 predicted proteins | sample AgamicOrMae_FD_97039 | JGI IMG/M metagenome (GOLD analysis project Ga0058701, IMG submission 97039) | Agave microbial communities from Guanajuato, Mexico - Or.Ma.e | ecosystem: Host-associated > Plants > Phyllosphere > Phylloplane/Leaf | place: Guanajuato, Mexico | collected 2012-06-04 | reverse complement strand
GCCAGTCCGTAACCACCAAACGAGAAAAGTCGCAAACACCAAAGTTCGTATAGGTTAGGTTAGGTCAAGTTAGGTTAAGTTAGGTTAGGCTAAGTTAGGTTAGGTAAGGTTAGTGTTGCGGTTCAGACCTTTGGCGTTTGCGACTTTTCTCGTTTGGCGGTTACGGATTGGCGCTTGCGGCGTTGGCGCTTGTGGTTTTTGGCGCTTATGACAGCTACCCGTTAAGACCTTAGGCGTTTGCGACTTTTCTCGTTTGGCGATTACGGATTGGCGCTTGCGGCGTTGGCGCTTGTGGTTTTTGGCGCTTATGAAAGCTACTCGTTAAGACCTTAGGCGTTTGCGACTTTTCTCGTTTGGCGGTTACGGATAGGCGCTTGCGGCGTTGGCGCTTGTGGTTTTTGGCGCTTATGACAGCTACCCGTTAAGACCTTAGGGGTTTGCGACTTTTCTCGTTTGGCGGTTACGGATTGGCGCTTGCGGCGTTGGCGCTTGTGGGTTTTGGCGCTTATGACATCTACCCGTTAAGACCTTAGGCGTTTGCGACTTTTCTCGTTTGGCGGTTACGGATTGGCGCTTGCGGCGTTGGCGCTTGTGGTTTTTGGCGCTTATGACAGCTACCCACTACCGGTATCTAATTATTACGCATGCTAGAAACATGGCGCAAGCAGCGAACGAATCGCATTGTCATTAGCGATGGCGGCCTCTTTATTCCAAATGCACAGAAAAATACAGCAGAGGGAGCTTATGCGTCAATTGATATAGCGTGCAAATCATTTTAGCGCACATTGCTAACTTTTTAGCTGTCATTGCCGACGTTAGATGAAGCTTCTAAAATATTAGCATTGGCTGCTAAACATGGCTTAATTTGTAGCTCTTACGCTAAATTATTAATAGCTACAGCTAACGCTAGCAATGGCTGCTTATAAGAAACGGATGCTAAAATTAAAGATACCTGCTGTGTCAATTTACGCGTTAGCTGCAGCTGCTATTTTTTCCATGTGTCGTTTGAAAACAGTGCTTTTATAAGATTTATTTGAACACATGAAAATTGCAGTTAGTAATTTTACCTTGAGGTATCGTTCAAATCTGCGCACTGAGTATTTCACTATTGCAAATAAAAAAAACTCGCTAAAACGTCTATTTTTAGAGTGATTTCGTTTTCCCGCGAGGTGGACGGGCCATAAATAGCAAAAACACGAAATGAGTTGATCATACATAACATGTTAAAAACCATGGCTTTGCAAATGGAGATATTATCGGATTCAGATGCAGGCAATTAATTAGAGGTCTCGCACAAAATGATAAAGGTTCCCATGTTTGCCTACTGAATTAACCCTTTGGAACCCAGCTGCAATCCCTTATGAATATCAACATTTGGACGAAAGTTGGCATATGAATGAAGCAACGTTGTCCGCGCTTTTCACGATATCACGTTGGTCTAACTCCATCCATCCTCCTCACACAGACTAGATATAACTATGCCAGATAGGGACGAGGGCTCAAAACCAGTCTGCAACATACATATCACTTAATAGCCAAGATGCGCTTTGCGCTCAGCGCTGCAGAAAATTTCACCTCTGAAAAATGAGAAAAGGCAGGTTTTCCGTGGGGAAAATTGAATGTTGGGAGTGCTAGTTCCAACCAGATGGTGTTGTATTGATGAGACTTGCTAGTAAACTTTAGTCTTCGTGATAGCACCAGTTTTTTAGTAGTTTTTTATGGGACAGTTGGGACCATTCGAATGCTGGCCGTTCAATTGCTATCGCCAGAAGTGTTTGTGGACCATAAAGTTTTTTCGGTGTGACCGCAGTGTTGACCCAGACCTAACGTCACCTAACCATGTCGTAACTGTGGCGTCATCTCTTGGATCTCTTAAAAAATCCAGATTTTTAAGCACTGAGTAAACTTCACTGACGCAGAATGCAATGAAAACCCTTTAAACATAAGTTGAAGGATCCTTTTAGCATGGATGATTGAGCACGAATATCCGTGGGTTGCCTGTAGATATCCATGGTTTGCCTATAGATATCCATTGTTTGCCTATAGATATCCATTGTTTGCCTATAGATATCCATGGTTTGCCTATAGATATCCATTGTTTGCCTATAGATATCCATTGTTTGCCTATATATATCCATGGTTTGCCTATAGATATCCATGGTTTGCCTATAGATATCCATGGTTTGCCTATAGATATTCATGGTTTTTGCACGGATATTGGCAAACTATGGCTGTGCTCGATATCCAAGCTAGCATGGATTCTCCTACCTGCGTTTTTTCTACTATGAGATTAATTTTGCCATTTAAGGTCAGTTCTATCCGCACGCCAATGTTGATACAAGGGAAACTTGAGCGCACGGAAACCAACCGAATGCATTTTAAATGGGAAGCTACTTGGACGCACGGAAACCAACCAAGTACATTTTAAATAGTGCAGCGTGTGAATATAGCCACTTCGTTTATTTAATTATTTGCTCGAGATAAACAAAAAATTACTGTGAAGTATTTCCCGATGGAAAGGTTTTTCTGTGTTATCCCTTCGGATGCATGAGTACTGTTTATTACAGCACCCGAAGATTAATGACCTGACCGCAGAATGAATCTGCAACAGCCGAAGTACACTTTTAAAGACCATTTCCGCAAGGCAAGCCTTACCACCAGTCGCGTTCAGTTAACCCTTACGTAATGATTCAAGTGTTTTGTTACCGTTGGCGCCCCTGAGAAATAAATGGCGTACAATATTATTGGCCGCTACTGTACATGAGGCACCTAGACGGTCATTATAGGGTCATCAATTACAAGAAACGTCTGGTGATCAGGCGGAAATAGCGGTCCCAAAAACATAAAACTAGGGGAACCAGTGGGGGGGAGGTACTCACATACGAGTAACATGGGTTTCATTTAAAAACATATCTCGTTAAGGCCCTCTGCGCAAATGTTAGGATGGGGTTCTTCTGTTAAGAAGAAGAAGTTTTTCATTTTTCTCAGATGTGCATACTTTAATGTCTGTAAGCGTTTTTTTTAAAAAAAATCTTTTATTTTATTAAAACCTGATAGTAGTGATGTTTGAGTACGGGTCAATAACCGTTACCTGGCCACAATGCATAATGACTCAAAACGCAAAGATTACATGCAAAAAAAAATACCTGCCACAGTATCAAATAACTGTGACACTGACAATAGCGCTTTGTTCCTATACACAGACTACAAACGTATTTGTTGGAATAACAATCATTTTTGTCGTCTTTGCTATTTTTGTCACCAGTACAATTTTTTAGCAACTGTAACCAAACAAAACTTGTCATTTAAAGATTGTAATTTTGACAAAGTCATTTATTTTTGCGCGACAATTGCAAGTGAAATAACATATTCATGGTAGGGCAGAATCGTTACTTCTAAGTCGAAATAAATACATTTTCTTTCATCAATATAGTCAGTGTTTATAAAGGCGCACATGAATATTTCATACGTTGCGCGGCCCGAACGGAAAGATAAACCTTTCCGCAGTTTGTTCGCTACGCAAGCAACATTAAACACACACCAACGCCAAATATATAATAAAAATGAAAAGCCGGTAAAAACAAAAGAGTTGTTGAGGTGAGAATGCGAGTTACGCCCAAAGCTCGGCAAACGGTAAACGGCCTACGGTCAGCAGCAAGCCGACCATGCTTTCGGATTGCTTTCGTGGCATATAAAAGAAAATCAAAAGGGCAATCGGACTGAGGTTCAAGTTATTCGGATTAAATGTTAGATTAATTCCGAATAGAATATTTTATTGTATTCTTGATAGAATGTACCGATCTTCAATAGCTTCAGACAAGACGCATACCCAAGTGGCTTTTTAACCCATAGCAGCCTGAAGTATTTGGAGTGAAATTTAGCTTGAGAGGAATTGAAAGGAATTTTTCCATTAAAATACGCAATTTTAGGCTCTGGAAAATGCTTTTAAATTATAAAATTTCAAGTTTCCCGAGGGGTTATATTTTTAAAAGTATGACAATACTGAACTGAAAAGATCCTCTAAAATATTTTTTTCTGTTTCCAAAATGCATCGCTGGGTTGATTGTTCCGTAAAAAAGTAATAAAAAAAATAATAAAAGGAATTAATTCTGAATGTAAGGAGCTAAGGTAATGAAGCCTTCTTTTATCAATAGAGAAAGCGTCTAAGGATTAGGATTAATATTAAGATTTATATTTAAAAAAATCAATCATTTTTGTACACTGACCTGCAATAAATCATGAACATTTTAAAAGAGTTTGAGAAGAGCTGTCTAAATAAAAATGATGATAATGAGCTAAGGAGCACACAACTGCGTTCGTCTGTTTACTGATTTTAACCCTTGTGTGCAACAACAATATTTCATTTTTACTTTCATTTTTAGACCACTTTTTTGCATCACAATGTGCATAATAATTGTTTTATTTAGGCTAAGTTTTAATATAAGGCCTCGGAGTGTTTCATTTTCCCACTTTTAAGAAACTTAAATTCTTTTCACTTTTTTTGTTTTATGCATTTTTAATTTTATTTGTCTTAGTACGTCAGAAATCAAAGAAAAAAATTGCAATCTTTGATGTAGAGTAGGGTAAAATTTATCTGATTATTTATACAACTAAATTCCGCGAGGGATGGAATAGGCCTACTGTTTGTGTAGTTCCGTTGACATCCATCTGCTCGCAGTGTTGTATTCCATGACTTTTTTTTTCTCCTCGATCCGGTTCACGAAAACGCGCACAAAGAAGATTTCGCCGTGTCTGAATGTCGGACTCCGAAAATCGCATACCAGACAAAAATTCTTCCCAATTCGCAAAGCACTTTGATGTAGCAAATCCAGCCAACTATTTCTTCTGTCGCAACGATACCTCTTATCAACAGCCGACAGAACTCTCCGAAGCTTTTGCATCGGAGAGAGCAACAAAAGATTTCTTAATGGCGGATTCTGGGAATATCTGCAACCTATTCGTTGTTCGTACTGACTTGAAACCTGAGACGTTATTTTGTCTCTGCGTTCGCTTTCCGAAACGAGGATTTATCGCGAGTACCGGTACGGAGAAATCTCTAAGCTTCATGGCTCTGTAACAATACAGCCCATACCCGACTGCCTAACCTAACTTACAAAACTTGACTGGTGCATATGCCGCGTCGTTACTGAAGATAACTCGAACTGTGAAATGTCAGTTTTGATAATAACTACCCGTATGCAAACAAAGAAATGCATTGATATTTCACCGTAAATTAATCGTTTTTGACACTCTTTTAATGATTTTAGAGGAGCGCTTTCAATTTCAGTGCTCTCCCGCTAATCCGGCACAAGCGGGAGAAGAGGCTGTCGGATTAGAGGATTTGTCCGGATTACCGAGTAGTTCCTGTGTTTTGGTCGGAGAATAGTCTAACATGAATAATAGGCCCCCCTTTTACTTTAATATTATTTATTCAAAAATAAACGATCAAAGTACGACAAACAAGAAAACAAATCAAATGTTTTAAGCAAATCAAATTAAAAAAAGTACAGTTTGGTCATTTTTCTACCGAAAAACGAAGGTACAGTACCTCTTGGTAAGCCCGAGTATCGCCTGAGCCGCTTGTGGTACCAGTGTTTGTTGCCTATGTTAACGCGGGATCCAGAGTCCCGAGTACCGCGCTGTCCGGACTAACGCATGTCCGGATTAGCGGGAGAGCACTGTATATTTTTTGTTGATGAGCCCGAAGCGACGTGAACTTAAACGATACGTTTATATGCTGTCCCCCTTCCGGAAGAAAAAGGGAAATGACTTTACAGTAATTGCTTTTTCAGCCTGAAATGATAAATGTGAATGACAAATCATGGAGATCATGGACAGACCTGGAAGAAAATATCTGGAATTCTGGAAATGAGGCAATTTTGTTCAACAAATCCTAGACATAAAACTTTTATTATTATTATTGAACGTGGTGATGCAACGCCAGCGAATGCGTTAATCGATTGAAACATGATTGACGAATTTGGAATACCTATTGATGCTACCATAACTGTTCGAGTAGTTTTGTCATTCTATTTTCGAAGGCAATTCTGTGACATAGTTTTCAAATGGTGACAAAATGTAGCGGATAGCTAGCTAAATATACCTCTTCTGTAGAAATGCGGCTGACTATTTACTGTACCGGTGTACTACTAATTTGCTACATTTGCTACACGAGGTGATGGTGTTCAATTTGTTACCAGATACCTCTTTAGCATGTATTTACCACAAAAGTGACATATGGCTAATTGTTCTTCAAAACCTCGCGTAATTTGACACTAGCCTAAGCTCATGACCCACTTGTTTCATTTTGTTTGAAGTCATTTTCCTGTATGACTGTATCCTCACTGCGAAGTATTCAGTAACTGCCCTGACCTCGCGCAGTTACTGACAATTTTAAGCCTCTGCACCGTTACTTGATCATCGGTTTAAATTACCGTAGTTTAATTACGGCCGGTACGTATTTTAATCTTAGACGAATTCCCGATTAAAAGATTGTACAGAATATTCACCCTGTCAGCCGATTGGACAGTCGTTCAATTGGGATAGGAAAACTGAGTCGATAAGTGCCTCGTTTCCCTCATTTTAAAAATAAAAAAACCAGTAGAGATTTCGAGTGATGCAATCATGTACTGCACTGTAAGTACTCAACTTACATGATGCAATGAAGTCCTTTAAAATAATTATCAAAATTTGCATATCAACAAAGCGCGCGCTGCATTCTGCGACGATTTCAGTTCGTAGGATAATATTCAGCCTACTTGAGGCAAAGTCTCATTAAAATGTGTTTTGCGTTGCCGCGAGTTTGAATAAGTGCGCCAATCGAAAGTGACCATGAGCTTCAGTGAGCGACCGCTAGATGGCGCTAGTCAATGCTTTTCTGCGATGGCCAGCACATGGGCAGACGACAGGCAAATCAAAAGCGTTTTCCTCGCCGGTCAACTCTCTTTAATCCCTTCAAGCACTCTGGCGCATTCTCCCTGTCTTACATTTCCTTCAGAACAAGTTAAATGCCCACCGACAAAGTAAAAATGATCTAGTAAACCAGAAACCCGGCTCAACGAGGGAAAGAGCGCGCAAGTCAAACTCTTCCCCCACTCCTCGCTCACCGACTTCTCCATGGAACGTTCCGTGCGTGGATGCTGTGAAAATAGCTCCCGTAATCGCATCATCTCTCTTAGGAGTATTTCTGGGTGTTAAGTGTGATAATCCATGTAAGATACTAGATCACTGAGCCCTGGTATCCCTCTTATGAAGAAAATAGTCGCAGGACGGCGCTAGTGGCGCGAAATCGGAAACATGCGTTGGCCGCACTCGCTTGTCACGTTCCCGCAGCCAGAGGTCGGCACCAGCGCCGCCTGGAGGGGGAGCTCAGTACCTCAGTAGACTCACAGCGAAGCACGAGCTCTCACCGCACCCGCTCTCGCTCCGAGTTATACCAAACAAAACAGTCTTATACGCCGTCTGATACCCCTCGCGTGTCGCTGTGTACTCCAGCACGTTGTGATATTTTCGGAGTGGTTTTTGTTCAGTTTTGTGTGTGATTTGGTTTTGATGAATCGTGCAGTTCAGTGATACATGTTTCTATTTTCCAAGTGCGTCTGAGAGTGGTGTACAAGTGCTTTTTTTAGTTTGTTTTTTCTTGTGATCTCAACGCTAGACGGAACTGTGTCTAGCTAGAAGGCAAGAAGACGCAATCTACGTCACGAGGAGCAGCCCCACTCACTTGGGCTGTCCGGGAGCAGGAGGAGACAGAGCAGGGTTTATGTGCTAGCAGTCTCAAACAGCCATCAAACTGTGGGGGTCAGGGGCCTTTTTTATACCACCGCAAGGGATGTATTACCCTGTAAGTTGACCCATTTTACTTCTCTTAACCCATCTGACCGGTGAACTCACATTCACCCTACCGCAATCAGATTAACGCGTCCTATGTATTGGAATGGTCCGTGGCATATGCGTGGATCCCTGTTATGGAGGCAAAATTAGGCGCACTGTTGTATACCACTGGACGCGGTAATATTGGTCTGCTGAGCCGCGCCGAAGCGGTCCGACAAGGCGTTTCGAAGTCCCCTCGAAGATTATGCTTGCGTTACGAATACTCGGCCGACGGGCTAACAGCTGCGGCAACGGAAACGCGTAACGAGTCCAATTGCCGGCGGTGCTAGCTTTTACTTGTCTACAACGTGACTGACCCGAACTTCCCTCTCAGAATCAAACTTGTACATCACTTTTCTCAGCTGGCAAGCCTTAAGTCGATTGAAAACATAGGCGTTCGTTTACATTTTGGCGGTTCTGGATTGCAAGCACGTGTGCTGAAATCATAGATTAACTGAGCAAAATGTTAACATAGAAACGGTTGTTTACATACCCGGTGAACGGGGAACCCAATTTGATGAAACCTACTCTAAAGTTTAAAGGGACCATAACGTTTCATCCTGACAGAAAACGTGTTAACATTCTCCCCAACCACGTCGTGTCCAAAACTTAGATTACCAGTTCCAAAACGCAACTTTTAGATTAATGTAGGTAAGCCGTGACAGAAAAGCGGTTTGTTTTGGTTGATATCAGTACCTTACAGACGAGTTGCTGTAAATATAGGTTAAGCCATTCCATTTCCTGTGCACCCATTCTGCTAAAACAACTAACGAGATAATTTATTACTCCATATTCGTTAAGTTATTTCTCCCGCCGGAAGTTCTCGGTCCTATTTTTTGACGCAGTTTGCAAAACAGGGTCGCTTATTTAACCAGCGAATCTAGGTCAAAATATTATCGTGTTATGCACCCTCCTGTATAAATAACCTTGAGAACAGGGTATTTTTGACCTAGGTTGAGTTAGCATATATGTTGTCCTCTGCAAGGTATATCTTAGGTCGTTTTGATTAGTCTGATTTAGGGTAGTCAACTTTTCGCCATGTCAAAAGTGACCATATTTTCATATTGATGGGCTGTCTTGAACCCTTTCGAAATATTTACTCAACGTTAAAAATTTGGGCCCATCTTTTTTTTCCATGTACATCTGGTACCCGCTGTGGGACTGTGCCATCCCCGAGAAAGGACTTAACGTCCACGTAGCGGCGCGCCCCTCTCTTAATTTTGATTACTTTCATTATTACCTTTATATAATTTTAATAGGAAATACGGTTTTATCTTTACCTCCAGCATTAATTCAATCCTTCAAAATAGTATACCTCAAAATTTTCAAGCTAAATAATATTATTTTAAAACAGAAAAGGTCTTGAGCTCATCAGACAAACTCAGTATTTCTCCCTAAAGCTGGATTATTTTGAAACTAGGTTAACTTAAGCCATCGTCTTCCTAGGTGCAGTCGAATAGATCACTTGTATTTGTTGAGTCATGAACGCATTTTGCGAATTTTCCAAAACAAACAAAAGGAGCCCGCAGACAGATGGGTTATCTAGCGGCGCGACTAGGTCACGTGGTCTTTCGCGTATCGCCTTTGATGGTATCTTGAGATTGATCAATCTTTGCCAAGATTCCCATACTCTGATCGATTTAAGGAAATACTGTACTCGAGGCCTTGTTAAAATCGGATGCATTATTATTCGTGAAAATAGGCGTTTCCAATTCCCAAGGGATGATAAAACTTGACATGCTCCAGAGGTGGTACCAGCTGTTCGTTTTCGAAACTGTACAGAACTAGCTAGAATGCAAAGTCAGCATAGCCTAAACTGTCAGAATGCGACTTCAAAGGAAACTGTTAAGAAACCAAGTTACGATTTTTTATGTTTCGAATGTATACCCGCAGCAACTTCCAGAGTCTTTGGGAGCATTTTCGGGAGAACATTAGGTTTTAATTAGATTTAAATACAAGAAATTGGTTTTTTTTATTTTGTTTTTTTTTTGTTTTTATGTTTTTTTGTTGTTTTTTTTACCTTTTATGCCGAGAAGACCGTCTTAAAACAGCGTTTAGGAATAAAACTATGATTTATAATTATTGCTTTGTAAAGCCTATAAGGTACTGTAGTAGGCTTTTCTGTCTACCCCTTAGCGATATACGGTTATTTAACCTCAAAACCAGTTTCATTTTCTTTTATATTTTTTTTTAAAAAAAAGGAAAAAAAAATCAAACAAAACATTAGTATAACTAGGTCGTAAAATCTTAAGACGTATTTGGTCGCCCACTATACTTATCGGGACCGTATTAGACTACCAAATTATTTATGTCAGTAATGACTTGCCGATTCATGCAACAAGAGTAGGCTTTCCTTTAAAAAAACAGTAAAGATGAGCCAAGAAAAACCGTCTTATTTTAAGTCGACGCGTACACCGATGAAATAATTCCTTTAAAACGGGACAACAATATTATTTTATATCATCAACGGAACGTTTAATTATATTTCAGCAAAGGAGCAAAGTTCAATCGATGTCCTTTCCTTGGCGGCAACAATTTTTTTTTCCTAGTATGATTGTTAGTGTAGGCGATTTTTTTTAAATATTTTATTCTTTACACAGTACGAACATTAATCCAAGACCTCCGTGTATCTTCTTCGACTTCACGCTTAACTTTGCGGTCTCTGAACTAGAATTGGCCTTCAGTTCCTACCTGTTTGGGAAATGGCTTTGGAACTATTCGAAACAATGTCTTATGTCAGTTTTGCGCCATGAAATACGCTCGTTTTCATTCTAAAAACGGTTGACCCCTGGTGCTTTCTTATCAGTGCCGAACTTGAGTCTCCAAACCTCGGTTTTGCGGTCTTAAAACAAGAACGCGCCTCTGCAAGATTTGCGGGCAAGAAATGGCAAACATTTGGTTTCGTAACGTGTCTAATTTACGTAGCTGTGGTTAGCAAAAACGGATTGGCAAGGCTGGACGGGGATTTTCGGCCGTCGCAGGTAGTTGCTCTGCTCCTTAGCGTGGCTTGCTTTGCGACGTTGCCGCTTTAACCGGTCTTGGGACAGTCCACGTGCTGTACTCACAGCCCAAGGTCCATTTCGGATCGACGGAGCCACCGAGTGAGGGAGTCTGTGGCAGCGAATCAGCGACAAAGTTGAGTTCCGGAAATAGCCGAAAGTTCGCAGCCGCGGCCTCTGATTGGCCGTCGTCTTTCGGTCCGTCGACCCAAACCGGGACCTTTGGCTAAATACGCTATATCTCTTCTCCCAGACACGCTTATCAAACTGACCGCTGATATTTTTTTCAAGGTTCACTATCGACGTTCCCGAATAAATTTAATGACAGATCTTTGCATTTTATGGCACGCAAATGCGGAGCGTCTAAATTAAGCGACGACTAACTGGCGAATTTTCCGTTGAAAACCTTAGGCATTTTCTTCTCTGATGGGCACGACTTCTTTCACAGTCTGAGACATAAAATCGAAATAGTTTCTCTTTTAGAAATGAAATTGATTGCAGAGTACCGGAACACTGTCTTTCCCAAGCCTGTAATAACGGTTTAGAGATACTTTATCATTGTTGGGTTTCGAATCGTGTTCGATTTAGGGAATTCCTTATGTTTGAGGAGTAAGTTACGCTTATTTCTTAACTATTCTGCATATCTTTCTGAAAACCTGCTATTTTACTAGGTTGTTCTCACTTTTTTTCGTATGAAAGTTATGTTTTTGAACGAAAAAAAAAATACTGACGCGTGCTAATGGTCATTACTTTTGGCCGTCAATTATTAAATACCAACTAGATCCTTTAATGATGAACCTTATTAATTATTTTCGTTATAAGTTGAGTTTCATAACATTCCGTCGTAGGCCTAATTAAAAGCGCGTTGCAGAGCCAATTATTGCGTATGAAGAAATCGCTGGAATGGTGCTTTCTATGATACGTATTTTTTTAACTTTTTTATTCAGTTAATTTTTCATGTCCTGGTTATTTTAAAATTATTGCAATGGAAGGATGCCTTAAGAAAAATAGTTCTATGGGCGTCACAAATTACAAAGCCAATTTTGACAGACTTATTGCTTTGTTGAAAGTATTTCTAGTTTACCAAAATATTATATCTTTTAAAGGTGTTTTGTAGAGTCGAGGGCATAAGTCCTTGACACTGGATTTTCTTCCCCCACAAAATGATGTTG
>Ga0058701_10003841_pt1 | contig 12043 bp, 1 predicted proteins | sample AgamicOrMae_FD_97039 | JGI IMG/M metagenome (GOLD analysis project Ga0058701, IMG submission 97039) | Agave microbial communities from Guanajuato, Mexico - Or.Ma.e | ecosystem: Host-associated > Plants > Phyllosphere > Phylloplane/Leaf | place: Guanajuato, Mexico | collected 2012-06-04 | reverse complement strand
TGATAATCAGTTATATTTCAAGCATAAAAAATGTTTGACTTCAAAAGTCAGTTATTTTTTGGAAAAGGTGTTTGATAGTCAAACACCTTTCTGCATGCATTTCTAAGAGTGTTTTGTTGATAGAGCCAAACATTTTGTTGTTGTAACAAAATATTTTTGTTATCCCTATTTTAAAAAAAGATTTTGTTGGTATAACAAAACCCTTTTTTCCGTGTGTAGATCGGTCTGGCTACGGTCACTAATTTGGAAAAAAGGTGCGCGTTTACAGTTGATTTTTTTCACAGTGAATTTGGCTATGTTTCAAGGCAAGATAGCAAAATTGCTATAGCTTGTTGGCTAATAGCCAACGATAGGCTATTAGCAGCTTGTTGAAAACAATTTTTTTTTTTCAAGGAAAAAAAATCATGTATTTGTGGTATAGAAAGGGAATGAAAATAATTTCGCATCATTGCTTTTGTTTGATGTTTTTACAGTTGTTACAGCAAGAAACGCTCGCATATTAGACGGAGAGCCGATGTAGCGCCTAAGGGTTTCGTTAGGGTTGCAATAAGGGTCAAGGTAAAGCTCCCTTTGGCTACGAAATAATTACGTCTGGTAATATTGGTCGCACCCAGCCTGAAGCAGCGTATGGTTCGGCGCTCAAAAGTGGTACCCACGCGCATTTAGAGGGTACCTACTTGACACAATTCTTGCTCCAACGCGTTTGCGCAGTCGTGCATATAACGTCCTTAGTGTCTCAAAGGCCGAGTTTTGCGGGCTGCAATCAAAACTTGTTCTTTTTTTAAGCCACAAGGTGCACTTTAGTTATATTTTGCTCATTAAAATAGTCCTTCAATTCTCTTTTTAGTGAACCGACCCGTATGTACGAATAATTGTTTATCGTTGCGGTTTTTGCGTTGATTACAACGAAACGCAATAATCGTTGTGATCATTCGAATGATACACAAATAAATTTTGTAAAGAGGGTCAGCTACAAATAATATCCGTTTGGGAAATTTGGTTTGAGTAAGTACGCCTGAATTCGTAAATTTTGCCTTCCCCATTTCGGGATAAAGACACGAAAACTTACTTGCAGACGCACTACTTCTTAGAAAGTCTCTCCGAGAAGGATAATTTTTATCAAAATCAAGAGGAGAAGGAGCAATAATTAACGAAATATGAACATGACCTTTGACCTATATGTTAGGCGGAGACCAAACTTTTCGCATTCTTGGCAAGACAAGGACTTTTTAACGTCAGCACTCCCTGATTGAACCTACTGTATGATACAACGCAAGATCTTCAACCCAGAACCTACTTAAGACTGATTTAGCGTATTTTCATACCTATTTAAGCGTCGATTCGCGATTATTTTGCATAGCCCTAAAATATTTATTTCCTGACCTCACATGAGAGGGAGCAGAAAGGTCCACATCAAACAGAGTAGATTGCTATAAGGCGATCGCTGTAAGGATGTCATATTTCTGTACTCAGGAAATCATTTAATTGCGAATGATTTGTTCGTAATCCTCTCGAAGAATCCGTTGCAGGACTCAAAAGTGGTCCCGCGGGCTTTCAGCGTTGATGTGACCGAGGGGCTAATTGCTCTTCTGGGGCTTGTACGCTGAATTTCAGAATTTCAGGTCGGATTTCAGGGATTTCGAGGATTTTAGGTCAGATTTCCGGGATTTCAATAATTTTAACGATTTAAAGCATTTAGGCCCAATTTCAAGGAATTCAGTTCGGATGTAAGGGACTTCAGCGATTTAAAGTTGGATTTAGTAGATTTTGGGCCAAATTTCAGCGATTTAAGGTCGGATTTCAGGCCACATTCCAAGGATTTCACGTCGGATTTCAAGGTTTTCAAGCCGGATTTTTAGTTAGATTTCACGCATTAAAGATACAGTATTTTAGGTATTGCAGGGATTTCAGGCTGGATTTCAGGGATTACAGGTCGGATTTCAAAATATCTGTAAATCGGATTTCAGAAGTAACTTCTCTCACTCGACCTTACACTTGACTTGCTTGAGCTTCCTTATGGCCTTTTTCCCCCTTTTTCCCTTCATTTTTGCAAAGTTTAGCTTTTCAACACGCGCTTTTCAGGGTCTGGGGTGCCTCTTTTACATCTCTCAATAAAAATGCCCTTCAGAATACTCTAATAAGCAAAATCGGTCGCTACCAAACAAACCGAAATCACAGAAGTACTTTCTGAGGTGAGAAACGTCCTTCATTTATGCAATGGAGATCCTTAAAATGAAAGTCAAGGCAACTTGAGGAGTTCAATGTATCCACGGAAATGCAATAAAATAACGGTTCATGGAAAACAAAAATACCATCGCCGACCTTGGCAAAAAAAAGCAAAATATCGTAGCAAACGAACAAAGGCACTTAGGTTGCAAAAGTCGTACACTGAAAAGAGGTGCTCTTTGAGCCTAGCCATCATCTCTTACGATAAGCCTTTCCTCATATAAAGACAAAGAAAAATGGGGGAAGGAGGGAGAGAGAAATCTCGTTGTACGCAAAACATGCAAGAGTATACCAATATTTCCACAGTATAGTGGGCAAACGCGAACAGTAACTTATCTCAACGTTGGGCCCAATTCTTTTGTTAGATCTCTTCAAGGGAGGTTACGCAATCAAGCGTGGGTATAACAAAAAGACCTTCTAAATAAAAATATTTTCCCTCCAGAAAGTTTGAGTAAAGTTCACTCGATTAGATGAAGACCTCAGTTGCTCGAAGCTCCAGCAGGCGAAAATGTGTGAACTTCGATCTTTAACGACTGAAATGCACTTGACGGTTTCCACAGTCAACGTTTCCCCCCATTTTCTGAGAAACCTTCATAAAAGAAAATTGGAAAAAGGGTTGTATGCCATGTGGGAGTACAGATGCTAGTCTCAAAAATTAATGACCCTGAATTTTTTTTTTCATTTTCTAAAAGCCCTTCTCAAAAGATGCGAAAATTGGGTTCAGTGTAAAAAAAAATCAGCAGAAAATCTCAATTTCCTTTTTTTTCTGCGCAAGACCATAGAAAAGAGGTGGTGTTTATCGATTTATGGACACAGCTTACAAAAATGGCAATCATTTTTCATGAGAACACACGCCTCGTGCTAATGCCCTAAGGGACAGAGATCACGAGTGTGATGTCGCTCATCAATGGGATAACAAATAGGGTGTGTCTATTAACCCGACTGCCCCACTTAAATTGTATTAGGATGGTCACGTGCGTTCAAGACCCCTTAATGCATGTCGGGTAAATAGCAACATTCGAAAGAAGAACCTGTTCCATGCGATGCACTGCATAAAGAAAGCTTGCATTTTACTTTTCTTGTGTTCTATTTTTTGACGCCAAGCAGAGCGGAGCGCTAGGAGAGCGAGGAACAAAGCACTTCTTAGCCGCGAGATGCAAGCATGGCACCTAACCTAACGGTGTTATGACGTTAATCATCATTTAATTGCAATCTGAAGAAAAAAAGGGTGTTACACATCAGAAAATCTGATCTTTAAAAGCCTAGCGCGTACGTACAATTGCTTGCTTACTGATTCATTAATTGATTGATTGATTGATTGATCGATCGATTGATTCATTGATTCATATTTGTTTGTCTACTTGGGTAGCTGTCACAAGCGCCAACGCCGCAAGCGCCAATCCGTAAACGCCAAACGAGAAAAGTCGCAAACGCCAAAGGTCCTAACCGCAATAATAGCCTTACCTAGCCTAACCTAACTTAACCCAACTTGACCTAACCTAACCTATACGAACTTGGGCGTTTGTGACTTTTCTCGTTTGGCGGTTATGGACTGGCGCTTGCGGCGTTGGCGCTTGTGGTTTTTGGCGCTATCGAATGCCCCCCGTCTACTTTACCTGCGTTAGGTTATGGCATCGCCATTTTTAGGGGGAAATAATTAGTAACGCCAATCTTCACAAAAATCAAAACCGTGCAAAAAAATGAAAGAAAAAAAGATAAAGGGGAGATGGTTTTGAGTGACATAAAAGACCGCAAAGTAACAAATCCCATGTGAGTTATCAGGCTCATTCGCTAATCCTCAAAATGCCACCCATTACAAAAGCTTACGTAAATGTTTGTCCTTGGTGGGACATTGTGCAGAAGCGAGTGAAAAACAAATTAATGGAGGTCGAAATTTCGTTTTTGCTTGACCAGCCGATTAACTGACAGCGGCGTGGTGCCCCCTATTTTTGTCTTTGTTTCCTTTGACTTGTTTAATCATAATACGCTTACAAACGTTTTAACTTGGACACAAAGATGGGCATCAGCAAGGTGGCCAGCTAATCTCAGTGAAAAAGAATCGACAAAGAGGCAATACAGAGTCCCATATAAAGCTCAAGGGCAATGATTTTCCTACTGTTTTTTTTTTCAGGTCTTTCAATTTTATACTGCGAGGTTAACACAAGGAAGGAAAGAAAAATGTAAAGGTGGGTAGCGGTAAACACAGTAAAAACAGAACCCCGTTTAGGGGAAAGCTGTGCCTGTTTTGGGAGTGAAATCAAAAAGAGGGTGGTACGTATTTTGGTAATTTTTAAAGATACACCTATGTTCAGCAATATCATTCAAAAGGTCTCGGTGAGAGCTGTCCATTGATAAATATGGAAATAAGGTTATGTTGAAAAATTACATAAATACGCACTACCTCCGTTTTAGTTTCATACCCAAAACAGGTATAGCATTCCCCAAAACGGGTTTTGGTTTTTACTGTGAAGGGCACTTGCGAAGCTATTTTATAGAGAAACCCTTATACGGGAATGGCCTACAGATATTGTGCCCATAAAGGTAGGCATTCAATCGACACAACCCGATCCCAATTTCAATTAAATATGTTCATGTCAATTTTCATCACATTTTCCAAGCTACTTGCAATAAAGCCTGGAGCGTATCCTAAAAAAATTAAAACCTAATACGAAGACCCAACACCGGAAAAGGTTTGGATTCAACAGACAAAACTACTCCAAAATGTTTCGTTGAATATCAAAGGTTGGTACCATTCGGAGACCATATGAAACACTAAAGAAAAGGGTGAACTCAGAAAAAGGACCCAGGAAGGTCATTCAGGCGGAGGGAGAAAGAAAAAGTCCTTTCTCACGTCTGTAATTGAAAGTAATGAATTGCGCCTGAATGTAATTAACTTGCGTCAATAGTAATTACTGAAGTTACTAAAAATTGATAAGTTTTCTTAGCGATTGCAGCGAATGCCACAGGAATGTTGCGATTCGCGACTCTATCTAAGCGAGAAATAATTCAGAGCTCATCCTCCAAGTTTGTGTGTTTCTTAGTCTAGAGAGAATATCTACCACATCGTTAGTGAGTCTAAGATCATTCAATACTTAAGCGATGTTACGAAGTCAACCAAAACTTGCGTACTGCGCTAAGGACGAAATGATAGCGTCATCAATAAATTACATTACAATAATTGAGCGTATCTCGTCCCATATGATGCTGACGATGCCGAATATGGAATGCTGATCTCGATGGTTGGAAAAAATGGAAGCTCTGTTTTTCTTTCTGTTTGAGTATGAAAACAAAACAGAAATAATGCGTTGAATGTTTATTTTCCAGATAGACCTATTATCATAACATCAAGCTTCCTGCAAGCGTTTTTGTTTGATATAGTACATCTTCTAATACCATGATAGTTAGGTGTTGTTGAGGTACACGGTTACGGTTAAGTAAACCATAATCCTAGCAATTCCATAATACATGTACAGAAATTTATCTTTGTAAAGAAAAGATAACTGTCGGATATGAGAAAAAAATGGACTTTGTTACAGTGACCCAGAATATCGACAAATCAATACCTTCACTCCAAACTTTAATCAGTGGAAATCTACTGATTCTCACTAGATATCCACTTATGTTCAACCAAAACCGAACCATTGAAGTGAATCAGTGGTTCGAGTTTGACTGACATGAGAATCAGAAGTTTTCAGTAGATTTCTACTGATTCGTTTTTAGAGTGCGACATTCAAATTAAAACGATTGTAAGAAGCCATCCAAATCCAAAAATCGTTAGAAATATCAATAGTGATATATCGAAATGTCAGTACCTCAATATACATATTAACCCACTACCGCCCAGCGATGCCGTTCGGAAACAGAAAAATCTATATTAGAGGATCTTTCCAGTTTAGTATATTGTCATGATTAAAAAAAAAAACATCACCCCTCTGGAAACATGGAATTTAAAAATTTAGGCATTTTCAAAAACTTAAAATTTCGTAATTTAATGGAAAAAATCCTTCCAATTTCTCTTTAGCTAAATTTCACTCCAAATACTTTGGGCTGTTATGGGTTAACTAAATAACTGAGATATGTTGATATCTCAATATAAAATATACTGCGTAGACATCCAATATCAAAACTGAGGGAACTCTCAACATTAGAATTAAGTCCCAATCCTGTCGTCCAGAATGAGTAAGTCCCCAAGAGGCTGTTGCCGTGAGCTACGTCTTCGTGTGAAAGCTTTCATTCAAATCAATGAGTTTCTAAGAGTGGCGCAAATTTGTCGCCCCGCGATATGTTCTCGTGTGTGAGAACACCCTCAATGCCGAAGGCGGTTGGAGAAAATCCGTCTCATAAAAATAGAAGGATGTAAAAACTACGATTTCAGACTCAAAAAGGGTTTACTCGTAGATGAAACTTTCGGGTAGCTGTCATAAGCGCCAAAGACCACAAGCGCCAACGCCGCAAAACGCCAGTCCGTAACCGCCAAACGAGAAAAGTCGCAAACGCCAAAGGTCTTAACCGCAATACTAACCTTACCTAACCTATGTTAGCCTAACCTAACTTGACCTAACCTAACCATGAGAGACCTAACCTATACGAACTTTGGCGTTTGCGACTTTTCTCGTTTGGCGGTTACGGACTGGCGCTTGCAGCGTTGGCGCTTGTGGTTTTTGGCGCTATCGAATGCCCCCCAAACTTTCGAATCGTAGCATAGAGCAACAAAAACTGACGAAAAAATTTAAATAAAAATAGATACCGTATATTTGTTATCAAAGTTTTCGTAACAAATAAAAGTAATGAGATTCGAAATAAGGCTATAATTATCATAATTGTACTGACGATATTGAGATGGTTGAAAATAACCGTATACGCACTGAATAAATCGGTGTCAGGAGGTTCCAGTGGTTTCGACGGTCCAGATTTTTTTATATCATTTATTTCTGCGATCTCTTTGTGCTGCTTGTGTAAGAGGGCTATTGAGCTGTTTTGGTAAACTTAGGAGTCTCCCCTGCCCCTGAGCATACTCCAAACCTGGGGTGGTAGTAAATACTGTAGGTAAAGTCCTCCAAACATTCTGCTCGAGCGACCACACTTGACATGCTTTCCATCTTTTATTACAATACTTTTCGACGAAAAGCCATCATGAATAAATTAAGATTGTAGGAGGCAATGTGTGACAGTACCTTGAAATTTTATACCTACACTGTAAAAATATCTAAGTTGAATTCCCTGTGTTCCACGTTCTCACGCCAAGCCTAACGGAAAGTGGAGAAAGGTACTAATGGAAGTAAACTTGGTTAAAACGTCACAATCCTGACAATGCATCATAAAAGTCAATTTAATTTCAGAATTAAAAGCTAATAAAATAGGAATGAAAAAAATAAGTCGACATTTAGAGTATTGATACCGAGAAAATTCGTGGATTCGCGTACTTCTAAGATGCTTGAAATTTTTAGGAATATCGTTGGAGCTCACAAGATAAATTGCTCAAAAGATAAATATGGCTAAAAGGATAAATATGGCTCAAAAGATAAATTGTACGCTATTACGTTGGCAAAACAAAGCGGCTCTAGAATCCAATTCATTATTTTCTACGTTGCGATTTCTTGATTAAATTTCAGACGGCAAGTTAAAGGGGATCTCATGGGGTTAACAGAGATGGTTGCATTGCTACCTTTACTTTTATGAATTCACTTCCTCGGAGCCAATGCCGTTATATTGAAGCTTTAAACTTTCGCTGATCCGAAATTCTCTGTCTTCGCCACCAAAGAAAGACAGAAGGCCAAGGACAAGCCCAGTTTATTTTCATTGCTAAACTTCAGGCTTGATAACTTTTCTTACAAAATGAGTGCTGCCGCTCATTTTGGAGATGAGAATTTCTATTTTTTTTTGGGGGGGGGGGTGAGGCCGCGTATTTAGTAAATTAGCTAAAATAATTTTTGGGGTGAAATAGTTCAAATATTATACGAAAAAGTGACGCGTTCTCAACAGCAATCGACAAAATAAAGCTGATTGAAAACTAATTGCAGTAAAATCTGACGACCTGTTCTAGGGAGTGGCTGCCTGTTTCGTTTGGAAAAATAAAACGGGCGTAGTAAGTACTAGGGCAATTTTTCAAGGTAGACCAATGTTCAGTCACATCAATTGAAAGATACCGGGACCTTCAAAATAAACGAACATAGGTCTATCTTGAACAAGACGCAAAGAAGCAAGGGCCATATCCCTCGAAAAAAATCCTCGTTCTTAACCAACGAAACCAAATGTTTCTCTGGATATTTTCATGTTACATCGACACTTTTGCTTGGGCCCTTTCCTTGGAGAGGCAACTTTAAATGTCCCCATGAGTCATGGAAGCCAGGTTATCGCGCATATCCTTAATTTCTAGAGATCTAATCCAAGATTCTTCTCACGAAGCTATCCAAAGACTCAAATAAAACTTTTCCCAAAATTTGCTTTATCAAACACTAATTAGCTCACATACCTTTCATGTTCGAATCTAGTATTTCGGGAAGTTTTAATCAGTCATGAATTAAAGCATTCGTGGTGATTCACGACCGTAATTCAAAAGCTCTTTTCAACGCAAAAGTTACATCGTATTTGAGATTTCTAAGTTGGCAATGAGATTCTTCCTCTTTCTTTGTGTTTTACTTACAACGCAATCTTTTTCATCTATAGCGCAATCAGATGTGCCCTTCATCCTTTACTCCTTCCGGCATCTTCCTTTTATTGCTAACTTCGGCAAATCACAAAGAACCCGGCAAATGGATTTAGGTGAAAACCTCTTAAATGGTAGTCTGTGATGAGCTAAAGCAGAGTATGTGCGTGTAAAAATCCTCCCTACGGCTTGGCCCTATATCACGTCTGAAATAATGACTTTTTAATGACATTGTTGGCGGGTACTTGTGACTTTGCTCGAGCGAACCGCTGACTGAATGCCTAACTATCCGCATGTTTGTGATTAGTTAGGGCTAAGAGAGAACTGGGTCACCTACCTAACCTAACTTAGCCTAGGGTTATTTTGCAACCTAACCAAACTTAGTCTAGGGTTATTTTGCAACCTAACTAATCTTAGCCTAGGGTTATTTTGAAACCTAACCTAACTTAGCCTAGGGTTATTTTGAAACCTAACCTAACTTAACTTAGGGCTGTTTTGAAACCTAATCTAGCCCAACCTAACCGAGGCTTTAGCTACCCTAGGCTAAGTTATGTTAGGTTTCAAAATAACCCTAGCTAAGTTAGGTTTCAAAATAACCCTAAGCTAAGTTAGGTTAGATTTCAAAATAACCCTAGGCTAACATTGTAAGTTGGGTTAGGTTGCAAAATAACCCTAAACTAAGTTAGGTTAGGTTGCAAAATAACCCTAGACTAAGTTAGGTTAGGTTGCAAAAGACTCCTAGGCTAAGTTGGGTTAGGTAGGTGGCCCAGTTCTCTCTTAGCCCTAACTACTTATGTGTCTTGACTGTTCCACAAGAAATGCCCGAACTTACAAAGGTCATACGATTAAAAATTCTTATATCACTGGTGACAGGTGAATGAGAGACGAGTAACGCCTCTTTCCCCTCCTGGTCCATCCCGTCATGTAAGGCTTGCCTTATCATACTTTTCACTCGCTTGTCGGCTCCACTAAGAATTTATCCTTGTGTCATTCCCATACTCGTTCATTACCTGGTTTGGGCATGAAAGGTAAAACAGGGCAAGAGTTTAATTTAGTTATTTTTAAACATAAACTTATCAACAACTATATCAATGAAAAGGTCTCGTCGACAGCTCTCCATTGATATGGCTGTTGATAAGGATATCTTCGCACACAACTAAGTTATGCTCTTTTCCCTTGTTACGCTCTAAATTTGAAATAGTCATTTTTCGACTAGTTGATTAAGTCATTTTTGTTTGACTACTTAATTTAGTCATTTTTAAATTCAGTGTAAAATTGTCAAAATTGACTTAGATTTAGCGGTTAAAACATTCCTACCATATTTGGTTTTAATATTTTCTAGTTCCAAAATTAGTTAGGCTCCTAAATCTAAAAGAAGTCATTTTTTATACACTCTAACTATTTAACGAGTTATTTTTTCACAACTTATATAGTCATTTTTTACTTAAAAAATGGTCAAAATTGACTAATTGAAAAATTAAAATCTCAGCTAATAAACTTTAATCAAATTTGACTATTTTTAATAGTAAGCTGTAAATGACTAATTGAATAGTTAAAAGTGACTAAAGAATGGTCGTTTTTGACTACAAAATAGTCAAAACTGACAAATTGAAATATTAAAATTTCAGCTACTATTCTTTAGTCAAATTTGACCATTTCACATTTACAGTGTAGGCGACGTCAGAGGTAAGTTTTTACTGAGTGCGCCTTGTGACACTTGAGCAAAGTTTCGTCCATTAAATGCGTTTTTGTTTACATTTTAACGGCCGATTGCATACGAGGACTTTGTCGCACCAAGCGATATCGTCACGGCAGACGGAGCTGGTAGACATTCAGTCAATGGCCGTTTTTGATCACTTTGTGTGGTCGTAAGTCATTTAATTCCAGAAATCCCCTCTCCAGCAAGATAAGCAGTGAGAGCGTGCGATTAACTTTTCTGTTCGCTTGGGCACTTCTCAGGCTATCAGCTCGCCATGATGCCTCATCACGGCCTCATTTCGGAAGTTTTCAGGAAGATTTAGCTAAATCCGATTTCCAGAAGTAACGCACGAAGTCCTTTAAGGAACTCCCGCAACGGAACTGATATATACTACCGATGGTTTATCATCCAGACCATTTTCAGATGATTACAAAATTCTTCTAAATCCTTAGCTGATTACAAATTGATTTTCGCAAAAAAGAAGAAGAAGACGGGACTATTCACACACTGCCCCATTTACAATATATCAGGTTGGTTTCCGTGCGTTTAAGTCTCCCTTGTATCAACATAGGCGTGCAAATAGAACTATGACCCGACAAAGAAAAGACAAAGAAATGTATTTTTTATTTTTTCAGCTATGAAATTATTCTTTTCCATGTAAAAAGTATTTCTAGTCCCGTGAACCCCCGTAAATGAACTGTTTGGTGTCAGAACCCATTTGATTGTAAGCGAGTCCTTGTTATCTCTCTGCTATGCATTCTAAACAGAATTGAATTATATTCAGAATATATACACAAATGACACGATATTATAAAGGTATACTTGCAGCACATATTCAACCTTGAGTGTGAAATAAAAAATAAAAAAGGATATTTTTAAGAAAATAGCATTATAAATGGTCGAGCGTTCAAGGAATGGGAAATCGATTTACCTTCAGCCAACTTCTAGTTAGTCACAAAGGTAAGAGATAATGTACCATACTGTATTACATCCGCCCAGCGGAAAGGATCTGACGGAAGACAAGGGCAAACACTGTTTGTCATCTCCCAAATTGAGTCTTGTCAATTTGTTCTAATCATTCGTTTTCCAAAGGAGAGACGTTTTGAGGACAACAATCACCTCTAATTAATAGCGAATTATTCCCGAGAAAAGCACATCCACGTACTCGTTAGTGTAAGCATGAAGAGAAAGAGTGAAAAGGCATTTCCCGTTGGTTTGATACGTTATTCTCGCGTGCACACTTAATTTCAAAGGTTGTATTCTACCTTTCGTCATAGAGTCGAGCGGAACGACAGTGGACTGAGGCACACGGCACCCAACCTGGGCTAACGTACCCTAATGATCGCTATGGGGGGCATTCGATAGCGCCAAAAACCACAAGCGCCAACACCGCAAGCGCCAGTCCGTAACCGCCAAACGAGAAAAGTCGCAAACGCCAAAGTTCGTATAGGTTAGGTTAGGTCAAGTTAGGT
>Ga0058701_10003840_pt1 | contig 12043 bp, 3 predicted proteins | sample AgamicOrMae_FD_97039 | JGI IMG/M metagenome (GOLD analysis project Ga0058701, IMG submission 97039) | Agave microbial communities from Guanajuato, Mexico - Or.Ma.e | ecosystem: Host-associated > Plants > Phyllosphere > Phylloplane/Leaf | place: Guanajuato, Mexico | collected 2012-06-04 | reverse complement strand
TAACCTAACTTGACCTAACCTAACCTATACAAACTTTGGCGTTAGCGACTTTTCTCGTTTGGCGGTTACGGACTGGCGCTTGCGGCGTTGGCGCTTTCGGTTTTTGGCGCTACCGAATGCCCCCTGGATATTGCACCTCTTTGTGTTCCACCCTGCGTCGTTAAGCCGAGAGTGGTAAGATAGAACTTGATCCAAGGCTCGTTACTTAACGAAGTTTTACCTAGTGTTGCCTGACCGAGCCTTACTTCACACAACCTAAATTAGATTAACGTTAATTGGCCTAAGTAAACAGAACTTAACATAACCTCAAACTTTTGTGGAAAAACTTTGACGGATTTCGTTTCCAAAATTTAAAAAAATGGTGTGAACATACAACTTCCAAATTCATTTTCGTCCTTACCAATTTACATTTTTTTCATTCAGAAAATCAACATTACACAGATTCAAACCTGGTATGTTTTGTCTGAAATTTGAAATCTCTTTAGAGATCTGTATTTCATGTCGCTGATAACGAGCGTTATGATAGCGTTGTTATCACGCCAATTTTTTCGAACAGAACGAGGTGTCGTAAAATTACTCTTCTCGATTTCGCTTCCGTACAATATGCGAGACTCTAAACGGTATTGGATTGTAACATGTATCCGCACATTGCTGGAGCGACACGCAAAGCCCGTGCAATACTATGCAGTACAACAATCACTTCTTTCCGGTCAAGGTGGCTCGTTTTATCACCGGAAAAGGACAGGAATGACAAAATAAATAATGGCACACGCGAAATGCTCCAATTTCGAATAAGGTCCTAGTTTTCATGACCTATTTATTTGACCCACTTCTCCGGTGCCTTTACCTATGTATAAAAGGCAAAAAGAAGGCTCTCAAAATTCCAATTTGTGGACAAAAACATCGTTCTTGCGTTAAAAATAACCAGTATTAATTTCAAAATTTCGGTTAAGTATTACTGCATGTATATAGATAGGCGCGTATATTTTTACTGACATAATAAAAAGGAAAGACTTTTTTTGGCATCAAATCATTTATTAAAAGTGTAAAAAAGAAAAAGGAAATTCGATAAAAGATAGTGTTCATCAATACATCGGAGTAAAAGAAAATTGTTTGTAGTATAAAAATTCATTTCGTCTTGCATCAACATTTGAGGAAGAAAAAAAAGCTGGCCGTCGTTTCTTTTTTTCTTCGGGTGTTTGGTTGATTTTGATAAAAACCAAAATCACAAAAATAAGTAAAATACTAGAAAAAAGTCTCAAATACGATCCCGATTGGCGGAAGGTTATCTGCATTGGTTTTATAAAATCAAAAATATGACTACATTCAAAACTCTTCTTGTATATTCTCAACAAACACAGCAAAGCCTACACAGCTTCTCGAAGATCTCAAGATATTAGATCACGAAGTTTAGGTCATCGATTCAGTTTAGTTGAATATTTCTTACAAGAGCTGTATTACAATCAAAAATTCCAAAATCACAAAAAACGCGCATCCCAAAACAGTAATTAATTTATAATAATTACCTATAGAAGAACCAAATATAATACATGAAAAACTTTGAATACCACTAGTTAAATTAAAAAAGTGGTCAACACAAAATGTGCCAATCGGGCTCTCGTGCGAATATCCACGCTAATTTATTTCTGACCGAGACCACGTGGTTCCAAACACGCATGTTTAGTCCGCCAGCATACATGGTAAACAATATGGGGCGATATTCAGCCTCAATGTCTTCCTTTATTCGGCCTCACGCGAAGGGCATTCAATGCCACTTGTTACCATTCCTCTAAAATGTGTCATTTTTTGTGGCAGAGGCCTCAAAAATGGCGATAAAACTGACTCCAAACAATTCGGTGAATAAAATCCATTCTCCCATACCACAAACACGAATTGACCTCAAACATTTACTACATGAACATTTTTGTTAGGATAGTAAGGCTGCTTTTCTTCCCCAAATATCCACCTAAACTAAAAATGTCATTCTTGAGGCATTGCAAACTTTACTCCTAACAGTTAAAATTTCTTGAAAAAAAAATGCATTTTATTTTTGAGGGATCCCTTTTACGTACTCGGTTGACCTATGTTGAAAAAGTTCACTTTGGAAGAGTAACCGGTAAAAAAGAAAAAAATGCAACTCTATACGACCTAATATACTGTATTGTTGGAAAGTTTCAAAATTATTTCAATGATGTCAACGGGTGGCGAAATCCATAATATATGATACTATAGATATACTAAAAATATTTTACAATAAGTAAAACATTGAATGTGCGAGGCACAGAAACACTAAAAAAAAAAGTTTACAGTCCCTGGTCCTTTGCTCCTAAACTGAATATTTCGGAGTCAAATATTTTCCAGATACTATTTCATTCTTTCTAATATCCTTACGCTTGTCCAACATCCATATTGTTCAAGGGGAACATAAATCTTGGTTCAAGTCACAGGATACTAAGTCAATGTTAGGTTTCGCTCGCAATAATCATAGATATATTAGCCGGGATTTATTGACCAAGATTTATCACTCTAATCTTTTTCTTCTATCGTAGCAACTTGACGATTTAATTTACTGACTTAATTATTCGTCGCACCGAATCAATACCGCATAATACAGTATTTTTGTACCTCATGTAAGGTTAGGTTAGGGTGGCAACGTCCGTTTAGGTAGGGGTCAAGAAGTAATGAGTATGACCCCTGAACGGTGTAAGTGAATGAAATCGTCTTGTCACATTCACTGGCGGCGTATCAAAACTCGGCCTCGAAAAGAGGACTTATGCAGTGTTAAAAGTGCTTTCCATTTAATCCATCATAATACAATCTAATGACATCGATTTTATCCAAGTGACAATGCTCACAACACCATGATCATTTTTGTGATTGTGGTAGAGATATCATCGCCCACATCAGGGTGATAAATATCACCAGGACCATAGTAGCCGGCTATCACGGCTGATTGGATTATTAGATAAACACCGGTTGCATACCGATGTTGATCCTGTATTTGCTAAGCACCGACTTAATAATTAGTGTAAACGCCGCGAGTGCGTAGGCAGGTACCGGATCGGGCGCCAGGACTTTCGTTCGGCGCTCTTTTTTGCGACGGACTCCTTGGCGCCATTTTTTTTAAATGCCGGCCAAGACAAAAAGAAAGCTTGCCATCGCCCGTATATCTTTTTGTCGGACGCTGAATCGAATTAGAGATATGCATATTGTCCTTGGTGAGATTTACCAGAAGTACGTCAGCTTCCTTGATAAACTTCTCTTTGTACTCGGTGTTGCTGCAAGTATTCTCCCATTTCCCTCCTTTCAGGCTTCACGGCTCACTTTGCCTCTATGATTGTATTCGCACTTGTTTTGCACTGCTGTTATACTGCTCCCACAGACGTTTATTAAACATGTCTCTTGAATGCTGCTGTTTTTAGGGCACTGCATCTCTATGTTTCTAGGATCCAGTGCCATACAACAAATCTTCACACTTCTTTATCCCTTAGGTTCTGAATAATTTCCTCCTCAGCACTACTCCCTCCTCAGTGTCACTACATTTTCTGACATCTTCATATATGTCGTCTTATATCATCCAGGGCATCCTTCAAGCATTCTCCATCATCTGAGCCTGCTCAAGAAGCAGTGCAGTCATTTTCGACCTCCATCAACTTCATTCTCCTTGCCTTTGTTAGTTCTGATGTTTTCTTCGCTATCTAGGTTGACTTCCACGTGTCATAGCACAGTTACATTTTGGCTATTCTTTAGCTAGGATACTTCTCCGAGTTGCTCCATTTCATATTACTTCATGATCTCATCCAAACATCTCCATCTTTTCCTACATTAGTCTTGACGTTCTCTTCGCTATCTAGACCTCGGTTGACAACCACTAACAAGATGCAGTCTTCAAATTTTCAAGCCTCCAAACTTTTCTTTAGCCTATATTCCTCGATAGACTTTGACATCTTACCGAGCAGAGTATCTCATTCTCCTCTAAGAAGTGCAAACCTTCCTCTACATCCAGGAAAGCCACCCTTTCCAGGAGGCTCGGAAAACTATTCCCAAAGTATTTTTATTTCACCAACCGTCTTGGGCAGGATTTACCTTTCTCCTGAACCGCATTGCAGCCGGGCATTTGTCTTGACACATAAGCGTCTCCGTAGATGGGACGTCTGCGTCGTCGGCCATCGCCCGGGGCGACGCTTCCTGGCGCCACGGCGGCATCCTCGGCTCGACGGCCCCCTCGCCACGGCGACGGCGAAACCCGGCCGGACAGGCATCTGCCAGATTTATGGGGCTGAGAGCCAAGCCGCCCTGTGTTTAGGCTGCCGAGACGAGCCTGGGAATACTATTGCAACCGCACAAATAGCGTTCGATATTTTATAATGCCCGTACGGCTGACAAATATATCGCGAACGAATACTCCGGCGCACAATATTTGGACGACATTTGATAGAGGAAGTTTTTCAAAGTGGATCTTCCAATCACTGCTCACTTCGCTGATCGATATTCTACGAAAAATCATCTTAACAGTCAAGATCGAGGCACAAGATCCGTTTGTAACTAGCCCTTTCGTGTGTAAGGGGACGATGACTTTTGATATCAACTGTATAAATGATAGTTTATTCCTTGTCAACTAATATCGGGCTTTGACTTAAGTCCAACCAGGTTTCATGACGAACTGTCTGAATTTAACTCTGGCAAAAAAAAGAAAGATACGACACTTGGTCTGCTGGAATAGTGCGCAGTGATAAATTATTAATCGGGATCATCAGTCAGAACGGTCAGTTGGAACGATACCTTAAGCGATAAGTGTAAAGATAATCCACAAAGCATGAATAAAAGATAAAGGCAATTTTTTGGTATTATATGATTTCGTACGACACGATATGTTCTCATAAAGTCCTTGTTCTTCGCAAAAAATCTCCAAGAAATAGTTATCTTATTTGTTGACTTACAATGGAATATCTTCGGTCGAGAACAGCCTGCTGTCAGAAGAAAAGCAACGATTTGACTTAAGCTCTCCTTAAATTGCAAATATTATGGGTGCACACATGTCAAACCACATTAGAAATTCCCGGGCCGAAGAAGTCGCAAAGTAGCCTAGTAGACTTAAAAAAATAAAAAATGCAGATAGCACAACTGAGTACTTTTCTACTCAGTGTACCTGATACCTGCGGTACTTGAATGAAATACTCAACTGACCCTGATACTCGTTGAACGCGGCATCGACGTGACGGGCATATTACGAGTAACACGGCGTTAATGTTTGACTGACAGCCTTCGCATTGGTACCCTTGGCCGATTTCACAACTGATACCGTTTGGCACATTCGCGAAAGCTAATGTGAAACAAGGATCAGCACTGATGATCGAAAAAGCTGAATTCATATTCCTACGACATGCAACCGCAGGATTAGGTTGAATTATGTTTCCGTGCACCACCGTATTCTGCTCAAATATGGCTTGTGCGTCGCTTCGATATCCGTCTGCTCAGCTGATGCCAAAGCCTGTCTCCAACTTCTAAGTTACAATAACTGCTGCCGAGACGCAAGCGGTATCGAGCTTGGGGACCAATAGAGAGATTTGGTTGGTAAATAACAGGAGGAAAATTCAAATTTCTAAATTTAAAGCGTGACAGACACACAAAAGCACCTCGAGCAACGTCAGATTCGGCTCCTATTACAACCCTGGTTTTAATTCCTGTTCATGAACCCTGTTAATTACATTACCGAAAGTTTTTTGGTACCCAGTGCATACAATAATAATGACTGCGTACTCCAACAATGCATCTTGAACCAACAATAAAATCGTCGACTAAGTGTTATTTTTCTTGTCCGATTGTTTTCGCTTCCGCGTCACGCTTATATATGGGGCGGTCTGATTTCATTGTTGTCGTTTGTCGCTTTTCTATTGTTGATTCTTGATGATATGTTGAGCAGTCCATTGGAGGTCGGCGGGGCGGCCCGGGAAGCCATGTTGGACCCATACGTTTTTGTTTCCTTTCAAGAAACATGTTCCGCCATGTTGGAATTCCGAGATGAAAGGGTTTTTGTTACGATGCTCCAATTGGATTTGGCTTACAATGGGATTCCGACCGCCTCCTTTGCCATTAGTTATACTCTCCCTCTCCACCTTCCGAACATACTATACCGAACTGGCTCGGGAAATTTCGGGAGTAAAATATTCAAAATAGGAGATGCGGGAAGTTGTCTAATAATCTGTTGTTGATATTTAATGATTTCTCCGACATGAAACGTCCATATTTATCACACAGAATGGTTCCATTTGTTCAGTTCTTTAAAATTTAAGAGCCGCAAAACTAAGAGATCGGTAAACGAATGACGAGTAGCATATGGATTGCAGTCATAAGATATCAATGCAATTTACCTATGGCATATTTCAAAATATACAATATTCGAAATTAAACAAGGAAACAATGTCAATGCTCCAAGAAAGATCTATTTTTTGCAACTTTTAGAAAATAATATTGTTGCAGATGAGCTGTTAGTCTGATTAAGCACAGCGAGATGATCCTGATTTCCCAGCAACCACAAAGCCATGTACTTTATTAAAAAGCGTTCTTCAACGATGAAAACGTGGTGAACTTGACTGGAGCAAAATTAAAGAATCAGTTCCATAATAGCTTTATCTGAAATTTTAAAGTGGACTATTTTTTTGTCAGATTGCTCATCCAAAGCATTTTCTGAGCACTAATTGTAAGATATTTTTTCTTTAGAAAGTAGATTGTTTTGGTAAGTCGAAGACTTTTAAAATAACTTCACAAATCCAGATAATTTTTAGTAAATAATTTTAGGACATAAAAGTCATATGTTGGAGGCGTAATTTCATCCATTTTGTTACCTCAAAGTTGAGAGAGACTTATGGGGCAGAACTACATTAGCTAGCAAGTAAGACTAGTCCGCCCGCAGGATGTAAAAGAAAAAGAAATTAATTAATTCAGATGAATCTTATTGGAGAATGTTCCCTATCGCATCAACCACAGAAACGAAAGTCTCTTCATCAAAACATTTTAATCTCTACCCCGAAGCCATCGGGACCGAGGGGTATAGCACGAGGTAGCTGGACGAAAAAGATGAGTTGTGGGCTGAAGGAAATTAAAATTTGGAATGTAATATGGTTTCGGGCTGATTGAGGTACCTTTCGGATACAGAAGAGCCATGGGTTCGGTATTCCAAGAAGGAATTCATTTAGCAGCGATGGATTTCCCGTAAGATATTCTACTGCTGATGTAATGAGAAGTGTCTATACTTGAATAGATCCGCAATTTTGGATACTGGAACATTTAGTTGCACCAAACATAACGTCTCGTCGGTCTGATACCAACCGGAGTAACAACTGCAACAGGCGCACCTAACCTCACCTAAGTGATTCAATCCCTAAGTTGAACCGCCGTACAACACATGAGGTCGATATTGCAACTTTTAGAACTAAACTCGTACCCTACACTTGGCTACGTTCTGAATTCCGTGTACTGGCAGATGAGATCTCTAATGCCGGGTTTGGGATCACTTTCACGAATGTGGATATCTTTTGAGATAGTGACATAATCTTTGATCCGTCCATGTTCGTGTGCACCACCAAACCAACCAACCATCAAATATACCAACTGCATATTCTCATAGCTTCATGAATAAATTAACATTCTGTCGGAGCGTTGAATCGATACATCAACCCCCAACCTTTTCATCACCGGTCCTTGCGAACTTTTTACTCCTTATTACTTTATCTTCTGTGAGATTGTTTATATTCCATCAATTTTCACCACAACTCACGTGAACCTACACACCGTTTCACTTCCACGCTGTGTCTCTCGGCAGAAACCAATTATAAACGCTCACAAATTGCGTCATCAAGTAACACAGAACACATCCTGTATAATACACCGCGTCTCTTCTAAGTGTAGACGCCTATCCCTGTCAAGCTATACAGCCACCTTTAAAACACTTAGGTATTAGTCCTTACCGAAAAAAAAGGACAGGCGCACACACCGAGTCAGAAAGGAAAGAGATAAAACAAGGCATATGGCGAACAATGAATGAGCTCTTAATAGACTTTATATATTTTAAAAGGTAAAAATCTAAAAAAAAATAAAGCGCTTATTGGATTACGCTTCCAAGTAATTAAAAATGCCGAAAAATTGTATTTCACTATCGAGTCAACTGATCTACTGCTATATGATTCTCAATAAAACTCGTGGGTAATCAAGCGTTTTAAGAAGCGTGGGTCATCAAGCCAAAAGATCAGATAGAGTTCAATTTCTACTTTCACTGGAAAAAGATCGAGTTGGACAGGCGCCATTCATATCACAATTATCGTAATTACTGTAATTTTGCCAGTGTCAGCACGTGTAATAGTCATAATCACTGCTGATACAAGCAGACGATGAAATGATGACATTATTAATTAACATCGAGACGGTATTTAGCGACAGATTAATTGGCTCAAACAACAAACATCTTCAAGAGGGCAATCGCTAAATGAATGATATACGTCCTGTTGATCCTTTGGCGGGATTTTTGAATTATCTAGCAATTGAACCTTGATTGGGTTGTGCACTATGCTACCGCCCTCAATCCATTTTACTTGTGCATCCTGATGCAGATTTAAGAAATTGGGTTTAATATTTTAGTATCGATTCGAGCTGGTCTACTTAGAGAATTGCACTTTCGAAGTTATTGGATCTTTTAAGTAGAGTGCTTTTTTTGTAGGCACAATCGTGATCAAGAGAGACAACAAACATTGGAACAGCCCTAACACAAAACGACATGTCTTTTGATACACAATGTACCGTCGCGATTAAAATATGACGCAGAAACGCTCTTCACAAATCTAGCATAAGTTCTCCTCCAATGAATAAAGGACCTCTACATTTTCACAACCGTACTGACCGAACTAATCTATAACTGATATGACTTTCCAGCATGTATCTCTACTTTTATTGGTGTCCGAGTGGTACAGTTATTTTAAGTTGAGATGAAAGGACTTGGAAAGATTAAATCTACTGTAGGACACATCGTTAACACCTTAAGATATCTCATAATTTTTATTCAATCTACAGTACTGATTACACTTATTAATACACGTCATAATCGCCTTTAATCAGTTGTTTTCTCCAAAATCTTTATTCTTTTGTATTTAATGTTTCAGGAATGCTGAATGGCAGTCGCATCTTAGTGCTCAAGTCAACCGATGACGGAAAAATCCCGACAGCATGTAAAAACGTCAAACTAACATACATTTAAGTATAATTGTAATTTTATTCAAATAAATTATTTCGAAATCTCAAACCGTCTCTTGCATATCAAACGAGTTCAGCACTACGACACTGACAGTCCTTGTTCCTCTCTTCATTTATAGAATTTACACATTATAGAAAAGGTATGATGAAAAATTTAGTGCAGATACGATTGCTGAAGAAGCTGTACGGCTGTTTATTAAAACTGTGTTTCGCATTCGAGTCAGATACTGATGAAAGCGAGTGGTGGCGAATCACGCAAAAGACAGTCACGGATTGCGTGTTAAGAAAAGAGACAGATTCGGTGTCAATGCCACACGGTTTGGTCTTGTCCTTGGGCCAATACTTTCGCCTCCTTCGACAACATCTTTGTTTAAATTAGAAACACGTGTTTATCAATTAGGAGATGCAATATTTATGAGAAAAAAATCTAATCAAATGGCGTTTATATTTGTGCATTGTTTCACAAGCCACTTGTTTTCAGACGAAATATCAAGATGCTCTAAGGACAGAATTTTGAGTAGGTTTAAAATATCCATTCTTATCTATTTTAAATATTATTCTAGCCACGCCCTTTGACTGGTACCAAAAATCTTGATAATCCAATGTGATCTAGTTTAGGTGTAAGTTAGCCCACGGTAGCCGCGTGGACTTCTGAAATGTTTTGCTTTAGGCGCGAATTAATTATATGGTATGAAAGAGATGAAGAGGCGATATGGCACAGCCAGCCGCAGCGGACCAGTAGCTGAGACTGAACGTGTCTTTCCATATCTGATCAAGCATTTTCCTTAACCAGAATATAGGCTAATTGGATGAAATTCAATTCCCGATTTGACGGCGTTCTATCAAAAGCAGATTAACAATGCCATTTAAAATGCCATATGAGGAATTAAAAGTTTCTCAACAACACTCAATTTTGGAAGCTGTACTTAAAAGGCCGGATTTTTAATATTTTTTTCCGAATTTTGCCGCCAAAAAGACCAAAGAGGCAGTGAAGCAATGCAAAAGATGGGCAACCTAATTTATGCTAGGTTAAGTTAACCTAACATGGCCTCGGTTAATCAACAGTAATAAAAATATGACGCCTATTATAGCGAGTTATTTTTTTACGGTGTGAGATTCAAACTGGGGTATATAGTTCTCATCCTGGCTAATTTCTAATATTGATCCATTTTTAGCCAAATCAATGGAAAACTCTCACCTAGACCTTTCTTGAATCATATAGCTAAGGCTGAACATAAGTCTACCTCGGAAAATAATCGAAATGCGCACGACCCCCGTTTTACTACCACACGCAAAATAGGTAAGAACGCCCTAAAACTTCGTTTCTACTTCGTTTCCTTGGTTTACCTGAGTGAGAAATATTAAACTAATGTCTGAACAAAGGATCATTCTCGAGCTTTGACAACAAAATATTCAACAGGTAGGCATAACGGCATCGAAATACTAGTACCGTAACTTCCAACTTCACCACAGATAAACCCGCACGGTAGATTAAGCTCAAGTGCGGTAAGGTGTCTTGGTCTCAGTTCGTTAACGTGACAGTGATTACAACCTGAAACAGGGTTTAGTTTTAACTGAAAATAGGGACCTTGGACGCTTTTATATCCTGATTTACGTTCATTGATGTATATCAACTTGTCGACTCGGTAGGCGAAATCCAACTTTCTTCTCGTGACCAGCGAGGGACATGGTTATTCCCGGTGGGGCCCAACAGAGCCCAACGGAACCGTCAAAATAAAAGTAGTGGACGTTTCGGCACCGAAAATCGTGGGGCTCCAAACACGCCACTTTTCATGTCGACGCGGTATGACCTTCCGACGCTCCGCGTCCGACAAAACCGCCTACCCGACATTGACAGATGAACAGCAAATTCAATCCCGCTTACAGTGCGTCGTCAAGGTGAATGCTCGTGGCGATACGATTATCTAGCAGAAAAATAAGTGCTCTTACAATTAGTTATGTGAAAATAAAAATAAAATTAACTTCTTACGGCGTAAAAATCTCATGTCCATGGAACGCTTGGTAATTTTTATACATATATGTCCGATGTAAATACGGGTATGTTCCATTATTTCGTGTTCATTTGCTTTTAAATGCGGGTTCGTACTTTGAAAGAAAGAAAAAAGATTTCATTTTTTTTAAGTGAAAACTTGATGCGGAGAAATTTGGCATTTGGGAAACATTTTTTTCTTTTCTTTTCTTCAAGGAAAAGAATTTTTTGTTAATATTTTGTTAATAAGTTCCTTTTTTTGATAGGGGACGAAGGTCTTCTTCATCTTTCCTCTTTGTTGAGCCTCTGTTCTTCCAATTTAGGATTTCTTCTCCCCTTTCGTAAAAATGTTCCATAGGGTATATTTGTTATCGACTGAGTCTCTTCCAAGTGACTCTTCTTCAGGACTGAGACTGTTCTTCATATGACTTCCTCTTCCTGAGAAGACAGAGATCCTTTACTTAAGTTCGAGTTCTCTTTTCACACAACTTCTTGTCTTTCCTTAACTTCTTCCTTGTTGACTCTAGACTTTCCTAAGTTTCCTTTGCCTCTTCACTGACGCTCTCTTCTTATTAAAATGTTCCTCACGAAGAATCGTTCCATCGTGTGGTTCTTCTCCATACTGAGGAAAAAATTTCCATATCACACACTTCTTTCTCTTCTATTCCGATTCTAATACTTTTGAGTTGCTATTATTCGGTTTAATTAATAAGATTTCCCTTTCTTATAGGACGACAAAGTGACTAACAACGCCTATAATATCATTACCACTCATACATGTTTAATAATATTATAAGTAACATAGACATC
>Ga0058701_10003839_pt1 | contig 12043 bp, 1 predicted proteins | sample AgamicOrMae_FD_97039 | JGI IMG/M metagenome (GOLD analysis project Ga0058701, IMG submission 97039) | Agave microbial communities from Guanajuato, Mexico - Or.Ma.e | ecosystem: Host-associated > Plants > Phyllosphere > Phylloplane/Leaf | place: Guanajuato, Mexico | collected 2012-06-04 | reverse complement strand
GGCTAATTCGCTACTTTCGTACGCGGCGACTTGAACGCACGTGCGGATGGTACCGTCGGGTGCGCAGCTAAGGTGTTTCGCGTGGGCTACTCGTCGGCGGATAATTGACTCGTTTTCTGCTTTGAGGAGGTGCATTGTCGGGCGGATAGTGTCGGCTGGCAGAGAAGCTCTTTCCGTCCCGTTAGTTGGGACCGGTTGGCTTGCCCAAGTCCGCGGTTAGCTTCTCGGCCCGCTCTGGAAACCTCCCAGATCCCTCAGCGGCGATCCTAAAATCCACCGAAGATGTCAAAGCAGTTGTATGCAGGCATCAACCGTTTTGCAGCATGGAAAAAGGCATGAAATGCGAAGCGAATGTGGCGCGGTCGCAAGGCGCTGCGGTCGCTGCTCCGACACGGTCCATGCCAGCCTCGCCGCCAGCAGACACGGCCCACCTGATCTACAACATAATTTTGCGGGAATTTTCACGTATTGTGATTGATTTTCAGTCCCCAGCTTGGGCGGAGCGAGGCACAAGACATTTATCTTAACCACGTTTATCATAACTTAACGGTGACTAAGCGTAATGCAGCTTACTTCTCGATGGCAGACACTGCCGCTGATAAACAACCAAAACATGGATGTATTTGCGTTTTAATTTGATTCGTGCTACTTAAAACATTTTTTTTAAGTTTTTTCAAAAATTATCCCCTCCTGGAAACCCGCAATTTAATTATTTACGCATTTTCCAAAGCTTAAAACTGTATATTAATGGAAATAATCCTTTTAATTTCTCTTAAGCTAAATTTCACTCCAAATACTTTGGGCTGTTATGAGTTAAAACGATTAAAGATTCAGGAAACTGTCTCATGAGTACTGTTGGTAATACGCAACGTTATATTCTCTATTTAAAATGGATTCCCTGTGAAGCGTCCCTTACCTGGGAAAACTCGCCGCTTCTGGCCACCCCCCGCAGAGCTGTGCTGCGCTGCGAGCGCTGCACTAGGTCTACGAGGTTACAGCGGCGTGCCGCAGCCTCCTTTTCCGGGATGTCATTATTCGTGATCCCCCCTGCCGCCACCACCCCCGCCTCTCGGTTCCCCACCTGTTCCCAGCCCAGCCCAGGCCGGCCCCGGAGCCGCCCCCCTACCGGCGTGTTGGAAGAAAGGCAAAAGGCTACCCGAGTCAGCGACCCTCCTCACATCGACGGAAAAAAAACATCGGAGACGTTAACGCAAGCAGTTAGCTGTCAAATGCCTTCGCGAATTACCGGATAGAAAACTATCTGCAGTTCCCGAGTATGTAAAGTAGAGTGTATTGCATTTCAAATGCAGTATAAAATGCAACGTAATGCTCACCAGAGATAATATTTATGATGCTCACATAAGAACCACGACTAATAATCGCACGAAACGTGTTTTGTTCGCGTAAGCTCAATTTAAGCGCAGGAAAGCTTTTTAAGATTTTTTTGGAGGGGGGAGAACTTAAAATAACGTGATAGGTGTTTTGAAAGTTAATAAATTCTTGCTTTGAAGTTAATAAGTAGCTTTGAAAAGCTGTACAGATCAATAAGCGCAGCCCTCTTTGAGCCCTTTCGTTTGATTTGTAATGAGTATGATCTTTTCAGAGAATTGCTTAGTGAGTATATGGTTTAAAATGTTCATCCCGGCACATAGCAGAGTTCCGACCCGAGAGCTTGCTCGGCTCATTCAGCGAAAATCACGTTTTTCATTCGCATTTTTGGGGCTTTCAATCAAATTTTGAAGCAACCGACAACGTTTTTATTCTTTTTTAGTATTCCTCGATGAATTCCAACCGTAATAATCTGAAAATTCAAACAAAAATCTTTCGGCTAAAAATTTAAAAAAAACCCCTTGCTTTTTTTTCAACTTTTGACCGAAAATTTTTTGTTTGAATTTTCAGGTTATTACGATTGGAATTCATCGAGGAATACTAAAAAAGAATAAAAATGTTGTTGGTTGCTTCATAATTTGATTGAAAGTCCCAAAAATGCGGATGAAAAACACGATTTTCACCGAATGAGCCGAGCTACCTCAATGTTTGAAGCACGTTTTTATCCAGTTATCAAATATTGCTCATAAAAATTCTCATCTTAAGTATCTTGCTGTCTTTTTAAGTAAAAATTTCTTCAACGCACACTTCGATCCTTCAAAATCTACATACTTTTACCAACATATATTTATCAGATTTCGTAAAGCATCCACGAGTCGCGCAAAGGGTTAATGAGCCACTTGAGGTAGTTGACTCGCTGGAGGCTGGCGCAAGTCGGGCGCAAGGCCGGCGCAACGAGACACACTTGCGGAGCTTCTTGTGGCTCCATCTGTCGCAAACAAGTGACCAAACGACTTCAGATTTTCTTATTTTTTTCTGATCAGATTTCGAATGAGAGTTTGTAATCCTTTTGCGAATTCATTGCTTGGACAAAGTCTGTCACCTGACACTTCCTAAAAATAAGAACACGCCCAAAAAACGAACGCCGTAATTGGTTGTCAAGCTAAACAGCTTCAACAAGGTAAGTAATTAACTTAATTTTTAGCATCGTCATGACTGCGCTTAATGCAACTTAGATTACAACATTGCCGACCAAATCGCACACCTGGGCATTAATCTGAAATAGAAAGAACCATTAACAAGACGCCACTTTCCTCGGCAGTAATTGTTTAATGTATTTTTTTCTCGAGCCGGTGGGGTGCAAGTATCGTCAATCATGAAAATATCTCATGGAGGAGGCAGCTATCGGTCAATTACTAGGAAACATGCAAGACGGGCCGGCGCGATGCGCCACGCACGGACCATTACTCAAGGCATTATGAAAGACTCTTAAAGCCATGAAAGGCTCAAGCAGACATCAAGCTAACATCATCATTTGGGAAGAGAAGACCCATCAACAACCAACGACTCCCACAAGCTGGTGCAACTTCGCGCATCAACCCTGGTTTTAATTCAATCGCCACCTCCTTCCTATAACATCATCTGAGATTTCCGACGAGGATGAGATTTCGGATAGCGAACATACTCTTAAGTTTGGCCACGTAGCCTCTGCCGATTTTCTGTGCGAAACAAAGGCAGAACACTCTAAGATACCACGCCACCAAACTAGGGTCCGACTGGCGTCGAATAACACTCTGCCTCGTAGTATACAAACTCGTTGCCAAACACAGTGAAAATTCACTGAATTTCAGTCAATAAAGCTTAGGATTAAGCTGGGGAATACCGCTACGTGAACCCGAAGTCCTTTCTTACCACTATTTTTTTTCAGAGGTGCTCATTCAATATAACACCACTAAATTTTTTCAGTGGTGCTACATTGAATGAATTTCGGTGAATTTTCACTGACTCTCAGAAACAAATATGTAAAAAGGTAGACAAATACATAAAAAGGTCGAGCGTGAATAGGTTTCTATGAAAATATGAGTGAGATAAAAAGGTTTGGGCCGCATTTCGAGGAGCGGATGTAAGGTTGATTGAGCGCTGGGCCGGAACGGAACGGAGCGGAGAGGTCCACTCAGGGGTGGATGCTGGCGGGATGGATGGCTAGATTGTTTGAGGATAATTTGGTAGCGGCTCCCGACCGGTTATTACAATACAACGGATATCATTTTTGAAACTGATACGCTGACTAGGACTTTCTCGAGACGTGAATGGCCACAAGAAAGACCTTTTTTTTTAAATACCTCTGTGACAAGTTGGTGCGCGTCGTTATGTGTTTATTATTGAGATATGCTTTCTTTGGATTAAAAAAATAATATCATAAGGGCGTCTTTTTACGCTGTTATTCCTTTTTTTTGTAATCGCCATGCGGCAAAAAAAGGCATTGTTTTTTAAAAATCAAAATGTGCGAAAATATGCGAAATGGTAATTTGATTATGATCAAATTCTTCATTTTGGCTAATTTAAGACATTTTTTTCTCTAAATACTCCAATTTATGAGTTTTTGTCGTTGAGATGCATCGAGTCGAGGAAACTCTTAAGGAATGGAATGGATGATGAGCAATAGACATTGAGAAAGTTGTGGAATTTTTAAAAAGACTTCACACGTTTCGCTGAGCGCGTAAATAGAGACATTTTCATAAACAGGCGGGTTAGAGAAAAGTTCAAAGTAAGTAGAGTAGTAATCAGTTGGTAAATTACGGAAAACAAAAATAGACCTACAGGCAAAGCGAAAAAAAATGAAGGATCTGCAAGTTGAACTTACGCTTAGGAGAGTATCAGTTTATTTGGTTTAAGATTAAGAGGCGATCGCACCGCTAGGTGGTCGTAAAGTCCTTTCTTGGAGATTTAGGCTAAATTTGGTTAAGGTGAGTAAAATCAATCTGACCGTAAATTGGTTCAGCAAATAGACTACATTTTTAACCTAAAAGAAGATAGAAAAAAGACAAACATAGGCCTAGAAATAACAGCGAAAAAAAATAATAGAACGCTGAACCGCGAAAAACATTAAGCCACAGATATTTCGTAGTGAAACAAGATCTAATAGTAAGGCAGGGGAATCGAGAAAGAAATTCACTTAAGTGACTGATAAACCTGTTGGAACGCAGCAAATAGATTTGTTTTAATCTGAAGCTGGGCAAGCGAGGCAAGAAATAAATGTCTCTCGAAGCTTTCCCATTAATTCCGATAGTTTACCGTCCGGCAAACCTGTTTCACAAGTTGCCTGACAACAATAGCGTCAGCCGACGCGGTGCTCTCGCGGTATTCTCAACGACAACATTTTAGTCACGCGTACCAAAATCGGGATACTAACCTGACGGATTAATTAAGTCACCCTACCACGCTTGCTTTAGCTGAGACAGCTAAATACGCTCCGGCTGCCACAACCATCCGGCCGTGCACTCATTGCCAGTGACTACCGCCTCAAAATAACTGAGTGAGCACACTCTAAATTTAAATAAGAGAAAGTCTCTGAAATTCAGTGAAAATTCACTGAATTTCAGTCACCACTGAATTTTTTTAGTGATTCAGATTCAATGATTTTTTACTGAATTTCAGACTCTCACTGATACTTTAGAGTGATGTTAGCGGTTTGATAAAAAGATAGATGCATTAGTTTTGCAGCGACAGCACATATATTTATACCAAATGCTCCGAAAGCAACAAATCCGCAATAAAATGATATGGCTGCGACACCTAAAAGGTGACAGCAACGCGCAGCCTGCTTAGTGGATGCTGCAGTGACGGTTTTTCTATATTTCCAATGCAGCTAAACAGTTATCTGAACTGCGTTCGTGTACGTAATGCGATTCAGGAAAAAAGTTAGTAAGCTCTTTTTCCTAATGAGACCATGCATCGGTGTTTCACACGCAGCCGATAGCACGAATATGTCGAAGTTGAGACAACGGACATGCAAACCCAAACCTGACCTCTGCTCTTTAACAGATGCTGCTTTCTAATCAAATTAGCAATTCCCCTAAGAATATCCAAACAAAAACCAAAAATCAAGCACTTCACTATTTACGAGTTACACTGGAAATATGTTCATGTCGGGCATTAATGAAGCACGAAGCTATTCAAGCACTTTAGGGAGCTGGCTAAAGTCCCATTAGTTTACTGATTAGTTCCACCGGTTAGTTTAAATGTTGAAGCGTCCGAGTGTGATAGTCATTTAATCCCGAGACAATTGCGTGCCCCACGGGGCGAACATGGCCGAAGTCGGCCGAAGTGGCGGCTTCGGAGAGGCGCTCTGCTGAGGCGAAGCGAGCGTCGAGACGGACTGCCTATCGCGAGATCATCATGGCTTCTACAGATGCGCAGCATGGCTCCGTAACTCAATTGTCTGTCTTGCTGACGATAAGCATTGCAATAAGACGGAGTAACAACGCGAAAATCGGAACTGGGCAGAGTACCCATATTTGGTCTGCTTCAATGATTGGTCACGTATTGCCCTCTAAAAACAGTCCGATACCTCCATGCAGGAAGGTCACAACTGGAAAACCCAGTGTTGTAAAGTCGTAACTGAGAAACCCACGGCTGTGAGGTCATAACTTTCCGCCTAAAAATTTTAGCGCTTATAGAATTTTGATTTTTACGCCCACTGATAAATTTTCCAGCCTTTTTTGATATAAAAACTGAACATATCAAAGAAGGCTTCCAACATGAAATACATACCGCGAAACTAGACCGTGGGCGTAAAAATTAAAATTCTAAAACACGGAAAAAATGTCTAGCACGGGCACTTGATATCTAGCTGTGTAGCTGGAAAATCTAGCAAAATATAAACCGTTAGATATCTAGCTTCACAGCTTGACCATTCTAGCAAGCTTTGTCTAGCTGCAAAGCTAGACAGCCTAGCTGTCTAGCTAAAAATGTAGCAGCGCAGCTAGACCGCTTAGCTGGACTTCAGCTAGAACATGTTTAGTAAGACGCATTCGTGAAATCTGGCAACGCTGGCCGTGAAGCGCACTTGAGGACTTCCCTCTTCTCAATTTGATTGAAAATATTTTGAGTATCTTGATAATAAATGATCCCCCGACACATTGTTTCCCGCCATTGCTCCCCCTTCCCCTTCCCCTCGGGGACCCCTCCTCCCCCTCGGGGCACCCCCCCCCCTCAAAAGAGTGTTGACAATTAAACTGGCACAGAAACAAACGTACGGGTTCACCGCTCTTCACACGCCATTGCGTCGAAATGAAAAAAAGGGCGCGCGGCGGATTCTGCCAGCAAAACAATCTCATCTTTCTTAGCCAAGATCCATCGAGCGGCGTTTAGCACCGCATATATCAACCCCCGAAATTATTTATGGTAACGAACGCAGACTTAATGGCAGGACGTTAACATCAAACTTGATTTGGTCTGAATATGGTTGACGTCAACTACGAGCTTTCTGTTATTCTTTGTACTTTTGGGAGGTGATATTGTCCACATCTTGGGCTCCACTTTCCGTAACTAGCGAGGCACACGGCACACAACGTGACCTAACGCGAACCTGGTCTGCATTAACTTAACCTGAGTTATTAAAATCTACGTGGTTGCTAGAGAATAGTGCTGGTTAAATCACAATAGAAGTAATGCGAGGGGGTTTTGTGAGATTTAATGAAATTGTAGCTTCGGGAAATTTGAAAGCGAGCCATTCCTAATATTTCTCTTTTTGGAAAAAGAGGGAAAGGGTAGCTGTCATAAGCGCCAAAAACCGCAAGCGCCAACGCCGCAAGCGCCAATCCGTAACCGCCAAACGAGAAAAGTCGCAACCGCCAAAGGTCTTAACCGCAATACTAACCTTACCTAACCTAACCTAACTTAACCTAACTTGACCTAACCTATACGAACTTTGGCGTCCGCAACTTTTCTCGTTTGGCGGTTACGGACTGGCGCTTGCGGCGTTGGTGCTAGTGGTTTTTGGCGCTATCGAATGCCCCCCGAGGGAAAAACACCTATGTTGTAGCGTGTATTGATTTTGACAACACTCCAGTCTTCAGTTTATTGTCTCAAGTTCTCATATGTTCCCATAATTCGCTATCGACAAAGATGGGTTATTTAGTCATCTACGCTCCGTGATGCAACATAAGCTTTATTGTCGTAGATTACTAAGACCAACAGGCAATTTTAAAGTTATCGACCATAGTATTACGCTAAAGCACGTGAGAGTTCAGGAACGATTACAGTTTTTGGATGAGCTAAGTCACAATGTTCTTCGCGTACAAATAAGTTGTTTGCCTAAGTCGAGTGGGTGCCAGTAGCAGATCATTTTGTTTTCCTCCCGCTACATTGGGACACACTTTCTCTGCGGTTCACGGATGCAGGCAGGATATGCTATGCAGACTTTGATGGTTTATCCAGCTATCCAGGTCGGTAATCCAGACTGGAAGGACGAGCTTGATTCCTTCCGATATAATCAAATATTTTACGACGCTTTTTATATATGTGGGAACCGGACGAAAAAGCGAGATAAGCATTCGGAATAAATATCCGGTAAATTGAGATGTCACTAACACGGAATCGGTCCTACATCAAGAATTTCATAAAAAGCGGTGGAAAATTCTGCGCCCGGTTTTGGCACAAATATCGGAATTATTTTCATATTTCTTGACCAGTTATCTCGAAAGAAATCAGTTAGAAAATCCTAGACCACAATCTGACAAAGCTTGATATTGCGAAATGTACATTAATTTGAAAACCCAAACTTTTTCTGAATATTGCAACATTCTCGTAGGCATATGGCCCATTTTTCGTGAAAACGTAAAATGTATAATACGGCTCAAAACTTACAAGGTTAGGTTAGATGAAGATAGGTTTACGCAGGTTACATTCAGGTAGGTTAAGTTAGGTTAGGTTTACTCAGGTTAGGTTTAGGTACGTCAAGTAAGGTTAGATTTAAGCAGGTTCGGTTCAGATAAACTAGATTTAAATTGGTTAGGTTTCCGCAGGTTCCTTTCGAGTACATAATTTTTAAATACTTCGCATACATACTGAACGTTAAATTCAGATAACGTAAATTAAGGTAAGGCTCACAATCAGTTTACGTTAGTTAGGCGAACCTCTGGACGTAGGGAAGTTCTTCTAGAGGCCGAAAATTCCCACATAAAACTATTTTCCATGCGATTAACAAAGAATGGAGCTGCCTCTGATTAGGCCCCTCTGGTTTGGTTAGTCGATGTAACCAAACACCACGGCGAGTTGAGGTACGCGATGGGCGGCGCGGCGTGCCGTGTAATGGCCGAAACCACCAACAGTTCACTTAACCACACGCACAACACTCAACTAAGCCATGCGCGTCAACACTTTTGTCCAACTGACCCAAAGCGCCCTTCCGAAACCCACCATACTTTAAACTTATACCAGCAGTCTACGGTCTGCAATACGTAATCTGCAGACAATATGGTCTCTGGTTTCACATTTTATCTTTGACTCACTGTCAGCTCGCATCAAATTCTTTCAGCAATCTCCTTTTTTTTTATCTTCATACGATACTCTCAGATTGGCGGAAGACAAAAGATACGAGGAGCGTTGGTGGGCAAGTAGTCATCAGCAGTAAAAGACATTCATTAGGAAGGTGACGTCCTTCAAGACAGATTTTAACCCATAACAGCCCAAAATACATGGAGTGAAATTTAGCTTAAGAGAAATTGAAAGGATTTTTCCATTAAAATTCGCAATTTTAAGCTTTTGAAAATGCCTAAATAATCGAATTTCAGGTTTGCAGAGGGGTGATATTTCTTAAATTGTGACAATACTGAACTGAAAAGATCCTCTAAAATAGATTTTTTCTGTTTCCGAACGGCATCGCTGGGCGGTAGTGGGTTAACTGTCTAATCTTTCAAATCATTCAAGCAATTTCGGTTGTTATGGCTTTCGAAAGCTAGATCAAGCAATTTATACATTCTTGCAAATTTACTCAGATACAGGTATAAGGGGCTAAGCCTCGGGCACCCAAAGGGTTAAAATTAGAAAGATTTTTTTCCCTTACGCTCCATCCTAGTTTAATTTTGCTAAAAATTATGAAGTTTGAAAGATACAACCGACTCACATGGATCCGGCGAGGTCTACAGTCAGAAGCCAAACTCACCTGCGAACAAAGAGAGAAAACACTAAAACCTCGTTCAAGGAAAAGAGATCGAAATAACATCTGCTTCAAACAGCCCGATACGTAATTTACACATGAAGCTAAAACTGATCACTTGTAATTCAAAATTTGGTTCTTTAAGATGGGCCTTTATGTAAACATATAAATTTAAAAATCGTGATAAACCCTCCTTCTTCAAAAATATAAATAAGGCTATTTATGGGCCCATGGAAATTACCCATGTTGTTCTAACTTTACCATAATACCCCCAAAAAGGTGGAGCACTACCCCAGAGCAAGTAACGTCTTTAAAGTTATTAAGGTATTATTGATCTCATGGTATTGTTTGATTAATTTTCGCTGATTCTAAGTAAGGGCACAAATGATAAAGGATAGCGTCGAAAATTGCATGTTAGAAGGTCGTACTTAACAAAGATTAATAAAGGTCACTGTAATAATAATCCAGGTATGAAAATTACAAAGAGGCGATGAAAACAAGCGACTAGGGGAAACCTTTTGGCTGACCGCCAACAGCTAACCGCCTGCTCATACTAGCAGCCTCGCAGTCGCGACGCCCGAAATAACATAGTGACACTACGGTACGCGCGGCGGACGCCCGCCAGACGCAGCGAGGGGCGATGATTTTTGGTTCAACGCCGATTCATTGAGAGGCGTTATCGCCGCCGCTGCAGCTGCGGACCAACGGGCGTTTAACCCAAACGCCTGCTGAATTATCTTGTAGGCGCTTAGACTTCTAATGGAGAAGGAGTACAGTTGGAATCTTTTAACGACTTTCCTACGAGCTAGTAGTGTGAGGTGTTGGGTCGTTAAGTGATGCAGTTTGTCAAATCACCGGAGAGATTAGCCGCGAGTGCTTCATGGGTTGGTCGTTAGAAATAGACGATCGTTATGAGACGTATCGTTATTCGACAGTCATCAAAAGTGGATATGCTGTTGTTTACTGTTTATGAATGATCGGTCTATTAATCGTTATAAGACGAAAATGGTTTATTGAATAAAACGTCCAACATTGCCGAAGGTGGTCGTTATACACTTGTTAAAAGACGATAGTCTATAATCTACAATATCCTCCTATGGATAATCAATATAAGAATATGATCGAAGCAAGCATGGTCGTTATCGTCGAATAGTCGTTAAGGGGGTTGACGTCTGAGATGGAATATAATCTGATGATTATAAAGGTCGTTCATGAACAAATAGTCATGATCAGTGACATGGTCGTTATAAAAGGATGGTTGACGTAAGGAGGGATCATAGGAAGATATTTATAGGCGCTTAGTGGGGATATTTAAATTCGGGTGTTCAAATTGGAAGCGTATAGGCCTGAAAAAGTTGCCCAAGCTTCCGTGGTACTTCTCATTGAGTTCTGGCAGGCTGCCCCCTCGGCGCAGTTAAAACGTTGCCCCGCTGCAATCTCATTTTCGGATGCGTTTTGGCCCACTCATTAAAGCAGCCCTAATTTTCGATCTTATTTTCGAACTTATACGCGGGCATGGACTTCCCAACTTATTGGCCTTTGGTTTTCACATGATTTGTTTACACTGAAGAGACTGAAAGGATGCAATGCCCTTAATTTCCCCGGTAAAATGTTACAACATACGCGGGCCATAGAATAGTCGGTTCCGAACATGTTTACAACCACTTACGAGGTGGAGAACATGTCTTAAATAGAGCGTAACACCTGTACAAGATTGTACCATAAAGGTAGTAAACCATTAATCGTCCGCTCTCGATTTTACCACTACAATGGGATATTTTCAGGTGTTGGAATTCATTTTAAAAAAAGTAAAATAGATGAGAGTATTTTTGAATAAAATTTCTTTATAAGTTGAACCTATTATGTTTTCTTTTTTTTTTTTTGCTTTGACTTATAAATTTGATACGATCGCGCCAAACAGGTAAATAAAATGGCACTATTTTTCAGAATTTTTTTTCAAGAGGTACCTAGTGACCTTCTTTATTTTTTCTCTTTTTTTCTTTTTCTCTCTTCTTTTTTCTGTTTTTTCTTCTTCTTTTTTTTTCTTTTCTTTTTTTTAAACATGTCATTTCCACAAACTTTTGGCTGAGGAATCCTAAGAGAGTTTTTTTGTCTTTAAGCGACTTCATTAGAGCAAGTGTTTACCAGGATCACGTTTCCGTCATATACTGTCACGTCACGTTTTTGACAGGTGCCGCTTGAGAACCGTCAAAAACATTCTAGTTACACTAATTGTGCTCCACAAATGGGCGACAAATAAATATCGTTGTGGTAACTGGGCACACAGCGAAAGCTCCGTTCCCGTCCTGACAACATAATCATATTCCATGTAATTAATTCAAACGAGGATGTTGTTTTTATATCTTTTCATTAATCACCACGTGCGAATGATAACCCTTTATTAAAATATACTCGTTAATTGAATGTTTAAGAATCCCTACAGTTATGTTTTACGGACCGCTGATTTCAAGGTTGAGCCCACAATCTGGAAATTACTTTTTTCTCGTCTTCGCAATTTGTTGAACACGTCAAGCTTTCAATTAGATGGTCTGC
>Ga0058701_10003838_pt1 | contig 12043 bp, 12 predicted proteins | sample AgamicOrMae_FD_97039 | JGI IMG/M metagenome (GOLD analysis project Ga0058701, IMG submission 97039) | Agave microbial communities from Guanajuato, Mexico - Or.Ma.e | ecosystem: Host-associated > Plants > Phyllosphere > Phylloplane/Leaf | place: Guanajuato, Mexico | collected 2012-06-04 | reverse complement strand
CCGTTAGAGATATCGAAAAAATGTATAGAATCAAATTTGTAGATCTTCAAATGTTACGTCGGAAGGGTCCTCTCTGTTTTTAGATATCTTTTGTGTTTTCCGAGATGTAAGGGTTCAAAGAATTGCAAAAATCACTCCTCTCCCCAAATTAGGGGGGAATAATGGTCCGATTGTACTGGTTATGGGAGGTTCTCGATTCGACACTAATTGCAACATACACCGTAATTTTCATACAAATCGGTCAACCCTTTCGTAAGATATCCACTGAAAAACTTTTTCGCACAGACACACACACACACGTCAAGCTAAAAACCAGTTTTCTTGGCGTTTCAGTGTTAAGAGGCAGGAAATGTGCTTAGCTCAACTTCGAATATTTGACTGTATTCCAATATTTCCATTCGTTCTACGAACATGGAAGTAAAAAAAATTACATCTTAACGTGCCCTTTTTTAGCTTTCAGGAAAGGCTAATCAGATATCGGGGAATTTATTTTATTCTTTTTTAGAGCACGACTCCTTCATATTAAAAAAAGCGTATTAAATATAAGGAAATTTATTGTACTTGTACACTTTTAGGTGCACTCTTGTTGAGTAAATCCCAGTTTCTAAATCACAAAGAAAAAGAAAATCTCTTAAAATATTTTTTATATTTTATGTACAGTATATTATTTATTCTGAGTGTTGCTACGTTTGGCGCATTGACTGCGAATGACTGTCAAGTGACTGTGTGGTGACTGCTGTGATTGTTAGTGACTGTTGCGACTGCCAATGACTGCAATGACTGTCAGTGACTGTAGTGACTGTCAAAGGACTGTAAAGTGACTGCTTCACCAGGTGTACAGTACATCACCGACTGTTGGAAGTTGCATGCCCCTCGAAGTAGGCAGATTTTAAAAAAATGTCTCTAAACACAAAAGTAAACCCAATTTCTGGAGCGACGAACATGTAGCGCATAAACATGTCTGTCGCCAAAATTTTTAAAAAATGCACATTCGCCCCGCATAAAAAGAAGTAAGTTGCACAAGCTAATAACGTTTGATTTCAAACTTTGGTTTCAGGCCTCTAACTGACGAAACAGATCTGGCGTTATCTGATCGCTTACGCCGACAAAGGTGATTTGAAAAGTGTTCTTACTTTGACAGCTTTGTACATTTTGAATCCAAATTAATGTGTTCCGGTAAGGGTTCGCATCAAAATCATGTTCGAGCGTGTAATCGGGCGGTTGTTCTACTCCGCGGACATACGGTCCCTGATTGACGGTGGCTTGAGCCTTGCCGGATCCTGCAGTGATAGAGCGGATATGGAGGATTATGGGTCCAAAGAACGGCAAGATGCGACGGAGGCCAGGCGAAGAATAGCCCAATTGGAGGGAGAAATAGCGGCAGCTAAAGAGGCCACAGCCACATTCGAACTCACCATAGCACAGCTCAAGGTGAGGTAACTCCCATAATTGTATATCGTTACATCCAAGGGTTGAATTGGAAGAACACCTAGATATTTGACATAAGTCCGATCTCAATGGGGTTAGGCAGCATCCACTACATCAAAGCACAGGGAGTTGCCTATAGCGCCCTAAACCGGCGGAAATATCGAATTCCTCGCGCTTGTTTCGAGTACAAAAGAGGGAAAAGTTTGGGTTATGTTCACAACATCATTTTGCAAAATCTCCATGTTCACTAAAAATTACAGGATTTTCAAGAAATTAATGGAAGAATTTTGCTTTACTAATGATCGTCTTGTGACCTGTTGAAAATATTGTATTTAATCCAAAAAATTCGTCTTCACTTCTTTAATGCCAGATTTTTAATCTGTATTATACGTTGAAGACAGATGGCTTCCTATCTCCGTTGGTTCAAAATTTTCTATAAATTATTGCAATCAACTTGCGTGTGACTGCAATGTCTGTTGAAAGGAGCTTCTCCTCCTTAAACGCATAAAATCTTCTTTGAGAAAGTCGACCGGTGCAACTAGACTCAAAGGATTTGCTCTGAGGAGCATTACAGGCATTCCAAGTTTAATGTTAACGAGTTCTGGACAAGTTTGCCGAGAAAAAGGAGAATATTGAGCTGTAAAAATTGTATAATGTAAAACCCAGAAGATGTTGTTTTAAACTGAAATAATTTTGAAAAATGCAGATGAAACTGCGTGTGCAAGGCGCGAGCCATTGAAGGTGCTGCTCAGAATAAAGCAACACTAAATGTAAGATTTGTTGTAATTGGTTCCTAACTTGGGTTGTTGAAATATTTATTGAGCTTATGATAAAACTGACAGTAGCGTTTTCTTTAATAAAAATTATATTGATCGATATTTTTTTGGTCGATTCGATTGGGAGGAAAATAGAAACTTTCTTTTTTTGCCACTTGCAAGAAAAACCAAATTTCAAATGACCTCTATCAAATTTGATCTGGTAAAGGTAGGCAACCAGAAATGCTTTTGGACCTCCCCCCCCCCGAAAGAGACTCATATCTAAGCCACTGAATGGGAGCTTGCGTGCGAACGAACATTTCGAATTTTAAATTAGGCGTTTGTATGTAGAAGATTCAAAATCAGCTCAGAAGTAAACCCATGAATTTGATTTGCCTTAACAAATATTTTGCGTGGACATTGAGGTGAGCAACGCCTAAAATAATAGTAAAATGGGGAACGTTCAGTAAAGTTCATCTCATAGGCAGTTCTTTCCAGAGCTCCCTAGCAATGACGATTCGTTCCACACGTTCGATTCGAAACTTAAAGAGGGACATTTTGTTTAGGAAGAAAATCGTTTGGATATTAGCGACAGAGTCCGGGACCAGCATCTCAGTCGGCGCTGGGCAGACGCCCGCCTGCAGCTGCAGCAACGCACTCACTGCCTCCTTGAAGACGAGACTCGTCGACTGACGCAAGAGACGCGTATCAACAAGAGACGCGAGCACAGAGTACACGAAGAAATCGTACGCTTTTTACAACAAGTCACCCAGGTGAGAAATAATAAATTTCCCCCGCAATAGCAACTTTTTTTCTATCCCTCCCCTCTTAATAAAAATCTTTCGTGATCCCAAATAAATTTATTATATCTTGGTATTAATATGGAACGTAGCAATAGGATGCATCGAAAAAAATAAAAGTTTTCCTCCCCAGACGCCTAAGTGTGGAGAAGTTGCGTAAGGTGGCAGAGATCACATGAATTTTCTCAGATAATTTTGGGTGATGTCCTGGGACTCAGCATGGGCCTTGAAGGATTCGCTGCATTGGTTAGGCAACATGCATTGCATCAAAGGTAATTCTGATGGCAATGACCGTATTCCGCCGCATTTTCTTCAGGTAGAAATTGCTTTCTGTACCTTTCCTCAACTCTTAGCTGAGACCTCGTCAGTGAAGTATGCTTCCGAACACCGCAGATAAACACCTTCTCGGTGGCCGAGTGGTAAGCGTTGCTACGTTACAGAACAAATGCAGTCGAGGTTCGCGGTTCAAATCCGCGATTAAAATGCCGTGGGCAGCCTCGAAATATCCGTAATGGATCCTTGGAATCTGGCCGGTAGGTCACATCTCGCCTGCCACGGAGCCGCCAGAGAAGACCGTGTCAGATCTGAGAAGGCCTCAGATCTGACGAATTTCGCGTCAAGAGGATGCCCCTCAAACAGCCCATCCCGACTGACCTGGGAAGTTAAGGGGGGACTTAACCACGGGTAGTTTTTAATTTTTAAGTTTATTAATGCTGTTGTAGATAGAAAAGGAAGCACGGCTGCTCTCATTGGTTTTCCATATCGAATTCAAGAGGGGATGACGCTTCAATCCAGAGGAGATGCGACAGTTTGAAACAAGGAGTAAATGCGTGACAAGATCGAATCGGTAAAGCAACAGCATGATCGACGAAAAGCATTATCGAGCCAAGCTCATTTGCAATGGGGGCGGGCGGGTGGAAGAATTGGATGTTATCTGTTCCGCCCTCCTGTCAGAGAGGGTGGGTGGAGCCCAACGTTCAGCCACCTCCTTCTAGTGGGCTCGGCTGAACTGAAAGACTGACGTAAAAGTCTCAAAATAAGCAAAGAAAAACAAAAGATTGAAAGCAAAATCAAATACGTTCATGTTCATAATACGTGACCAAACTTCTGTAAATCTTAGTTCTTGGCATTTCTAGGCGTTGTGTTTGCGCGATAATGTACGGTACATGCTGCTGTCCTCATTCAAAGGCAAACACATAATTTGGTTTCAAAGTAAATTTGGTTTACAAAAAACAATCTGTGCGTTAATAAAATGCGTTGGAACACAGTCAAAGCCATCAGAATGACCTACGATGCAATGCGTCTCACCTAAGCAATGAGACTAATCCTTCAACATCGATGCGGAACCCAGGACATCACCCAAAAAATAATCAGAACAAAACATAAACAAAAACAAAGAACTGAAAAAATCTAGGAGTGATGTGTGCCACCTTCCGCAACTTTTCCGCACTACCTTGCTAGGTGTCTCGGGGAAAAAGAAACTTTTACATCTTAACGTAGCAATCCGGTTACCTCTATATTCTCAACAGGTGAGAATTTTCGAAAATGGAACAAACAGACCTACTGGTACTTTAAAAATGAAAAAAAAAAGAAAAAAAGGTTGCACGCTTTTGGGATGTAAAAAAAAAGGACGGGAGACGTGAGCCAAAACGCGGCTTTTTCCTACCAATCCATTCAAATGTAATGTTCTTGACCGATAACGCAAAGAAACGTATGCCTGGCGACGAAAATTTCCACTCAAGCAATGATAAAAGTCGCGCGATTCACGAGCCCCGGGCCCCGGGATACTACTAATTGTTAGTTCAAGCAACCCGCAAGCACGTGTGAACAGGGGGTTGTAAATGCAATCCGCTCTGCTGTCTACTCGCAATTCGTTATTTTTAATCTCAGTTTAATACTTCTAGTTTCGTAAAGATTGCCTCAGTTGTGTTCAGTTTCCTTTGGTTATCCATTTTTTTAAACTATTTTTTTTTAGTTACACCCAATCGCATTACTTACGCTACGTAAATTAGACACAAGGTCATGACCATTACAGGTTTCAAAGTGACAAATTCATTTCATGACAATATGCTTAGGCAAATTTTTAGCTCTCAAAAACATATGTTTTAATAAAACATGTTAACCGTATCAATGCCATGCTAAGCATTCGCTGCAAGATGAGGGGGGCATTCGGTAGCGCCATAAACCACAAGCGCCAACGCCGCAAGCGCCAGTCCGTAACCGCCAAACGAGAAAAGTCGCAAACCCCAAAGTTCGTAAAGGTTAGGTTAGGTCAAGTTAGGTTAGGTTAAGTTAGGTTAGGCAAGGTTAGTATTGCGGTTAAGACCTTTGGCGTTTGCGACTTTTCTCGTTTGGCGGTTACGGATTGGCGCTTCCGGCGTTGGCGCTTGTGGTTTTGGGCGCTTATGACAGCTACCCCAAGATGAAACTCCATTGAGACACTAGACCTGCGCCTAGCTTCCGACGTTTAAGGGCGGAACGGATTTAATAGGCAACTCTTCATACACCCAGACATGCGGCGTAGTCTGAACTGAGTGTCCTGCGACTCGTTCACAGCCCCATTTCCCTCCATGCACTGCCCGTTACATCAAACCATGGCTCCATGATCAAACCAAACCTCAGCTCTGCCGGAATAAAGAATTAACCAGTTTCAAAAGAGCATTTTAAGGAATTTTTGTGTCTATTGACCCGACTGCCCCACATAAAATGTCTTAAGGGGTTCCGTGCGTTCAAGTCGCCCCACATTCAAAATACCTTAGGTTTGTTACGTGCGTTCAAGTCTCCCAGTTGGGTCAATAGCAACACCCTGTTAAAAAATCCACTTTGATTAAAATTTCTTGGGGGAAGAAAGTCGATAATCGTAAATAACATTAACGGCCTAGCCCTGCGGAGATGATTTGTTGTCTGAAGATAAACTATGTTTTCACGGAGCAAACATCTGACAGGACTTGACAGAGCAGAGAGAATCGTGGGAAGAACGTTACAATTCGCAAACGGCGTACTGGAACACGACGCTCAGAGAACTGGTGGCTAAAAAGGAGGAGCAGGCTGGGCGCCTGGCCTGCGTGGCGGATCAGGTATGGCGCCATCCTCTACACTCTAAATTTTCAAGGTTGCATTTTCAACCTTTTCGTTCAGCCCCAACGAAGTAAAGCCGAGCGGAGCGAGGCACAAGCCACGTAACCTAACCAAACTTAACCTAAGGTTACCTCATTAAAAGGTCGCCAAGCCTGATGGCGCTTACTTCTCGGCGGCCGATTTAGGGCCGCAGAGAAGTAAGCGCCATCAGGCTTGGCGATAGCCGAGCGGAGCGATAGCGAAGCGAGGCACAAGTGACTAACTAATCTTGGTAAACGGCAAGGTGCTTGGTTCGGTTAAGTTAACCTTGGTGAGATGCCTCTCGCCCCTCTCCGCTGTCGCTCCACTCGATTTGACGACGGAAGGTTGAACCAAAAGGTTAAAATTGCTACCTTAAGAAAATTAGAGTGTAGGTCGGCAAAAGTTAGTTCCTCTACTGATTTATCACAGACTGAAATTGACAGCTGGCCCAGCGGACGGAGTTCTGCGCGACGGTGGTGCGGAGCCGCGAGCGGAGGCGGCTGGCTGCGGAGACCAGCAAGCGGCGGAGCGCCGCTGCCACGCGCATCCAGTCCTGGTGGCGCGGCCACATGGTGCGCCGCGGATTCGGAGCGCTCAAGAAACGGCTAAAGCAGAAACATCCCAAGGCGAAAACTACCAAAAGTTAGAGCTACACAGCTGGCTCGCGTATGCAGGAATTGACACCAGCTCGGCTGGTCGTATTTTTACTATTTCAAACGGAACCTGGCGAATGCAAGTACTTTTACATCGATGTGATCTAACGGCGCAAAAAGAGCTTTCTTGCTGCGATTATTTTGGAGACCGTTTGAGATATCGAGCAATCGCTCGAAGCAAAAGTGTGAATAATTTTATTGCCGATCTATTTGTTTTTTGTTGTTTTTTTTGTTTCTTTTTTAGATAAAATGCCTCAGTTACAGATTTAGAGTATTAGGGCGCAATTTTCGTTTTATTTCTATGTCCTAAACCGCTTGATGTCAAGTCATAAGTAAAGGTATCCTGAAAATTTCAGCGCCAACGAATAACATCCCAAGTTATCGTCCGACATGGAAATGTGGGACACTCTAACAGACTCTCAGACGGATGGATGGACAGACAGACAGACGATTATCAGAGGTTTTTTAAAACCGTTCTTCTCGAAGTTTCAAAGGGTTTAAAAACAAAATCCAGTCTTAACTCAAACTCGATTTTTGGGCCATTATATTCATTCCATTGAATTAAAATGCGTGTTGCGTCATTTTAATATCAATAGCTGGAATATTCTCATTTTTTTTATAAACACGGTGGTGTAATAGGTTTCGTTTTTCAGATGATTTTGTGGAGCGCGAGTTGATGCCAAGGACAGAAATGTCCATATGATGGGCGTTCCCGGAACGCCGTTCCAATGGTGTTTTAGGGATTTTTTTCTATATATTGGTGTGCCAAAAGAACACCAACGATCACTACGTACATTTACCGTATTAAACTCTTAATAAAACCCCAAAGAAGAGTGCTTTGATTTTTAAGGAATTCTAAAGAAGGGATTCTTGGGTTACGGTGCTGTTATGTCGACACACTCAGGACGGCGTGGGACGGTCGGGATGGTGGCTGACTTGCCGCAAATGGCATTGTTGGCTGTCACCATAGCAAAAATTCATTTTTATTACTTTTCGGACTACCAAGCAGGAGGGACCTACAAAATTTTAAGTTTTTTTAAAAAAATTATGGTTTGAAGTTTAGAAAAAAATCCCACTTTCTTAGCCAATCTGCCAGAGCCAGCGCCCACCAAATCAACGCAAATTTCATAAGCATTTAAAACGCAAATATCCTTTGCCCTAGTCACTCCCCTTCAAAATTTAAATCAGTAAATCAAGCAAAAAGTACATTTTAAAAATACAAGAAAACTCAGAAGTCAGTGAAATACCACTCCTCAGACCACCATCTCTGGCCATCGCAAAAGTGCAAGAAGTACCCCAAATAACCTCAAAATTACCCATGAAGCACTGTCAGTGCCTCCTAAATATTCACCAACGGCGGAACGGATCAAATGAACTCAATCCCCAACGTTCCTGAAGGATCCCACGTCTCTGGTCGACATAACAGCACTGATGCCGTCCCCGGGCGGCCCCATGTATAAGCATAGGGGTGTCGACATAACAGCACCGTATCTGGTTTCTCGACTTTTGAGAAAGTTCAAAGAAGTATTACTTGATCTCCAATGTCTTGGGTCGGGTAGAGAGTAATTAATACTGACACCTCAGTGAGTTGAAACGAGATAAACGGCGAAACGAACAAAGTAAGAGTTGACGTGGAGCTCTACATTATATTTGTTCGACCACTGCGACACACTTTTACACTCGCTAAACCAAACCCACGTCGCTGACAATCAAAAGTAAGTCGATTTGTCAGTCACGAAATGTTTACGGTTCTGCAACTGAACTCACACGATGTCCCATAATCGTTGGGCATTTTCTATAACAGCTTTGCCGTCCTTCTTAAATAACATGAAGAATCCTTGTACTTGTGCTGGGGACACCGGTTTGCCGACTTGAATAACCCGATCGGTAAACTCCGAGGCCAGCTCGTCCGCTCCAGGAACGTTGTAAAAACGCAAGAACATTGTCCTTAGCTGATCTTTACTGCAATATCCGATGTATTCTTTCAGATCAACTCTTCCTGGTCGTATCAAGGCAGGATCCAGCCTGGAAGTAATAAGAACATACTAAACACTACCTCACTCTCCAGGCTGTAGGTACTATACCGTGCAGTCGAGGGCGTAAGTCGTTCACAGTGGATTTTCATCCGCAAAAATTCGTGTTGGCAGTCCTGCTGGGCCACTGTGGTGGCGGTGTACTAACACATCACTTTTTGCAATATCGGTATGCCATCATTTTGGACGAATCAGGCCTAAACAGTAAATTTCCAGTTTCAAGATTATTTTCTCGATGTTTTGCACTCGCTGAATGTTTTCTTCTTTCACCTCAACCATGGAAGCCCAAGCAGGGCTGCCACCACGGTTTTGCGCGAGACGAAAATCCACTGACAACAACTACTTTTGCCCTCGACTGTTACATTTGAAAGGTGGTATCTTCCACATAGTATGTCGTCGGGGGGCATTGGGTAGCGCCAAAATCCGCAAGCGCCAGCGCCGCAAACGCCAAAGTTCGTCACCGCCAAATGATAGGTAGGCCTATCAATTTATAGGTTAGGTTAAGTTAGGTTAGGTTTGTATAGCGGTTATGAAGTTTGGCGTTTGCGATTTTCCTCGTTTTGCGGTTACGGATTGGCGCTTGCGGCGTTGGCGGTTGTGGTGTTTGGCGCTTAAACAGGCAAAGCGTAGTGAGGCAAAAGCCACGCAACCTGACCTAGGTCAACCGAACTTAACGGTCACCAAGTCGGATGCTGCGCTGCGCAGTTCTCCGCGGCAGTACACAAAGCGATGCGGCAAAGCGTTTGAAGATGTCAAACGTAACCTTGGATTGTTTGCGATTGTTGATTCTCATGAGGTAATAAAAGATTAAACTGGGTAATAAAAGATCAAACTAGGGCGGTGGAACACACGGAGAAGACAATGCTTTCTTTCACCTTTACAGTGCAGTGCAGTGCCGTCGTGGGCACTGTCGAAAAGCCGCTTATCATATCAAAACAAAAACTTTCTGTCGCTTAAGAAGAAAGATACGCCTTTTGAATCTATTAAAACTTTGCCTGTACCTAAAAGCTTTCTATTGGTTTCGAAGATGAATTTTTGCGCACGGTAGTTTTGTCTTTAGAATCTAGTTTACACTTCATCTTAATGTAAGATAAGACGATGTGGGGGAATTTAACAGATTAGATCGTTGCCAGCGGTCCTTAATGCGTCAAAGGTACCAACAACACGCGTTATTTGGCACGAATCAATTTGCTCTACAATCTGTCTTAGCTTTTAAAATGTCAAAGTATTTTAAACATTTTAGGCTACAAGTCTACGACGTCTAGTGAGGTTGAAGCAAAATTTGAAGCTAAAGCAAAATTATTTTTTGCTGAGAACAATGTAAATTTACTCTTTTAAAATGGAGGAACAACGCAATAAGGATTCGATACGCTGCCTCTTCTTCTGTGGAAAAAAAAACAAAAAAACTTGCTATTTGAAAACATTCTAGTACAGATGGTGCACAACCTACCTGTTTAAATAATTAGTTGTCATAAACACAATGCGCGCCTCTGTCGACGCGACGCCGTCCAGACAATTTAGGAGGCCACTAAACGTCACCCTGTTGAGCCCTTCGTATGCGGCTTTTGCTGCAACAAAACAACCGCATCGTATTCATCCACACAAAGTCCGCATCTCTAGGTCCCTTCAAAAAATTCACGAGCGTAGCAACGAAAACACATTAATGAAAAGGTTGTTCTTTAAAACGGGTTAGAAAAAATAATAAAAACAGGTGCTGGTTGTGATGCCAAATTTCACGATGTTGTAAGTTTTAACCGCGGTTAACCTGAGAACCACAAGAGATGCCGTGCTAATTGGGTATGTTTTGATGAGCTCTCGAGATGAGCAATCAAAAAATGGAATCGATCACTGGGTTAGTCAAAAAGTTAATCGCGAAATTTGGCAACACTGGATGCCGGTTATCGTATTCTAAATATAGGAAAGTGGGTTGTGTACGGAACGGAACGATAACTGAAAATGGGGAACGAGCGAAGAGCTTTCCTCGTTCGTTTCCGCGCTGCAAAGTAGCTGCAAAGCTTGACACGGCGGTCAACGTCCGGTCTGGTATCCATTCTTCGCAAAGGTTCAGGTTTTACCTCTCAAGCCTCAGGCCACTCAAGTTTTACCTCCATATACTGACTTTGGTGACCTTTCAGCCAAACGAAAAATGTAACAAATTTACTTGTAGTGACCCGAAAGTAGGCGGCTTACATTGTGTCCCCATTTATATGATGTTCCGACCCTCAAAGTAACCTTTTAAAAACCGTTTACGTCTATGTGTGTTTCAGAACTTTTTGTCTTTTTTTTTGTCTTTTTTGTGTTTATGTGTTTTTTTAGAAATGTATTACTAGCTCTGCGTAACCAAAGGGTCTTGTAATTTTCGTATCGAGGACGGAAAGCGGTAGGCTGACTTTTCTGAGTCCAAACAAATGGGAAAGCATAAAAAGAGAGGAATCGTGTATAAGTACTTTTAGCCCAGGAAAATTAGGGGTTGAACCTTGCGAAAATTGTTCGGAGGCTGGAAAGTGGCAAAATTGGTCCTACATATTGTCCTCAATAATATACTAAAGTCCCCAAAAGTCCCACGTTCGCAAAAGTTCCAGGTCATATTTTCTTATAGTTTCGCGGTTATTTTGTCATCCTTGTACTGTATACGTGAAAAGTAGCCCAGTCTTGCAAAAAAAAATGCAAGAAGCGATTGTCCCTTGGGTGGGACACGGGCCTAAAATGGGACAAAACGAATTTGATTGCCTGTGTTTCTGTGATTTTCACATTTTGTTCCTCTGGTGTTTTATGGCCCATACACAAAGCCAGTGGGACACGGAAGTGTCGGCCTGCTTCAGGGGCGGTTTTTTAAAGGCACGGGGTATCCTAAGATTTTTTAAAATATCAAGTCCCAAACTGTTTCTTAAATCTGGAACTTTTGAGGGTTTGATCTGATTGAGGAAAACTAAAAAGTGCTATGAACGATGCCTGTCGCTGACTTCGTCGATTTCAAACAGACCTGGAGGGTGAAAGGGTTGGATGAGAGTCGGGTGAGAGGTAGGAGAAGGTGTACATTTCATTTTCCACTTTTTGTCGCGATCAATCGACGAAATGAGAAACAAACGACGGTAAAAATCATTTATAGTTCCCACTAGACTTTTAACTATCAAAGGTAAAAATCCAACAAGAAGTTTTGAACTGAAAATTTTATTTTAAAAAATGCAAGAGTTAAACTACCCCTGTTCTTTTTTTTTTTTTTTTTTTTAAGTTTGAATTTGTTTGGGGATAATTAAAAACCTTTTTTTTTTTTT
>Ga0058701_10003837_pt1 | contig 12045 bp, 6 predicted proteins | sample AgamicOrMae_FD_97039 | JGI IMG/M metagenome (GOLD analysis project Ga0058701, IMG submission 97039) | Agave microbial communities from Guanajuato, Mexico - Or.Ma.e | ecosystem: Host-associated > Plants > Phyllosphere > Phylloplane/Leaf | place: Guanajuato, Mexico | collected 2012-06-04 | reverse complement strand
ACCCTAGGTTAAGTTAGGTTAGGTGCCTTGTGCCTCGCTTCGCTATCGCTCCGCTCGGCTTGACGACGGAGTGTAGCACCAAATTTAAACTAAAAGGTTGAAAATGCTACCTTAAAAATTATGTAGCTCACCACGAGCTCTATCCATAATTAAGCAACGCACCCTGAGAGACAGGCGTTTTGCCTCTGAGATGAGTAAAGGTGGTTGCCTACCACACGGGGGCGCCACGGGGCCCGACCCCGATTGCGTCACCTTTGAAGGCCGTCTGCAGTTCCGCCACGCCCACCAACACAGCACCCTAGCAAACCCATGTCTCTGCAAGTGACGACATTATTTTTACCTGCAAATCGACTGTTCCCAGTAATTTGGAGATTCTGATCGTAAAGAAAAAAATCGGTCGGCGTTCCCTTCTGCAGGGTATCGTCCGTCACTTTTCTACATTTTTCCCGCGGATCTGTTCTTATCATCATTTTTTGAAACCAGTTTTCCAAAAATAAAACGATTTACTTTCCTCGAAACATAGAAAGTTTCTCTCCATGAATGCAGCATTACGGCATTGGCGCATTTTCTGTAGCTGGTAATCTTGCGAATGTTCCATCCAGCTTTGTCTTACTTTGAAAAATTTACATTTAACCGACCTTTACGGTCTTCACAGAAAAAAAAAACTTTTTTTTGGGGGGGGGTGGAGGAATGTTGGATTACGTTGGGTCAGGCTACGTTAAGATAAGAATACTTCGGATGGATTTAGGAAACATTAGCTTAGGTTCCAGAAAGGTAAGGTTGGGAAATAAATAAGAATGTTTGATTCGGCCGACGGCTTCCTAGCGGTAGCAAAAAAAAAAAGACCTTAGCCACGAACGACTATTTGCACGACAAAAAATCGATTCTCGTTTCGTGAACAGTAGCTTAATGGATGGTTTTAATCAAGGTATGCAACAAGCAGCGCGCGGACTCAATCGATGGGATTGAAAATGAAACAGGTCGGGCTAATGTCGGTAATAAGTCAGGAAGAAATGTTATGCGATCCCATGAATAACTATCGGCACCACATACAGAATAATTAACCAATTCTGCTTACCTGTGCTACTGACTCTTTTTCAAAAAGTGATTTGTTAGGCTTGGTTAAGATAGCCAGTGTATGTAAGAATGGACAAATGGAGGGAAACAATCGCCTGTAATAACCCAAAGAATATGCACACTAAACTTTTAACAGGGTTGTACTCAGGAAATATTTTTCTATTTTTTATTTTTTATTTTTTTGAGCAAAACCTCGATCAAAATTTTGCACATTTTACATTAAAAAAAAAACAGTTTCGTATTCTTGAATAAGTTGAACTTACTCTTGCATTTTTCTGCTGAAAAAAGAAAAAAAAAGAAAAAAAACATTAATTACCAAAGGATTTTCGTCTTTTAGAAAATCAAAGGATTTTCGTCTTTTAGAAAATCATTGCAAGGCCTAGAACAGAGATGAAGTGGGTTAAAACTGAATTGTCCGACTGCATTATATTTTTTTTTTTACTTTCCGTCACAAAGCTTAGTAACGCAAGACCGGAGCGTAGTACATTCCACCAAAATACGCGATAATGAGTTGTTATTAATTATCATAATTTACGGTTTTAGACGGCGCAAAACGCAAAAGTTTGAAAATACATTCTTTTAAACAAAGCGTAGAACTAGGTTAAATTACAACAGGCTTTCCTGCTGCTTGTGAGGCAAAGATCGGCTGGGTTACGATTACGAGACCAATGATTCTGAAGGTCCCGATAAGCTGGATTATTAAGATTAAGGACCTTAATAATCCAGGTCAGGCTTTGGCTATCCTAGGTCAGGCTTTGGTTATCCTAGGTTCAGGTAGGCTTTGCTTACATTGCCAACAACGGCTGGGCTAAATGGTTTGGCATTTAAAGGCAATAGCCTCACTGAAAAACTATCAAAGCTCGTGAAATTTTTATTCTTGGGACAGTGGAAAAAGGGCTTTAAAAATCTTTTGACCTAACAAACAAAAGAGGGGAAGACGTACAGTACTAAGGATAACGACAGTGCCTTGGTTCATAACGGACCCATTTGTAAAGCGAAACCTAAAAAAAAGAAGAAAAAACATGAAAGGGGGAACACGGAAGTAAAGTGCTTCATTGACGGGGGCGGTCTCTAGCCCCCCCTCCCACACGTGCCTCACATATGAAGGTCTTTGTGCAGAGCGCCGATGTGACGAGGAATTCCAGAGAAATGTAGATTTTTTCGATTTTTGGCGGGAAGATAGTGACTTCCGGTGGGGCTGAACTCTGACCCCGCCAAGCACAGTATGAAAATGTTGTTCTTCAGAGCGGTATTTATACCTCCTACCCCAAGTGGGGGGGGAGAATTCGATCGGTCGAACGGAGCAGCAAGAGAAAGGGAACGATGATACTTGTCATAGCGCCACGAAACAACCCGATTTCGATCGTTTATTTCACTCGGTTGGCGACATTTAAAGGCGTCTCTTTTTCTTTTGGGAGTGTTGGCAGTTCCGTTGAATTCACCCGCCGTTAGCTCGTGAACCGTTAGAGATGGGCATGGGCTGAATTATTCGGATTGCTCTCAAGCTGACAGCCTGAGCGATCTTAAAACCTATAACAGCACAAAGTATTTGGAGTGAAATTGAGCTTAAGAGAAATTGAAAGGATTTTTTCCTTTAAAATACGCAATTTTAAGCTTTGGAAAATGCCTAAATAATTAAAGTTCAGGTTAGAGGGGTGATATAATTTAAATTGTGACTATACTGAACTGAGAAGATCCTCTAAAATAAATTTTTCTGTTTCCGAAAGGCATCGCTGAACGGTATTGGGTAAAGAGAGGCTATCCGGTAAAGTTTATGTAACTGTTACTGTAAAAGTTTAAATGATTTGTTTTCTACCTCCCAAACTCCTCCATGAGAATGCCCACAGAGCAAATGACTTTAAACAAAACTTCCGTTGATATACTGTCAGCAAACAAGAATTTTTGTAACAATTTCACTTGTTACGGCCACAACTGTAATTGTTATACCATTTAACTTGTCACTACAACAACTCTAGTTTGCCGAAGCTGTCTTAAAACCCACTACCGCCAAGCGATGCCGTCCGGAAACAGAAAAAAAAGTATTTTAGAGGATCTTTTTAGTTCAGTATTGTAACAATTAAAAAAAATATCACCCCTCTCGAAACTTGAAATTTAATAATTTAAGCATTTTCTAAACCTTCCAATTGCGTATTTTAATGGAAAAAGTCTTTCCAATTTCTCTTAAGCTAAATTTCACTCCAAATACTTTGGGCTGTTATGGGTTAACGAAACGTTTTGTTGAGACAACAAGGTCATGTCCAACTAGAACATTGTCCGACACGTAGAGTGTATCAGTGTTGTCAGATTCCGCGACTCCGTCAAATTTGAACACGTCTACCTTTTAAACTGTCAAAGATAACATGATGTTGAATCCTATTTTTGGAATGCTCAGCTCGAGAGCTATCCAAAAAATACCCGACATGCTAGGTTATCTTTAATGGTTAAAAAGTTAGACGCAATTAAAATTTACGAAATTGCGGAATCTGGCAACACTGGAATGTATGCCTGAGAGAGTTTCCGATACCGAGAGTGCCCAACTAGGACAATGTCCGACTCGGAGACTGTACGACAGTGCGCGACATGGAAAGGTCCGACACGGAGAGCGACCGACAGGGTCGTTGTACGTCACGGGTAGTGTCCGACTGGTGTCCGACACCGCGAGTGTCCGACAAGAGAGGGTCTGATACGAAGAACGACTGACTGGGAAATCGTCCGACAGCCTAGTCGCGATCGATGAGCACACCACTGACCCGAAAAAAGGGTCAAAGTGTCCGATTCGGAAAGTCAGAAACCAGTTGATAGCTTATGAAGTGAAATTAGGTCGAGGATAAAATGCTGTGACGCGAAATTTGTTTGTTTCGGTGAGTATTCTTACGTTAAACGCCGGAGAGGGTATGTTAGGTAATGTTGGCATTCAACGTAGGACTATGTCCGACTTCATACTAGATATGCATAGTCAGGATATCATCATGTCGACGACTTTTCTGGTCGGACACTTTGAGTTCAATTCCCGTCCGACGGGATATCCATGTCGGACACTTTCCGTTTCGGTCGCACTCCTATGCTGGCCGAGAGAGCAAATTCCAAAATTGGAAAAAGTAATTACTTTGTGTATACAAGAGCGACAAAGGCAAACGAAACGACGGATCGAAGTTTCCTACCCCTTAACCCGAAGGGTAAACAAAGATTAAAGAAAGCACATTGCTGCTTTTGTTTCCCGAATTCAGCCCGAATTTCTGATAAATATTATCAGCAGAGGGCGCGAGCAAAATACATAGACAGGGTCACCCACATCAAACACAAGAAGGAAGGAATAAAAATTATTTTCAAATTCAAGTTCCACGCAAGATTCGCGTATCGAGAAAAAAGGATACCTTGCAGAGGGAGAGCGTTCCATTCAAGGATAGCCTATGTTTGCCCGAAAGCTTCCGATAAGGAGATACAAGCTTTTTTTAAACGCTGTACACGAGGTGCAATGTGCAGGCGGGGGGAATTCGATACCGCCAAAAGCCCAAGCGCCAACGCCGCAAGCGCCAGTCCGTAACCGCGAAAAGAGAAAAGTCGCAAACGCCGAAGTTCGTATACGCTAGGTTAGGTCAAGTTAGGTTAGGTTAAGTTAGGTTAGGTTAAGTGTGGTTAAGTTAGGTTAGGTTAAGTTAGGTTAGGCAAGGTTAGTATTGCGGTTAAGACCTTTGGCGTTTGCGACTTTTCTTGTTTGGCGGTTACGGATTGGCGCTTGCGGCGTTGGCGTTTGTGGTTTTTGGCGCTTATGACAGCTACCCTGTGCAGGCGAGAGACGGGATTATAAAAAAAAGCTTATTTGTGTTTTATTCGGTCATGTTGGGGAAGGTTAGATTGAATGGGGTAAGGCGTGGAGCGATGGGGAGGGGTGAAGTTAGAGAACGGGGTGGGGGAAGGAGGGCATAGCAAGACGAAGATTAAGACACAGTAGGGTAGTGCGGATTGCGGTGGGTCGAGGTCCGGGTTGTCCTTTTCAGGAGTGTCGAACGAGTTATGGTGAGAGTATCTCAGAGTAAGGTATGTGAATTCCCAATGCTGTAGGTAGATAACATCACGATAAGTAAGGTTCAGTAATATTAGGTCGAGTTAGGTGGAGTTAGATTAGGTTGAATAAAAATTTCGACTCCATTTAAGTAAAGTTGCGCTCTATTAATGTAAAGTTTCAAGGTTCACTGCATTTTCTACCTTTCGTGTTCTACACTTGAAAACCTTGCAAAGGCGATGAAAGGATTAAAGCAACCTGCAATTGAGAGGTTCATAGGTAAGGATAACCGAGGTTGAGTCAAAGTATGGTAAGGTTATGTTAGCCCCGCTTAGTTTAGATTAATTGCCTTAAGCCTCGCTGTTACGCCAAGCCTGTCGCTTTCTTTTAAGACAAATAAGTGGCATAAGGCTAGAAGTCGTTCGTTTAGACCAGGCTTACGGCCATATACACCTTGTTTCACTCGGCTTAGAACGAAAGGTAAGCCTCATGAGACGTGAAACACAAATCTGAAAATACAGTATTCAGTGACGGTTGTTTTGATATGGTTTACATAGCTCGATCGGACAACAATCCGAGTCCAACGACCCGGTGCTACGGGCAGATGTCTATATGTTTTGGTACTTATTTTGTTAGATAACAATATATTGACGACTTGGATGATCTAATTACTGTAATGGTCGGAGTTTTGGTTCCCATCCGCGAGATTTAGCGTCTGTCTCCGCGGTCGCTGGGACACGCCCAGGAGGTAGGCAACTTGCGTGATCTAACAAGTAATAGCAATTACCCGCTATCCGAAACTCTGTCTGCCTTCCTCGCATTGCGAGTCGCCCGGTGAGACAGAGACAGCGCATGACCAACCGCGCGAATTTTCAAATAAAACGGGATAGAAATAACTGGGAACGATAAGTCACATGCCAAGCCTTAAAGCTTTGCTTCACAATTTATTTTTAAAATTAAAAGAAAAAAATCTGCCAGTAGGTCCTTAACCTACTACCGCCCAGCGCTGCCGTTCGGACACAGAAAAATATATTTTAGATGATCTTTTTAGTTCAGTATTGTCACAATTTAAATGATACCAACCCCCTGGAAAACTGAAATATAATAATTTGGGCATTATCCAAATCTTAAGAATGCGTAATTTAATGGGAAAAATCCTTCAAATTTCTCTCAAGCTAAATTTCACTTCAAATACTTTGAGCTGCTAAGGGTTAAATGCATAAATCGCGTTTGTAAGGTTATGTTACCCTAGGTAATGTTATCCTAGGTAATGTTACCCTAGGCTGTGTAAACCTAATTGTAAGTTATTCAGGTTTACATTAGGGGCCTTGTGATCGCTACGCTGTGTCTCTGCTCAGCTCGATAACTAAAAGTAAAACAAAAAAAAACAAAAAAAACAAGCCTTAAATTTTTGTGGTAACATGAGAGTGGGGCGGCGTTGGACCTATTTTGAACAGTGGCGCCCTCGACGACGCCATTTCCATAACACATCTAGCTCTAAATCACCGCCCTCTCCTAGTTTCCGCTTGTGTAATCGTCCATTTCCACGCCATTTACAAGTAATCGACGCGGCAGTGAAGACGACACTCGTCACTGATGACGCCATCAGTAATCACTGACAGGCAGCAATGCTCCGTGGATGTTTTATTTAAGCGGCAGCAGGTCAGCAGCTCTAGAAGGCGGTGGAAAAAAAACACGACGCCTTTTACGAGGCTAATAATGGAAGGTTACGAGATAACCTAATGGCCCGGTTGCACTCGCACCTCTTTTATAGTCGTCCCAAAAAACAAGCCCTATAAAAAGATACGTAAGGCATACCTATAAATATTACTGAAACATCACCGCTGTACATTTGCAAGGTGATGGATTTTATGACCTGTTACGCATGTTCCGCAGTGGATCAATTTTATTTTCGCAACGCTTTCCAATCGGAGCGAGCCACAAGGCAACATAAGTTTATCAAACGGTTTCAAAGCCTGATGCCGCTTACTTCTCGGCGGCATTTACACTGTAAATATGAGATGGTCGAATTTGACTAAAGAATAGTAGCTAAAATTTTCATATTTCATTTAGTCATATTTGAATATTTTTTAGCCAAAAATGACTATTTTTTATTCACTTTTAACTATTTAATTAGTCATTTACAGCTTACTATTATAAGTAGTCAAATTTGAATAAAGTTAAGAGGCTAAAATTATAAAACCTCAATCAGTCAATTTCGGCTTGTTTTTAGTAAAAAAATGACTAGTTAAATAGTGAAAAAAACCTCGCTGAATAGTAAGAGTAGAAAAAATTTCAATTTAGACTCAGAGACCAAACTAGTATTGGTACTGGTAAATATTAATACTAAAAATAGTAGAAATGTTTTAAATGCTAAATCTAAGTCAATTTTGACAATTTTACACTGAATTTAAAAATGACTAAATTAAATATTCAAACAAAAAATGACTGAATCAATAAGTCAAAAAGTGACTATTTCAAATTAAGAGTGTATTATTTACGCGTATAAGAGGCATATCAGGATTGGCGATAGACAAGCAGAGTGGTAAAAAAGCGAGGAACTAGAACCGTGAACTAACATGTGATTACCAGATCTATCATATCGCATTGTAAATCGTCTTAATAACAGCCTTGTCATGGGTGTACATTACATACCAATGTGTCATGGACGCGTAATATCATAATTCTTACGTCATCACATTCAACTTGTTACGTCATCATAATCATAAAAGTTTTTTAGATGGATGACAAAGTGGATAGTTTTGTAATTACTGTGACGGTGTCACGATGTGATATATTTTTCTCCTAGAGGCGTAATTACGGCTTATCATTTACAGTTTTTCAGATGCATAGCATGCTTGATATGTGCGTCATTCTTTTAAATGTAAACTTAACAACGGTCCATACAGCCGTGTGGTTACAGCAGGATAATAAAATCTTTCTCATGGGATCGTAAAACGATGTAAACTAATTCAATACGTTACATCTTTGTGACAAAAATTCTAAAAATGGAAATAAAAAAAACAAAAAAAGACGTGATTTAGAGTATTTACCACAGGCCTATAGCAATTTTGTTTTTAATAGAATACCAAAAGTTATTTTTCTTTCTTTCATCAAGGCAACGCAGCACCTCTCTTATAGGGGCATGTTACGACCTAAGTGCATTCAGATCAAGGCTAACAAAAAAGAAATCCCTGTACGATATTGTATCGCTTTATTTTAAACTTTAAAACCATTTACGTTGACATACTAAGAATGACTCATTCTGATTCGAGCATTCGCTAGGCGAAAAATTTACATGAGGCTCGCAAATTAACTTTCTAAATCTGATATTTGAGTTGTAGGTCAAGTACATTGAGATAAGAGGGCGCCCGCGCGTGAGGGGATAGGCAACCCGAGCAACACGCCTGCGCGGGCGGTTGCCTATGCGTCGTTGGTAAGGGGCTCTACGGCGCCACGCCTCTGCGTAGAATGAGGACTGGGTCAATTTTCGTTACGGTGCGAGGGGAATTCAACCTTTAAGCTTGTATAGGTTAGAAGGGAACAAGGGTCGGATCCCTTGGGCCGCCGAGGAGCAGCGGTCGATGTCATAGCCAGTGACATTCAATTGGTTGCCCAGCGCTGACCTATGCCGCACCATGGATGTATCCATGTGCCGCACACCTACCATAGACTAAGAAAATAAGCGCATCCGATTGGAACATGGAAGGCACAGGAACACTTATTATTTCCCACTAAATTAGTTTAAGCCACTACCACCTAGCAATGCCGGTCGGCAACAGAAAAACAATATTTTAGAGGATCTTTTCAGTTCAGCATTGTCACAATTCAAAAAATATCACACCTCTCGAAACCTAAAATTTAATTATTTAGGCATTTTCCAAAGCTTAAAATTGGGTATTTTAATAGGAAAAATCCTTTCAATTTCTCTTAAGCTAAATTTCGCTCCAATACTTTGGGCTGTTATGGGTTAAGCGAAGCAAGATATTGAAAGATTAAGTTTGTGAGGAAAATCATGACAATATCTCCGTCAGGCGTTTAATACTTTTGCTCATGACGGCGTGTTTATATGGCTCTGACCTGAGTAACAGAGAAAGAAACATCCAAATTTGGACGGGTAACTTCAAAATACGGTTTGGCACAGTCGGGATGTAATACTGTTTGCGCTATAGATCCTCTATCGACCATCCACCTGAATCAACCTAAACTTTTTCATGTCATATTTCGCCTAACTCAAACTTAACTTCGACAAACTTGAGGTATGGTGCCAATTTAATAAAGCTTCTTCACCTTTCTCAACCTAAACCAAATTATAATCCATAGTCATCGACATGTTCTTTAAGCTGAAAGGACCTTACTCAACTTGTAGCGTAGAAATTAATCAGTTCATCGAACTTAATTCAGTGTTGAAATCAAGCTTAAGACAATTTGTAATCGGTCTGCTTGACCTCGCCTACCTAAATAACGAATCACAATAATTCTTTTTGTTACTCTTATAGCTACAATCTAAATTAATCTAGTCCGTCTTAGGTTGGATCCATATTTGTATATCACTCTTCATAATTAGAGTACCGCTAACATTAAGTGAATAACAATTCAATTTTATTTCAGTAATAACACTGTAAAAACGAAAAACCTTTTTTTTCTCAAGTGAAAGTGAAGTGTGAAAATGAAACGGGGCTGGTATTTTTTTGGCAATTTTTCACAGTAGACTTATCTTCAGCCGCATTAATGGAACGCTATCTCCGAGACCTTCTATATGGCTTACCATATAAGTCTGCCCACCTTCAAAAATTACAAAAATACGTACCAACCCGTTTTTTAGTTTTATTTTTATTTTTTACAAGTGAGACAGGTGGAAACTTCCTAAAACATGAGTCGTTTTTACTGTGATTTTTTTTCTGCAAAGTGGAAATAGTGCTTTGAGTTCAAAATTTAAAAAAAATGGAATCGTAGAAATGACCTATAAAACAGAAAAGGCGGAGCGATTAAAGGTGGAAAACGCACGCTTTTTAATTTAGTACAGTTTTTATACGCGGTTTTTGTATAGAAGAGCGTCCGGTTAATCGACCGTTAATCTAATTAGTAAACGAATATTAAGTAGGTTATGACAGGGATCTGTCTAAAAAATCTTGTTACTCTTGAATGGTTGACGAGGCGAGCAGGCCCTCATTACGAAATCGGCTAGACGCAATTTCTAGTTTTCTCTAGAATGACGTCGCCGATAGGCAAGCCGATAGGCGTCACGTCTGAGAGAAAAACGGGGGGGGGGGCGTCGCCTTAGCAACTGAGAGATGAGATCAACCAAAACGATTGACAAGTTTTATCAAAGGCAGTGAAACCCCAGGGACAGAGACGCCACTCCTGTATCCTCCATGGCCATACTCCGGAATTTCTTATTCGGCTGTGACTTTCAAAATCGAGTTGGTTTGCGCATAAAAAGGCGGGAAGACTCTGCATGGTCTTCTATGAATATCACTATCATTTTATAAAAGTAATAATCGGGTAAATCATATTGGGAAACTTTGGAGACACTGTGATAATCCCATCATATTTGAACCTCTCATTTTCTTCCAAACACCTTTTAACCTATAGTGTGAAGCTTTAAAAAAGCAAAACTGCTAAAGCTGCCCCAATTTCATGTATTTTAATAGAACTGAACCTACCCTTCTTTAATCTGAGATAAGCATAACCTAACCTAACCTTACGTCACTCGAATAAACTAATCCTGCCTTAACCTTATGTAACTTAACCCTTAATAGCCCATATTTGGAGTGAAATTCAGCTTAAGTGAAATTAAAAGGATTTTCCCATGGAAATACGCAATTTCAAGCTTTCGAAAATGCCTAAATTATTGAATTTCAGGTTTCCAGAGGGGTGATATTTTTTAAATTGTGACAATACTGAACTAAAAAGATCCTCATTTTTTTCCCCTGTTTCCGAACGGCATCACTGGGTTAACTGAATCAAACATTACCTCTTTCAGCCATAACTTAATTTAACAAACCTCAACATAACCTTATATATAGCTGAACTAAACCTAGCATAACTTCACCTTGCCTACGAGACACACTTTATCATATCCTGTAGCTGATGGCGTCAAAAACGTGATTGTACACCTTTTGCGTATGAAAAACCTCTTTTAGCTCAAGAAATAATTAGCCAATCCCTTCCTCAACCTTTTCAATAAAACGATATGCCTTGGCCCTTTGTGATGGGGTTCCCATTCATAACATTCCAATCACGGTGAAATCCCCTCAAGATATTATCAACACAGTAAAAAATTAACGTTAGCGGTATCACCAAAGCTCTCCTCTGTAGAACAAAGCTTTGTGGTGGAACAAAAAACTCCCTCAGAGATTCCAGACCCCTGGAGAAGCTCAACTCTAGATTTATGACCCTTGAATGCGATGTGACGATTTTAATTGAGCGAGAAGAAAATTGGACGGTGCGAATTTCGCTGTCTGCGGCGCCCGCCGCGCGCCTGTGCTTGTTCGCCTCAGAAGCTCGCTGAAGCTCATCTCCAGGGACGGGGCATCAACGGACGCGGTTAGGATCTTCGTCAGTCTCAATTTTGATTTTTCAAGAGAAGACGTAAAACAATTTTGCATGAAATATTGTGGAAAAGTATAGATTGATGCCTTGCCTAATTACCACAAAGTTGGGTTCGTATTTTCCCTTGATATATTTGTTATGATGGATTTACGGGAGAAGTAAATTTTTGTGCTAATTAGAGTTAACAAAAAGATGTTTGCCAAAAATTTTGTAAATGGAATTATGGAAGTGATAAAATTTTCCTCAGGTAATAACTTATTAACAGAATATACTTTTGCTTGAAAAATTCTGCAACGTTACGCCCTCCTCTCAAGCTGTAACTACACTCCTCATAACAGCCCAAAGTATTTGGAGTGAAATTCTGCTTAAGAGAAATTGAAAGGATTTTCTCCATTGAAATACGCAATTTT
>Ga0058701_10003836_pt1 | contig 12047 bp, 7 predicted proteins | sample AgamicOrMae_FD_97039 | JGI IMG/M metagenome (GOLD analysis project Ga0058701, IMG submission 97039) | Agave microbial communities from Guanajuato, Mexico - Or.Ma.e | ecosystem: Host-associated > Plants > Phyllosphere > Phylloplane/Leaf | place: Guanajuato, Mexico | collected 2012-06-04 | reverse complement strand
ATTCTTGTCACTTATTGATCAAAAATTTAAGTGAAATGAATCCACTGCGATGCTCATTTCTGTATTTTTGCTCAGTTTTTGTAATAATGAAAAGAAAAAAACAAAAAAACACATTATGAGCGTTATGGAGGTACCAACACACGATGGGGCTGCCAAGACACTTTTCCTCCTTGCAATAAATGTACAATTGAAATTCCTGCCATTACGAATGTTTCCTACGGCAACCAATTGGAGTACAGTGAATGTGATCGTCGGTGTGCAGTAACTGGGACATCTCGTAACAAGTAAATACATTTTTACGGCCTTAATTAGCATAATAAAAAACCATTAGTAATGATTGATTAATGTGCCAAATATTGCCACAAATCGTTATTTCTAGCCATCACATTTAATTACTGTGTGAATGCATTTTATATGATCTCTTTAGCGATGCTTTAGCAACCAAGAATTTCTCGACTATAACTATTCCTATAAAACAAGAACCTGTTGACATGCACGTTTAAAAAGTACGTATTACCCTTTAGCATTTCTCACTGATAGAATTTTAGAATGCAGCTCGAGAATTTCTATCCACTGATGTGGGTTACTATATAAAGGTAGATGGACCCAAAACATGTAGGTTATAAACATGCACCTCAAGTACTTCATGTTAAGTGCGAAATATTTACGTAGTTATTTAGGGAAATTATCTGGTAAGTGTGACGTTAAATTACCATGAATTAGGTGATATCGTAAGTGCAAAGCAATTCATTTATAGGTTCTTGCCTTAGTTTTCCACCATCATCAATAGAAATTAGAAACAATGCTTATAACAGCCTAAGTTCTCTCCGTTGCAGAATTGGAATTTTGAAGGAATATCTAAATGAAAAAGAGTTGTAGCACGTCGTAATGGAGGCTTGGCGTGTTGAATTGTTAAGAGTACTTTATCAGAACGGTGTCAAGTAATTTAGTTGATCGAAACTATTAGGGACTATCTGGTTCTATCGCTTCCGTTTAACTTATGCAGGTGAAAAACCATTTTATAGATTCAGTACAACATGGAAATCGATCGGGAGATATACATCGGGGCGTTTATGGGCCCTCATTGGACTCAAGTAATACGGTCTGAAATGGTTCGAGTTAGGAGAAGAGGAACGACTTGCGTTTACATTTACAATAATATTTTACAACTAGGAGAAGTCGTTTTAATGTACATGTACTGTGTAATTCAAATAGTATTGTATAGTACATACGAAACCGAATAATATTGCGTAGTTTGAAACTCAGGATGCGGTCACAAGTCGATGACTCGCATATCGATTAGGACTGCGTTTATAAAATCCAGCAGCAAACTTTGTATATTCTAGCATTTCCTAATCTGACAATTATCTAACTGTAGAAACTTTTAGGTAACAACCATTTTTTATAAAATTTTCAGTAATCGTTTGAACTTGCTGCTTGCTCAGTTAACGGTGGTCACCATCGTTGGTCACTAATAGTTCAAACTACAAAATCATTCGTTTTTTATTATCAGTAAGAAATGAAAAGAAAAGGGCGGAATACGCATAGATATGTAAGGGAAAAACTCAAATAATTTATTTTCTGTTTTCTTCAAATATGGTCGTTTTAGATAAAATGATAACCTTTACGTTTAGATACGACGCTACTTCGAGTAACTAATAGACTTCCAGCTTTTTTCTGGTTCTGTCAGATATTAGATGCTTGGGCCTTCATAAACTCTTTTTTTTTCCTTCAAAGTTGGTAGTAGCTCTAGCCACGAAGCGGAACACTGTCGAGAAACAGATAAGATCCCGAGGTCATTTTATCGGTGAAGTGGGAGGAGTCAAGGGGTGGAAATACGGTAGGGTGTCCTAAATAATCTATTTTTGCTCTGATGAAAAACAATTAGGATTAGAAGTACCAAGGCAACTAATATAAAATCAATTACTTGATTGTATTATAGCGTTGATTTTAATTACGATGATGTGATAGTGTTAGAAAATGGTAGCGATACATGCGGAAAATATACATGAGATAGGAAACAGAACGGAAGTATTCCAAGGTGTTGGATTTGCCCTCTTTCTCGGGATCCTCTTCTGTTTCTTCTATTACAAACTACTTGATGTCATAAACCTGCTTTTACCATTCGTGGATAAAACGTCTCGCTATGACATGTTAATAAAAGACATGCCTCATCTATACTTAAATTTAAAGTTCTTTGAATAAATTGGCGTCCTCTTCTATAGCTTGTTGATGGGATTGTCTTTTCCAAATGTTTACCCATCGATGTACAAGTCTGCAATGATCTGCGCATATTTTAAGAAAACATGCAAAATCAACTTCGTTTTAAATTAGGATTTATTCTGTTTCAAACTATCATCTCATAAACTGTTAAAAGAAAAAAATCATGTTTCTTTTGAGGAAGAAAAGCATTTCCAGGGCACAACGCGGTTCCGATACCCGGTGTGGAAGATTCTACGAACTTTGTTGTCTGCGTAAAATATTCTTCTTTGATATGCGATTATGTTGTCCAAGATACTTAGTCTTTGTTGCGCAGCTCCAACAAAAACGTTTTACTGAGTGTTGTAGTCCAGTGTTTGCTCTGCAGCAACTGTGGACTTTTTCTTGTGCTTTTTTGCAAGGTTTTCAAGTTTGAAAGATTTATAGACGGCTCAACTGTTATTAAACTCGAGATTCGCAGGTCAAGTTAATAGGTATACTCTCTAAAAAGTTCAATGTAGAGTACAGCAAAAATAGGGTATTGTCTTGGCCAACATACCCTTGTGACATGGCCGCTCCGATTAGGGTACCTTTTTTATTTTAGGCTCAGGATTGTTAATTTACGAGCGAAGAGAATCGGAACGTGTGCCGGACGAAGAGGGCTGCGGCCCAATTAGCTGATTGGCGTACCTTTTGGTTGCAACGGCCGCCGCTAGAGGGCAACACTTTGTTGGACATATCCTCACTTGGTCCCGTAATTATTGTATTCATCTGTTAATTTATCGTTGAACGGTGCGTTACCTGTGAGGGTTCGCGAGGTGATGTTCGTCATGATGATAGCAGTTTGTCGTAACTTACATAAATTCTTCATGAAACGTGGGTAAATTGTCCGACGGAAGTGCAACATAACCTACAACGAAATTTCCAAAAAAAAAAAAATGAACAATGGGTCGTATGACAGGAGCCACAATGGTGATGGTACCAAGTACCCCATCTGTGAGTGTTTTCACTATTTAGCTATCTTTCGTCACTGGCCTTCTCTGCCAATCCCTCGATAAGGTTCGAATTTTGAATGATTTCAATTAGCTCTTGAATTCATTAATATCCATGTATAAACGTACTTCGTGTTATGGCTGAATGTGGGGCCTGTACATACTGCACACGACACTATTGCAACCAGTGAGGTTTGCGCTTGTTTTCCAGGGCATCTGAAAGTTACGTCAGTCTTTCCGTAAAGTGCGAGTTAAATCAGTTGTTTCCCGATCCCTTGTAACTGGTTCTGCGAAGCTTAAAGCGCGCTCTTTCATTCACCCGATTGGAACATTTCGATTCTTGACATGATTTGCATGTGTAGTTACAGTTTACCTCCAATTTGAAACGTCAGTCAATCCAGAGACACGAAGATACTCTAGAATTGAATGCAAGGACACCTCTAGCGCCTGGAGGAGCACGAAACAAGTCATGGAGAAAAAGTGGACAGGTGGGATAGTTTTCTTGTGACGGCAAAATAATTATGCACTACTGGTGTTTGCAGGCGTTGCGGCACACCCTCTGTCGGAAACTCCAAGTCAACTTTCTGAGACAGCCAATAATAAAGGAATTACATCCTCCCACGTGGTGCTGAAAAGTTCTCTTCAAACACGGAGGTAAGTGGTTCTCTTAGTTGTATTTTCTAGAAAAATTCGGAATTTGAAATGGCGAGCCTTACAATATTGGCAATGGCATGGGTGCGTTGTCATATCTTCACCCTTTTTCCGGGATACCAACCCCTCGTCTATTATTTTTTAACCGGTAAACATCGACGAGTTGAAACTCCAACGCTACCGTACATTCAAAAATATAAAATTCAAAGGTAAATAGGTATTCATTGTCAATTTCTTTGCTCAGACACAAATCCATTAGGGCTTGCGTGAGAACGCACCGGGACGTTTTATCTGGAATAAACACCTTAGACAAGAACAAGTGTTGCCAATACGTTGCTCATTTGAATTTACATTTCTTGAGGGAAGTTTTACTAGTTTTTTCGCACTAGATTAGCAAAGAATTGCACAACCGGAAACCATTTTTCTGTGTTTAAGTATTTCACTATCAGCAAATGCTAACCGTCTGGATCGAGATTTATTGATAGCTTGCAACACATCGCCGAAGGTACATGTCTGAAGTATTTTTGTTGTGATAGCGATTTTAGAAAGCAGCAGTGATCCAAGATAAACATAGGTAACCCATCTTGTTCTCCCATCCATGTATTTCCCTCACCAAAGAGCATATCTGACAAGTGAGAGGGCCTCGAGGGAGTAGTTGAACATTTGGTCTTAAAGATTGAAATTTCCACATTTGTGTGATCCATCCCATTTGAATATCTCATTACAAGAACGTTTACTATATTCACGTAAGTAAATTGAGGTTAATTTACATAACTTGGCGTACCTTATGCCTCGCTCCGGCCGGATCGTGTTCGGCTTTTTTATTAAAGGCAATTCACGAGACTTCAATAATTCATCCTTTCAAATTCACTGAGCGATGTTTCCCCATTTGGAAAGGCAGGTTTGTAAACTTTCACACCTTTTACTCCGGCTCGATATTCGTACCTGCAAAATGCGCCAGATGGCGCCACATGTACCGACCCTCGGGGCAAAGCGTGTATTGCATCGCATCTGCCGCATCCATCAATTCGGCGGAAAAGGTAGTTTTTTTTCGTGAACTTTTGCTCCACCATAATTGGATAAATATCATAGAGTAAGGGCCAATGATGATCGCCGCAAATTAGAGCCCAAAGGTTGACATACATCATCACACTCCAATTTTATAGCTTTGATTTCTTTTTTGCGGGAGGTTTTTTCTCTTCGCCTGTTCCTGTTTTTGGTCGGAGGGTACAAAACGCCTGGGCTCACGATTTTAGAGGCAGGAGTTTGATACTTTCCAGTGGTCATAACTTTTGGCATTACTCAATACTCATGAGACTCTGGGTGTGATTCTTGCCGATGAGCGGCGTTTTCAACTTAGCTCTTTGAGGCAATGGCAAACACTGTAAGCTTGAAACGTTGAATTTTCTATCTTTTCTGAGCCATCTCTATTCTTTGATCTGCTCAGGCACGAAACCTAACTTAACCTAGTACCTATACAAACTGTAGCCGAGTCTGATGGCACTACCTTCTCGACGACAGTATCTACTACATCATCAATGACGCAGTCAGCATCATCAAAGTGGATTATGGAGTAAAAATACATTGTCGCTAAAAACTTTCGAGTCATGAGTTTTCATATGGTCACAAAAGATGCTACAAACACATCTGTATCTTATTCAAATCTGATAGCATAATACTTAGTCATTTTCTTTAACATATGTGTAAAGGAAATTGGACTCAATAGGAAGTTCGTTATATCGCCCGAATGATTAAGTGAATAAGCACATCTTGAAAACTAAGAATACATGTTATAAGAATCACAACCGTTCAACTAACAGCTGCAGCAAGAAAATAAATCTACCTTGGGCCGAAGTTGGGCTGTAATTTAGCTTTTAGTGGAAAGTACCCACAATGATAATTTGTACCGTCTGCTTGTTACTGAGGTAGGTCAGGTATTCCTCTCGTCTCGTATTGTTCAACGTGGCTCTCCAATTGCGCAGGTGCTAAAAAGAAACTATTCATCACGTCTTTTGGGGCAATGGCGGTGTTGATATGACAAAAGCCAAAATGATTACCGTGATTTTCATGTAATACAGGGTGTGGGATAATCAATATCGAGCAGGGAAAGTGGTGAATTTGTAATAACAAGTCAACGGAAGTCGCATTGTAGTCTTAGATTCAGAAAGTGTAAAACTTCTTTTGTCGAAATTTTTGGAAGATTCTCACGAGAAGGTAAAGTGAGGGGTGGAAATGTGTGTAAACGAGCATAATTAGGTATGGGAGAATGGTTCGTGCTAACCCTATTCACAAAAAATTAATACTGGGTGAAGAGAATTATATGTGCTAACCAGAATGAGTCCTTTTAAATGTACTCCTACATGATCTATTTGCACAAGACGTACTGACTTTGAAGCATACTATAGGCCATACTTTATTGGGGAAAAAATGTTACATAGCCTTGCTTCATCTAAACTTAAGGAAAATTAAAATGAGTGTGTTAGAAAACATATAACCGGAATTCATGTAATCTTAAATTAGAACGTTTATTTTGAGGAGATTTTCGTTGTCGTTGGTTATATTAGAGATAATAGTTTCCATCGAAGCAAAAATTCTTAAGTGCAGTTACAGCTGCATTATATGAGATGATTTCAAAGAAACTCTTGAGTGCAGTTAATATTATTGCATTTTACCATCCGAGCTACCTGTTGGGACAAAACGGTGCCTTACTAACATCTTGTTTCAAGAAGTGCTCAGACGAGCATCATTTGTCTTCTGTATTTTCGTCGCATAAGAAACGACTAACTTCGGGATAGAAAATTCCAATGTTCAGCTGGAGTTTTCGATAACTTGATTCTTGTTATGTCTTGTTGAACGAGTAACTTGTATGTTTTTAGTTTCTAGCTCATTTATGATGGCATTTTTCGCACGAGGCTGTTGAAGAAGGTTATTTTCCTTGCTAAGTATTACGCTTCTCCGTTATTTCTTCGCACTTTGCGTGCATGCCGCACTTGCTGTGCGTCAGAGACGTAAAGGGATGCACTTCTTCGTATGTGTTTACATGTTTATGATAAGTGTTTCGGCGAACCGGAGAAGAGGTTTTGTAAGGCTAGTTATCTTAATTCTTAACCGAAGATGAAAATCTGTTACCACGATTCTGCCACAAAAGCTGTTTATAAAACCCGGAAATGAGAGAAAAATATTATCAAACATTTTGGTATTAGCCAGATATTTACAATGAAGGACCGTTGCAATTTAGTAATAAATTCCATATTTTGTTATTTACAATCACGGTTTGCGATAATTGCAAAGGTATTTGAATTATCGCAGGTCTGAAATCCCATGATCTTCGTATTATTTGTGACCGGCATTTGAGGCCTGCCCCTGAAGGTTTCCTTACAATTAAGGATCAATCAATCATTTATCTGATATACTAAAGCATTCAAAAATATCCAATATACCTGGAATAGGTACATTCTTTATTACGCAAGGCTGTTTTTGAAGAACTATTTTCTTGAATATACACACAACAAATCCTAAAAGTAAATTTGGAAAAAATCGAGTGTGGTAGTTTACGGTACGTTTATATTTCGAAGAAGCATATTGAACAGGTTTAAGATACTCCTCTTAGAATTTAATTACGAAAAATTCTCATCTATTAAAAAATAATTCAGAACTAGAAATAAAAAAACAACAAATTTTGAACTCGGAAAAAATAATTTTATGCAGTTTTGTAGTTTTCCGAGCAGGATAGAAATGGTTTTAGAAGTTCTCTAGGGCAGTAAATCAGCTTGATCGAACGATGTACATCCATGCACGAGGTGGATATGTATTATATGTATGTATTCCATGTGACTTGGACACGTATAGGCCTGCCCTATCTTACAGCAACGTCCATCCACTGTATTTACTGCTCTTTCCTCGCATTTCATCCATGACCTTGTGTACTCATCACCACCTATGACAACCAAATGACCTCTTGAAGCGCCACTAGCTACTGTCGCGCTTACAATCAGTTCCTTCTCGCATCCAAACCAATTTCATTTCCCCATGGAAAAAGAAATCCTAATTATAATCATTATTTGCAGGCGGCTGTGACTAGCCGTCCAGGTCTGTTCGGAGCCTCTGCTCAACAGGCTTGCCTGGCTGGGGCCTCAGCAGGCCTGTCTATCTGGCTGCTGGAGGCGAGCAGATCGCGTGTGAGTGTTGCTCGTGAGGGGGGAGGAAGGGGGCACCGCACCTCACCGGTTACCTTCTGTGGTTTCGTCTCTGCCGAATGGAAAAAATAGTGGTTTAACAGCCGAGAGGTTCGGTGGGCGGTTTTGACATTGCCCCAAGGTCGCAATTCTTCCTCACGTGGTTCCAGGCACTTCCTTGAAGCTCCTGCTTTGTACACGGAAAATTTCAGAACTTGGATTCGTCGCTTCTTGCGTTTTACTTCCTTTCTTACCCTTTTTACAACCCCAACTTCACCTAGAGCACTGAAAAGTAGAGAAGCGCGAATGGTGACCCCTGCCATAGGAGTCGCCATGATGGGCCCAAGGTATTCCTTAAGAGAAAACGGGGCTCAACATGGCTTCGGTGGGTTTCATTTGCTCCTCTCTACTCTTCAGGGCTCTAACTTCACCCAACTCCACGGAACTGCATCCAACCTAACCAAACTTCACCGACCCTTTATTCACAACTTCTGTGCTCCAAGTGGCGGACTTGTAGACCGAAGAACAACGCTCTTACCAACAATCTTCGAAAATGCTAGTCTTTACTTATGAATGCAATCCCCATTGCGAACAAATAGGAGTTTTTCCCATTTCTTTTCCATCATCATCCACATCAACAAACATCACAAATACAAACTCACATACGAAAATTTTATATAAATCATGTGTTCCTAGACTAAGAATTTAAGCAAACAGCCACACCTCTATTAACCACAGAAGCAGCTGGAAATCCTTGCTATCAAATATAATAAAATATGGCCATTAACTAGTAAACCTACTAGGACCGCGTTATTTTCCCTATGCGCTCCCTCCTGACTGTAAAAAGAATATGGGGTAGAAATTGATGTGTGATCTTTTTTGCGTGAATGTAGATGCTTTAATAGTATGCTAGTTTTCCTGGAACTGAATCATGGAGAGTGGCTCCTTAATAAGTCCGAGTCGTGCGTGCGGTTAGCTTCGCTACGCCAAATGTAAATATGCGGTAATGAGTACTGCTACTTAGAATTCAGAACTTCGCAAATAAGAAATAAATACATTAAAAAGAAGAGAATTTGTTTAAGACGATCGCATGCATAGACATTCGGGATCGCATGGTAGACATTGGTAAGTTATAACTGACTTACACAAGAGTATGAGTGTTGCCTTCTTGTCGGCCTCGTGGATGAGGTTATGTCATGACTTCTGACGTAGCTTGAATGATTAGGTAGAACTCGGGACGATGCAACATATGTCGCTACACGTGTAATTTCACCCGGATAGATGATAATCCCTCTACAAAGGCATACGAGTTTGCCAAGGAAATTCTGGAAGAGTTTGCTTTTTTCGGTGCTTTTGGTTGGAAAGATTTTTGTCATGGAAAATTTGTGAATCACCATTTTTAAACTGCTAAAATTCTTGGTTTAAGTCGAGGTTATGTCGGGTTTTCACTCAATAATACACATATTATATAGGCATTTGTTTTCTGGTAAATATTTATAGAGATCGTCAATGGCGCAGTTGGGTGAAGTATGGAAATAAAGTCTACAATTTTTGCAATCTTGAACATAGTTTCATGATCGAGGGTGGTTTGGTTACTAATATTTAATGTTCGTAGATTTTGTATAATTTTAGAGTTACTGTTGAATGAGAATTTTTAGAATTTTTTCTCACATTGGAAAATTCCCAGATATACTTGCAAGTCACAACATTTGAGTTTAAATACCTAAAACTGATGTAATTTTTAAGTTTTGATAAAGAAAAAATGTGTTTCATTTTTTTTTTTACGGGAATGTTCATTTTTCAAATTTGGAATGTGGACTAAACCAAGCCAGAGCAGCATGAAACAAATTTAGTTAAAATTTTAGTTACTTATCTCGTAAGCTGTCGTGTCTTTTTTACAGCGAACGCATGATGTGCATACTGCATACGCAGATTCTTTGTGTACCTGTGGGACGTATACGGACCTTCACCGAGATGGGATCAGTCTATCAAGGAGGGGAGAAAAAATAGTTCTTTTATAAATAAAGATATCGTAGTTTTTCATCGTGACAACACACACAAGTCAGCGTATCATTCAAATTTACTGCGTACGGAAAAAGTTGGGTTTTGGGGACGAAACCCAACATGTTTGCTTTTCCATCATTGTTTTACTGAACTATTTTCTTGATGAGATGCTAAAGCTATTAACTTTTTTTTCTTTTTTTTTTGGCACGACTGACCGAAACATGTGACAAAACCATTAAACTTGCGTAATCACTTTACAAAGAGAACGTGTTTGCGATGATATTTAGCTGTTGGTTACACGCAATATTGACGTTTGGATAAGCCTCAAAATATTGTTTATTTTTGGAAGACCACGGGCATTCTTCAAATATTAAGGTCGGACAATCTGCTTTTGCGTGAGGTATCGCAAACAAATACGTTTTTGTTCACTGATTAAAAGAAAAAAAATGGAGATTGAAGACAAGAAGCTTGAATCTTCTGTATCGTCGATTTCCACTCCAAAAGAGTGCATGTCAAATAAAGGAGTATGGGGGAGTACCTTACTGAACCAAAAATTTTCTTTATATATTTTTTTTGTGCATTAAAAATGCATTAAATGTTTTACCTACTTTGTCTTTGTTGATGGTTGAATATTCAATAACGCGTTTTTCTCCGTTTAAAATATAAATTTTGCGTCGTTTTTTGAAGACCAATGCGGTTCCGCTCGTGAGGGCTCCCTAGCGGAAATGTGCGGTTTCGCACCGGAAAGAGTTCTCTAACGGGTGCTGTCGTTCTTCTGAGCCGTCCAGCGTTTAAATGTTTCACTGTGAAAGAGTAGCGATCAAAACAGAGAAAACTGTAGGCAATGAGCATTAACAAAAGAAAACATGAAAATTTGTTCTAACCAACCGTTGATTACTGCTCTTGCCACGGATTTTCTTATTCTGATTCAAGCAAAATATAACGTAAAAACTTGCATAATTTTATATTAAAACCCAAAATCACTCTAGCCGATTTGTTAAACGAGTTCATCCCCATCGCTAACATCGAAAAGCAAGGTTCGAAATTGTTGTGGACGTCCAGCTCCTCTCTGATCTGATCTCTCCCCGTTCTGTTATATTGACCTCATAAAGATGATCTATTTGAATATCTTCGTCTACACGTGGAACGAAACGTTCGTTTCGTTCGGAAGATGGTAATTATTTCTATCTTCTTTCGTTATTATTTTAATACATTTTTTTCTTTGATCACTGGAATACGTGTGTTACATTTGAAGAGTATATCAATCAGGAGGGAGGTAATTTTAGGTGAGATAACCCCGTAAATTCCGACATGAAAAGCTGAGCTATTGGCTTGCTTCGGAGGCAAAGTCCACGCGCTCGAATGAAAACACCTGTTAAACATAACGAGTTCGATGGCGGACGTATAAAGCTATCTGCTCTTCACCTAAAGCTTTGCATTGGTAATCTTATGCAATTACCGTAAATCTTCGGAGCAAACCCAATAAGAGCGAGTGAGACAGCGTTCTCCCTCGCATCAATCTTGGGTATGATCACAAGATACTTAATATTCCCGTGAGACACATTTTCCATACATCACCTTGTCCTCCCACTGCACCGCTTTTCTTTCTGGGTAAAAGTGTTGGCGTTTGTTTGTAATCTATAGCGCTTCCACTAATCAAAAAACAAGTAAAATTACTGCTTGAACGGCAGATATTGACTATATACGCCTCTTTGATAAACAGATTCCTTTTGGCGTTTATGTCAGGGGAGATTTAACGTTCTAATCTTCGTCTAAAACATTAAAAAATATGTATATTTTATAGACTGTGCGAGTAACTGCGTAAATTCTTACATTATCACCGGAGTTGCGAAACTGTTTTGAAAACAGGATACGCCTCCACACATTGAACAGTACCCATCTTGTTGCTTACCCATTTCATCCATTGAACGTTGATCTGGCTCACTGGATTTTTCAAAAAAAAAAAAGTTATACCTAAACCCAGTTTCTTTCAAAAAAATGCAATATCATATCTGCCGACCAGCTT
>Ga0058701_10003835_pt1 | contig 12049 bp, 7 predicted proteins | sample AgamicOrMae_FD_97039 | JGI IMG/M metagenome (GOLD analysis project Ga0058701, IMG submission 97039) | Agave microbial communities from Guanajuato, Mexico - Or.Ma.e | ecosystem: Host-associated > Plants > Phyllosphere > Phylloplane/Leaf | place: Guanajuato, Mexico | collected 2012-06-04 | reverse complement strand
TAAACTTAAATGAGTAGATTTTAGTACATTTCAACTGATTCAAGTTAAGAGTGCAAGAAACGAATATTCCAAAGCCAGTTTTGCAGAATTAATGTTCCCAATTTTTTTGATTTTATAGAAGAGCACAGAGTGGGTCAGTCTCGATAATCTACTTCAGCGAATTTCGAAACGAAAATCTTCCAAGTCTATTAATCATATCGGTAATTTTTATTACATGTAATAATATGTTTCAGCAATAATTTTCAAACCTTATTCAAGCATATGTCTTATTTATTTATTTTATTTATTTTTTGTGGTAGGCGAGTAATTTTGTTACACTTTGGCTGAAACGCAAAAAAAAAGGTAAAAAAAACAACACTAAAGTGTGCTTTTGGTTATATATTTCGTGCAATTTGGAAACTACCGTGTATTTACACTACCTTCCAGGTCATTGCTGGAGTCGACTTTGGGGAATCGTGGCTCTGGCGATGCTAGATGAAGCGGAAAGTGGGTCGAAGAAAGGTGATCACCGGGGTGATTCCGTGATTCGAAGGGAGGGGAGGGTGACGGGGATGTTGGCGGTGACTGTGACCAGGGGGAGCCTTTATGTGTAACAGATACTGTCACGTCTATGAAGTGGGTCGATGTGGACTTTGCATACACGTGTGTGCCTTGTGCCTTGACCACGTGTCGGTCGCTTATTGACATCATCATCGTCTACCGTGATTCGAATGGCTAGTTCACTATAACAGGGGGATTTTGCGATCGATAGCGCTTATAATTATGAGGTGTTTGCTCATCAGTTGCACTTTTGCGATGCAAGAGACCGCTACATTTCAGAGGGTCAGTTTCCATTTTATCTATTGTTAGGCGTATTCTGGCGGATTTCTCAATCCGGAGACTTGTTCGCAGGAAAAAATAGACCCCGTTTTAGGTAGTCCCACGCCTGTTTTGGGTATAAAGATGGAGCAGTGGGAGAGCGTCATTTAGTTATTTTTAAGGTGCCGTTTTACGGCCATATCAATGAAAGGGTCTCGTCGAGGGCTCTCCATTGATATGGTTGTTCATAGGGGTATCTTTAAAAATAACCTAACTACGCTCTTCCTCTGTTTTACCTTCACACCTGAAAGGGGGGCTAGTTTTTACTGTATATTCCCATTTTTATGACTTATTTAACATTTTTGGCCTTTAACGTGAATTTTGCAATTACTTTGGTCGATTCGCAATAAAGTCTGCATAGTCAAGAGAATTTTTTAAGGCGCGAAAGACTGCTGAGGAATCTCACTTGCTTGTAGGGATCCCTATTTTGTTTTTAGGGAGTTAAAACATTTCGGAAGCCTTTTCTTTGATTTAGGGAATTTCATTTCTTTGATCAGGGAACTTTTATTAAAGCGGACTTTCTAGGAATATTTCCATAGGAAATATCTGAAAATCAAGAGTATTACAAGTAAGGCCGAGCCTTTACTGTATTGGAATGGATAGTTGTAGCTGGCGTCTGTTTAGTGTGCGGGTCCTGTCAAACGCAGATAAATGTATCAGAATGCATATGCTGTAATGTCGCGAGGGTCGCGCCGGGCCGCGAAGCCTTCGTTCTCAGGAGATTATTCTAAGTATGCTCTCCTCAGATGGAAGTGTAGAGTCTCTTGATTGAAGAGGGACGCGCAAGAAACGTCGCGCCGTCAACCCCTCAACCACTTGAATCTGGAAAGTGGAGACAACCCTTCTAATTTATAACTGCTCCCATTGAAACTAATGGCGCGTCTTCAATGTCCTCTGCGTTTCCACGCGTAGTTGGCCGTCATCAACCAGAAGTCCTATGATTCTCTTGAGACCATTTCCGAGTTGCCGTTGGCACTTGGGAACAAAGTAATTCACTCAAACTGATCGCGTTTTGTCATTTTCAGTTGAGATTTGAGGTGCAGGTTTGGTTTGTTTCACGCTGTATCTTTTGCGTTGTTTATGAGCATTTCCAAACCCATATTTGGATCCCTTTTTAGAGCGCTGATCGATTCTGGTGATTTTTTTTTCGCTTCCGAATACAGGTAAAACCTCATTGCTCAGGTTGACCAGTATTCGACCAATAAACTGGAAGCAATGAGCCTGAAAACGCGGATGCTGATTTAAGTGCGCCAATTCTAATCTGCATTCTACCTTGTTGAATAAAGGAGACTTCTTATGCCAAAATATAAGGGGGTACATTGCAAGGAGACCATATTTTGAGGGCGATTCCAGGAAAAGATTGTTCTCCCATATCCGCGAGACAGGTGTCGCTTTTAAAACAAAAGATGTGAAACGCGGTCCATAAAGGAAATCTGTGGAGGGATTACTGGTGGGCAAGATCCGATTTCAGTGGTGCACTTGGCTGTGTCGTTTTGTTTTGGTTTTCTCCTAAATGTTGAGTGCGATGATGCGTGATTCATGTGGCCGAGGTGGAGCGACGCGGCGCGGCCGGCGTCAGGCTGAGTGATTAAATTGTCACTGGATACGGTCCTAAGCCGGTTTCCGAGGTTAATGGAAATATATGGAGAACGCCCTAAAGCACATCTTTGCCAAAAGCGTTCGCGATTTTCGTGCGTGAATGGCTTGTTTTGCATACCATATGAAAAGTAATTGCGAGTTACCTTTGGGCGAATTGAACGATGCAAGAGATCTGCGGGTAAAAGCGAAGACAAAGGAAAAGAAGTGATGTGCCGGAAGAGGGACGTTGGAAGAATGAAGAATCTAAGAAACTCTAAAGGTAAGGATGAGGTAGGTAGAAATAAAGAACTTCATAACTCTACGAATTGCTAGATCGAGGGAGCATGTGGAAGTTGGAATAAGAAAAAGAAAGTGATGGCCTGAAAAATCTGTAAGGAAAGATTACATCATTGTACGTGCCAAGAGACAGGAATTTAGGAAGATGTACTCTCCGTAGAAGAGCTAGTTCAAAAGAAAATTAGATGATTGGAAATATGAGAAGAGAACTTGGAGAATTAGATGATTCTGAATGTGAGAAGGTATGTGAGTGAAAGTAAAGGAAAATTATATTGAATGAGAAAATCAAATCCGCAATGAGAATCAAGAAAGGAATGAAGACCGTGTTTCCGCATTTGGAAACAAGTGCTTTTGAATAAGTGCTTGAACCGATTTCAGTGGGTTTGAAGATTCATCTGGAGGCCTGGTTCGCCTGGGACGGAAACAGTGACCGCTTTCGATGTGACGCAGCATACGGGCGGGGCCAGCCAGCATCCCCCATCAGAAAGAGAATGTGGGTTAGCAACACAGTGTTTCAACACCTGAAAAACGCGGGCTCCGTTTCGTCAAAGGGTTGAGTTGTCGGGGTGACACATGCGGAAGGGGAAGGGATCGCCTTTTTTTATCTCGAAAAGTTCTTTTATTTAAAAAATGGGATCGAACCGTTGGTGGCAGCTGGATGAGGCGGAGGCCGAAGCCCACCCGCTGACGGTGCGATGGCTGGGCCAGGCCGCGACCCGACCCGTGCGAGACGCGATTCAAATCGCTCATTCACTTGCGAGCGCTCTAAGAAGTTCTGTCCCAATTGGTAAAGTGAACAATCTGGGAAACATTGCTTAAGGAAGTAGACTCGCGACCGGCCCGATCCGTGGAACGGGTAACAAAAAGTTGCTTCAAAACTCGTGAAAGTTCTTGTGTGTGTTACAATGGGTAATGTCTCTAAAATTAACCCTGTCTTGCTTGCCGACGAGTTGAAGAGCTCCACGCATAACGCATACGAAAATGTGTCCAAGCGAAGCTTTTAATGCTTTATTGTGTATTGGTCGGTGGGGACACCCATACATTTTATTTTTTCTGTCTATTTTCGACCTTGGAAAGAGCTTCAATTTTGTTTTAGAGACGATTCTTATCACTCAAACATAGCTTTAACTAAAAAAAGGCATGAAATGTGCGTTTTTCCTTAAGATCAATGTATAATTCAATCTTGTATATTTCAAAATTGAGTTCTGTGACAGCGGGTTTTCTTTTAAGAATGGGATTCGGCGTGTCCGAAAGAGCCTTCCACAGAAATTTGAAAAGATTTTAATCACTCACCATATTTATTTTCTTAACAAAAGCGTAGATTTAAATTGCTATAAGCAGCCTTGTCTTAAGCAAAGCAGTGTATTCGAGAAGTTATATTTGATTACAATTATTCAGTTAATTGAAAATCATAAGTCAATATATTTTAATGTACCGTACAAGTTAATTGCTTAAGTTTCTTAGTTCACGAGTCTTCTTGATTTTTTTAAGTTACTGACTAGTTTACCTATGTAAAAAAGCGATTCAACAGTAATCAAAGCCAAAATCTGAGTTGTAATTCTTATTGAACATTTAGAACGGTCCGGATGAAATTGTTATTGCAAAATTTCAAGCCTATAGCTGCTTATTAGTCTGTCAAAAAAAGAAGACTTTTGCGTCACTCACAAAGTAAACATATTTAGAGAATGAGCACTTATGAGTTGCAAGATGACTAAAACTAGGCGGACAAGCATTCTTTTTGTGTAAACAATTCTCGCTAAAGTCAGGAAATGATGGACTGCGCCGGGGCGTTGGTGGATGCGGAGCACGTAAACGTAGCGGGGGTGGATCCCGATGAGAGAAGAAGCGAAACACCTTGTACATTTGGGCTAATGAAACGTAATATGTAACGAGGTGGAGAGGCCAGAGATTAATTATGCTGCGCGTGCCGCATGCTGGACTCCCGATATCATTTATGTTAAATAGTGTTGGTTACAAATGGCGACAGGGCCGTTCGCCCCCGCGCTGCCGGATGATCTGTCTCCCGCAGGAGTGGGTGGGGGGGCAAGGGGACCCACGGGGGAACCCAAGGGGGACCCAGCTCGGCCGGACTGGTCTGGAACAAATACTAATTTGATAAAACCACGACCCCCTGCAGCTTTCTCGCCTCTAAAATATGAGCGCGACTTTTCGGGAAGTATCACTACGTGTCGTGTTCCTATCGCCTTGTATCGCTGCTAAAGACTCGGCTGGACTCCAACGACGATGCCTTTTCCCAGGCCCATCAAACAATCCAAGCTTTGAGGATTGCGGAAAGAACGATGTCGCTGACTGATTGGGAAACACTGCAAAGGTTATGCTCTATACTTCATCAATGTGGGATCGTTTTCTGAAGGAATCACGTCCACGGGTTTACAACCCATTTCTCAGTTACCCTTTATCTATCTAATCGTACACTTATCAAACTCAACCCAAAGAAACCCGTGGTTAGAATATCTACTCCGTGTCAAAGTAGCTTCTTGTCGGAAACCATCCTCATGACAGAAGTGAGCAAAAGTCGTCGTCCTTACCTTGTGGAATGGCCCATACATGAGATGATATGACTTTTGATCGCGACTCTGCCTCTCTCCTGATGATGGCCCTCTTTGTGTAAAAAGTTAAAATATTGTCAAACTGTAAGTGAATGTAATTAGTTCCAAGACCGCTATTTTCATCGAGGATTCAACGCCACTATAAAATTACTCCCTTAAAGCCTTTCTTTCCCACCACTTTCCGGCAATGAATGTCACTACGTGGGATTAAACTCCATAGTTTTCTCCTCTGATGAGTGAGTTATTCGAGAATCCAGTTTTGCACTCTTCATTGATCAACGCAGATTTTTTTTTCTCCCGCTGGAGTTAGCTGTATTTCCTAAAGACTTCCTATTTTCGAAGTCGAAGTCATTTCTGATCCTGATTACTCGAGTCGCCGTTGAAAATAATTGAACATTTGATAAATGTTGTAATAATTATCTCTCCAAAGTGAGATCTTAGGACCAACCAGTCTTAAAGGTTTCGTTTCCAAAAGTGGAATCTTTGGCTGGAAATCATGTTTGAAGTCCTCCAATTTTTCAAGTTAGCCTTTCCCGCTGCGTTACCCTGTGTATGTAATTTGTCATAAAAGCAGCGCTCAGATCGTTCCAGGATCAATCTCCTCTTGTCATGATACGTATCTCCGGGACAAACAACGTGTTTCTCATTTCGGTGAAAATAGGAGCAGTGTCCTGAGACTGAGACCACTGGGATCCGTCAAGCGGACTTCTTCCCAATCCACAAATGATCTGTTGCCAAGAATTTTTACAGTAGATTTGGTTAGATGTCTGAGTTTTGCCCGATATCCTCACCTTTCCCCCGACTTTCAAGCAAGGCAACGCTAATTATCATTGGCCATGATCCTCTTAACTTACTGCCATGTCGTTTGCGATAGCCTAGCAGTAGCCGAACTTACTCTTGTTAGCCGAGCACACAGACGAAAGGGATCCCCCACTCCACTAGCATGGAGCTTCGTTTGTCTTCGCTACGCAGTCTTATCTGCGATAGTAGAACTAACGTTAACTGATTGTGAGCTTATTAGAAATAGTTTTCCCCCTTCATCCACCAAGCCTTCGGATAACCCCGCCTTTGGTTAGGGCCATAGCAGAAGCCGATCTTACCCGAGTGCAGAAAACGTGTGTCCCACACTCCTTTAGGCTGTTTCGACTGTCTCCGTTACTCACTTGATTTTTCGAGCCATGCCGGTGTTGACTCGTACAAACGTTTCCGCAAGTTAATGAACAAACAAAACGCGAAAAGCTTCATTTTTATTTGAGCTTTATAAGTTTAATTTGAAGTATCTAGGAGTAGAAGCCATAAAAGTTGGTAAAGAGGAAACGCGAAAGCAAGTGATTAGTCTCTGGTCAGTTTGCAGCGTGGCTGAGTGCCATACGGTGCACAAAGCCGCGCTATGATAGAGGCCCGCCTTCTCGTAAATATCAGGAACACGTCTCTTTGTCTTAAGCCGCTATTTTAAAGAGGACACTTAATGTTTTATGGTGTCTGTTTTCTGAATTATTGCAAATTTTTGCATGCCTCAGAAATTCAGAAACATATTCTTTATTCGCGAAAATCGTTACACCTTCCACGTAGTTGACCGAGAGAAAAACCTTCGTATTTCGGTCTTCTTCCTAAGATGTTCCTGAAAGCTGTTATTTTCGCACGTTCAGGTCATTTATGAACAAAAAGATCGCCTTGCTTATGTGAATCCATCTAAGGACCAAATTGGGCTGTAAAAAATGCATACTTCTACCGTAACCTTAGAAGACAAAAAGAGAGAGAAAAAAATATGAAGACTAAGCAATTTCAACGTAACGCTATTTTAAATATTCCAAATTAATATAATTGCGGCATTTGCCACGACGATAGAAAACTTGGAAGATATCTCAAGGCACTAATTGCTAAAATCTAAGCAATATCAAAACTTGTACAGATTTCAAGTCAATTTTATGTAGATTTTTTTTTCGTAACACAAATTTCAGAAGCATTTTCTGTGCACCAATTGATCAAGAAAGCTTACTTTACCCTGTATTTATTGTGAAGAAAGGGCTCAATCACGAAGTAGCGTCTGAATGGCAACAAAATCGATAACGTTGATTACTGTGATCGAGGTCGATCGAGTGATGGGACGCCCTTCGTGTCACTCAACCCTTTTATCCTCGGAAGAGAAAAAGTCGCGCAATAATCCAAGCGGCTGCAGCTTCGGCACGACCCCTTCAATTTTTAAAAATCCCTTTACCTTTTGAAAGTACTCCCGTGAATGGGACTTTAATCGGCGGCCGTAGACGCTCCGCGCACCCTCCGCCCTGCCCTGCCGCCTGGCCGCTCCACCGTGCGTCCTGCGTCGCTCCGCGCGGCCTGGCCGCCGCGCCGGCCTGGGCCTCCTTTTGTGTGCGCCAAATGCGCGGAAAATTGGACCTGTAAACAAACGTTCACGTGCAGCTTCCTGTTATGGGTTGAGATTTTTAACCCATTTTGAGGGAGAAGATGGGGGCTGTGCAAAATCGGGCCGTTTTTTAGGGAGCGTTTGGAATCTACGTGAAACTCGATGTCTACATTGAGTATCTACATGAAAATTGCACTTTCTACGTCGGCTTTCTCTTATTGCCGGCAAGCGAATAGATGCACGAGACCCTTAACCTAACCTGACGAGGGGAGTACTACAACTGCCCACCCCAAATTTCTTTAACTTTTTTAGGACTGCAAGATAGCGGTATGGAAAGATACTCGAAACCCAAACTTGCTGCCGAAATCAATTTTTACTGCCCTAAAAATAGCGTTTAATTTTGAACATTTTTTTTCGATAAAATCTCAAACCAAAGATCATTCCATGTAGAACACCCAAAAGTAGCGCCTAAGGCTGAAATTTCGAGGATTTTGCAATACTTCAGCTGTTTTTAGGATATTGGCAATTTTTCGTGTTTTAACATATTTTTGTTCAATTTTTAACGCTGTTTGTAAGGTAGAAAAAAATGCTTTTGGGCAGCAAGTTTTGAGCTTGGATATCTTCCCATATAATTACCTTAAAGTCATGTAAGTTTCAAGAAAATCGGAGGCGGCAAGTTTAGGTACTCCCCGTGCGAGTTGATGTATACGCATGAACGGTTTCCTTATGCCGCTTATGCGACAGCAGTCTGTGGCCGAGAAGTTAGACTATCCGGTTTAGCAACAGCTTAGAGGAGCGATAGTAAGACGAAGCGCTAAGGCACCAAGCCTAATTAATCTCACTCTCGCATTTGTTTTAAGTAGAAAAGTTTGATCTAGAAGGTAAACCTTTTATCGCTCCCCAACCGGGATGTATTTGCGAAATGAGTACTAACCTGAAGATACTTTACCTGGTGGAGCCTGCGTAAACTACCTTAGCCTTCAGATTAAAAGAAATTGTTTGAATCGGCACGCTTGTTAGGTGTATTTGTGACTCAGGGTCCCTGAGATCACCCCGAAGTTATAGGTACCGAATTATACCACTGCCACAGGGCATTGTAAGCTGCTACAGGTCTTTCATCGAATGACGCTTCAACTTTAGTTGCTTTCTGGCGCAAAATTAGCTGTGCAGACGGCTTTTATATGTGGTATACAACATGTATGCAAACAGCTCACGCAACCAAACTTCTCTTCTGAAGCACTGGTCTAGGAGGTATTCAACTTGACAAGGCTTTGAACTGTAGACATCACCCAAAGTTAAAACATTAATTTGATGTTGTTTTTTTGTTCTTTTTTTTCGTCTGGACGTAGTGTTGTTAGTCGAGTGAGTAAGATTTTGTCATGTGCATCTTTGCTTCAGGGTAAGAGTGTCTTTGCGAGCGGTCTGTTGCCCAGCGACTGGTTCTCCGTTATCCCAACAGATGGCGCGCTATGTGTGTCTGAAGCGCGCGGACGAGCGTGAATTTTGCCATAGTTCTGATTTCGCTCTGGATTTTTCTTCTGACGGAAATCTCCTTTTGGCTTAAAAGATGTTATCTTCAGTTTAGAGAAAAACATAGTTTTGGAGAGGGTCCATCGTCTGCTTCTTCTTAGAATATGTTTCCTCTTTTATTTTAGAGGACACCTTCGTATAGAGTGAACAGTTGAAAGGGCATATATGGCTGACACATGTGATTTTTTGCTATTTTGAATTTACGTTGGTAACACCATTGAAATTGACTGAAACGCGGGAGCCCCTCCCCATCTAAATACATTAGTAGTACTTACACAGATTTGGAAAAAAAATTACTTGTCAGCCACTTATGCCTTTGACCGTGCATAAACTAACATGAGGGATTCATCTTCTCTATAGGTGAAGGAACCTTTTCCTTGACGATTTTTTCATACTTGCAAAAACCCTCTAGATCCAACTGAAGAACCTTTTGAGTTACGATCTTACGATCACCGGCAATCGTCCTCTTCACTACAAGGCGGCCCGCTTCAAAGGAAAGAATATCGGTTCTAAATTCTTTTCAAATTCTCTTTCCCCCAAAGATGCCGGATTCGGGAACAGCCTAATTTGTCATACAAGGAGTTATTTGAGCATGATTATTTAAAAAGAGTCATCCGCCCTTAGTCCTCGTATCACTATATTTTCCAAGGTTAAGATTTCACATTTATGTGTTAAAAATCTATATAAAAAAACAACATTATAATCATTTTGTAAGAAAAGGAGAAACATCATAATGTTTTTGTAAAAAAAAAAGAAAAGAGAAAAGAAAAGAAACATTAATAAGTGACCAGTCTTTATACTCTTGTTAGTTGATACTGCTGTTAACCCCTTACCGCCCAGCGATGCCGTTCGGAAACAGAAAAAAATATTTTAGAGGATCCTTTTAGTTTAGTATATTGTCACGAATTAAAAAATATTACCCCTCTAAAAACCTGAAATTCAATTTTTTAGGCATTTTTCAAAGCTTAAAATTTCGTATTTTAATGGGAAAAATCCTTAAAAGTCCTCTTAAGCTAAATTTCACTCCAAATACTTTGGGCTGTTATGGGTCAATTATAAACGTTTTTGTTTTTTTAAAGGTAGCCTACGAATGAATTCTTCGCGCTCGTTAGTGATAAGACGCGTAATGGCAGATAGGTTTGGTGGAGTGTAGTAAGTCCGCGTAGTACAATGACTTTGTTGGGCATACCCGTCGGGTAATATATTTTATTTAGTGTGAAAGGATAAGTACCGATAGCATCTCATTAAAACATGATGGGTACCAAAGGGACATTGAACGATGGTTCGAAGTCACGTAGTTCAACGCTCAGTGCACTTAACGGGTGTTTACATGGCACATTAAAAATACCAAATTAGCTTGCTGTTTATATCCTCAGTAATTATTGCTAGCTGCCACACCATCGGTTATTTCGCGCACATTACTATATCCGGACGTGGAGCCTTATCTCGGTCTCATATGTCTCCGTTATAAAGACTCGCTTATTTTTTTATTTTTTTCATTTCGCCTTTTTTTAACATCAGCTATTATTTATTTTTTGTGCAAAATAATAATTAACTGAACTCGATTTCGTTCAATGAAGTAAAAGTATTTCGGGTCAATGACTGCTCTAAGGAAAAAAAATCATTGATTTCCTGAAAATCGTGTAAAATGATTTTTCAAGCATAAAAAAATATTTCAAAGGAATGTTCCAAACAAATGAAGGTGACATTAGGTGCACAAATTGTACAGATGACCTCCTGCACATTGTCTAAATTGTCAATTTATGCATAAAACGTTAAGGAAGAAAAAACAAAATCAAAAACAATCAATAATTTGCTCTAAAAAGTGTTCTTCATTAACCTGAGCGCATCCTCTTTCATATGTTTTGAGAATTTTTCTGTTATTCCGGAAAAATATTAATAAAGCTTTATTTGAGGGCATTTTTACAAATATTCAATTTTTTTAGAAGAATCTCGTTTTTATTAAAAGTGCGCGCCTTTACGAATGTAGCCTAAAATTCGTCATGGCTCACCTTGCAATTGAATTTACAAGTTGCAGCATCTGATCATAATAACAAGACATTTTGGTTTCGCTGGCCATAAAACTCCGAGATTGCTTTTCGTTGCGGAAAGCAATTAGGAATGCACCCGTAGGCTTTTGTTCAATTGATATAATGAAAAACAGGCGCGCGGCGGTTATTTGTTGGGACGGCCCGATCCAAGCGGTCCGGCCGACGCAATCCTACTTGCTTGAGTTGCAAGTAAGGGACGCCGCGGGCCGTGCAGCCGAAGGGCCCCGAAGGACCCCGAAGGACGCCGAAAGACGGAAGTATCGAAATCTGAGGGTGATCTGCATAATAAACGATACGGGCGCACTTGGCTCGCTTCACCAATTAATACGACATATCCAAGTGCTGTACATTTTCCTTTCATTTGTTCCTGTGATTGATAAAAATGCTTTTTGCTTGATGAATTATGCTCTTGTTTGTACTTCAATTAATGTTAATCTTCTCTGGCGCAAGGGGCTAGCTTTGAAGCGTGCAGCGTGTGCAAGCGTGTGTTATCTTTATCTGTTACGGAGATTGTGCTAACTCGTACACCAACACTCTAAATCTGAAATAGTGAAAGTCACTGGGATTCAGTGAAAATTCACTGTTTTCCCCACAACATTGCTCCACTAAATGAAATCAGTGGAGCAATTTTGTAGGGGAAATAACGACTTTTCACTAATTCAGATTTAGAGTTAACTTCATGAGTATCCGTCCAAGCCGCTGTTGCAGACTTTACTGAAAAGGTATTTTCTCTATTCTTTCAAACATAAGTGTTTTTCTTTGTTGTTTTTCTCATCCATTTTGTACTTATGTATACAGAT
>Ga0058701_10003834_pt1 | contig 12053 bp, 6 predicted proteins | sample AgamicOrMae_FD_97039 | JGI IMG/M metagenome (GOLD analysis project Ga0058701, IMG submission 97039) | Agave microbial communities from Guanajuato, Mexico - Or.Ma.e | ecosystem: Host-associated > Plants > Phyllosphere > Phylloplane/Leaf | place: Guanajuato, Mexico | collected 2012-06-04 | reverse complement strand
GTAAGAAAAGTGATTGTGCGTCGCAATAATGCTCATAAAGAAGTTTGAACTAGTCAAAATTCACGGGTTTTTTAAACTGGTTAAACTTCCAGGGAATTTCAAACAAGTCAAAATTTAAAGCAAGTTGAACTAGTCCAATTTTGAAGGAGGTTCGAACTAGTCAAACATCAATAGACGTTTCAACGAGTCAAAACAATTCGGAAAGTTTGAACCAGCAAAACTTAAGGAAGTTTGAACTAGCTAATGGTCAAAGGTAATTTGAACTCGTGTGTAACGCAGATGTAACCTGAGACGAGCAGAAAGAATCAATATATTCGTTTCCATGTATCAAGAGTGAGCCTGTACCTCGAGGAAGCTCGGCTTGTGGTACATATGGCCGAAGTTCCCGACACAATATAGCGGACGAATAAGTTCCCTTCCATGTTTCAAAGATTGATGTTTTCTTCGTAGGTTTCAAGGGTAAGATCGCCTTCCATGATTAAAGGCTGAAGTTCCCTCCCATGTTTCAAGGTTAAGCAACGTTTATCACAAGACGGCAAGGGTTTAATTTCCCCTCGGAGAACGAAACGCAGGCCTGCTTTCTCATATAGTTGGCTGACATCTAGTCCACCGCCTTCCATCAGTCACTCCGGCTTTCCCTTAAACCACACATCGCATTAACGGCCACGTCATCAGCTTATCATGATGCCCACAGATCCCGGGATCTGAATGTCCAGCACCATCGATTTACAGTTATGCTTTTCACAATAAACCATCTACACTCTCGCTTTTCATGGTTGCATCTTCTACCTTTGTTTTCCACCCAGGTGCAACCTTTCAACAGGAGGGTTAACGAGAACCTCACAGGGTACATTACGCTTTTTCGACTGCCTTATCTTGTCATACCTTCACGTAACGTACGTTAAAGTAAATCGTCGTTTCGGTTGAACGACTGACATTTCAAGGTGGCGTTTTAAGTGGATATTGTTTAAAATCTAAGGCGTCTGTATATGAAAGGCCGGCTTGCAACTAGCAAACTGATCCTTGGCAGAGACGAATGTGCCCAGATGGCGCTGACATCTGTGTTTGGTCTTCATAGTCTACGAGTTCAATCAAATAATGCTCCCGTTGCACATGGGATGCTATTGTCTAGTCCCATAGACATCCAGAGAGCTATGACCTTATGCTGCGAGGGGGTTCGAACCAACGACAAATCGATTTGAAAACTCCGCTCCGAATCAAAAGTAGCGAAAAGAAATTTTCATATATCTGATTCAGTTGAATTCCTATCAGAAATATTCCGGACTGAAGGAATAACACATCAAAGTATGCACTCAGACATATTTTGTTGGGAAAAAGATGTAATTTAATCATAAAACAACTTGGCGCATGAGCTCCCGGGCAAATGGGTCCCCACGCAATGCAGGGGAAAAAGGAGCGCGGTGAAGTAACCTCCCCCACACAGTCAACTCTTGAAGGACCTCTCCCTGCCCTCCAAAAGGGGAGGAGGAATTTAATTAGAACAGTGACGGTGTAAACTCTAGCGGCAGATGAGGTGACATGGGGCAAGAGGAGGCACACTTTGAGATTGGAAAAAGAAATTGATACAAGGGGATAAAAAAAAGGGTTGGGGACGTTGGGTACATGAGATGACTACCTCAAAGAAAAATGTGAGTACGTCTTGCGATGCTTTGGTATCTTTGACTATGAACCACGAATCACGAACTAGTATTGTCCTTTTTTGAATCACTTGCAGTGGTTACGGACAACGTGGTAGAAACAAGCGCAAGCACAGACAAAAATTAAGAACGCCGACATCTTTTACTGTTTGATACGTCTATGAATAATTGGGGTATATGAAAGCAAAAAAAAAAGAAAAAAAGAAAAAGATTTTGGTGTTTTAATATTGAGGATAAAAAGTAATATTTTAGATTGTAACATTAAATATTTTGGGTTGAACGTAAAATACGTTTAAAAAAGGTATGCAAAGATATCTAGGCCTACAACAAAGCTGAGGATATGGAACCGTTAGGAGAACTATCACTAAAAACAAGGACAAAAACATTTCCACCTCCGAAATTAAAAGGTACCAGGTGTAAAGAGGAATAATGTTCAAAGCTTTTCAAGCTCAAATATTATTTAAGAAGTCAAAATTAATGGAGTAGAGCAAATATTTTATTGGAGATACATAATAAAAGAATAAATAGTATGTATAAAACCAGAAACTGGAGGCGGACACTTCTGATAGTCTCCCTTTTAACGCGGAAAGTCATTAGCAGGAAAACTAATTGCAAAAAGTTTTTGTTTGACTTGCATACTACTTAACGTATTTCATACCCCAGGAGACTGTTCTAGACCCTTTCCAAATCTTTACTCAACGAAGAAAGTCTACCACGTTCCTCTCGAGTAGAAATACTACCTCGGCAATTCAGCCTCAATAATGAGAATGTAATCACTAGAAAAAAAAAACATTTTCCCAAAACGTTATCCCAAAAGGCTTGCGGTTTTATTAAATATAAACAAAACTTTTCACAGATCTCCTTCTTACATATCCGCTCATACTAGAAAACCTGCAAAAATAGCAATAATAATTTCTATCTTTTATCTTCTTTATTTGTTCAACAAAAAATTCGTTACATTGAATACCTTGAAAATATTCTTTTTAGGACGCAGGGAGAACAACGTGAAAAAACTTGGAAATGAAAAATTTCTACTGACAGTAAAAAGCTTTTTTGTATGGGTGTTAATGTTTTGTAGGTGTTAACGTAACTTTAGTTAAATACAGTATGTAAAAGGATTACTAAGGGCTTCGTTTTAAATAAGGGTAAACAATAAAAAAAGAAAAATGAAAAAAATGAGGAAGAAGAAATTTTAAAAATAGCTAACTTGACGCCATAAGGAAAACGGCCTGAGCCCTCCAAATTTCTGCGCGGTGTGCTGATTTTAGTGACTTAATACCTGCGAGAATGATAGGGCATTTACGCCCCAATCCGCTTCTCCAGGCGCGATGTCACGTTCTGTTACCTGTAAGCACACAGAAGGCAAAGGTTGTAAAAAAGGCGTGTTTCTTCAAACGTCAAGGATTAAAAGTTTGAGGCAGGAGGAGACTATTGATCTTCACTTCAGATTCGACCAACTGTCCGAAAGGCAATCCTAAAAGCTCGCTTCTGGTTCACAAAAAAACAAAATAGGCCAAAAATGCAAAATAAGCTTTTGGAAATGATGAAAAATAGTTACATCTTAATTTTTCCCTAATGAGGACATGAAGCTTGTCTTCTCGTTGCCAAAGCGGATGTAAAAGGACCATATACTATATCCTGCGCATTGTTCCTTTGACCTGAACAGTAAATAAACTAACATGATGGTTATAAATGCTTGCCAATGAACAATAAATTTAGTCCGAAAAAATGAAATAATTTTTAAAAAATGCTTGATGGAGAAAGAAACCTTGACAGCCTGCAAAAGGACATGCCCTACAGCCCTCTATACCACTTCTTCAGGAGCGAGATCAATTGACTAGAAAAGCCCATGCCCCTTCATGTCTTTGTATAAGCTTCACCCACCTGTGCTGGTCACAAAAACTGCGTGATACAATCGCTCTGAGGGCACATTGTTTAACGCAGCCATTACAACGAAGAAGAATCACATCCAGAACCTTTTCTACCCTCTCATCAGCATCTTCAACACGATGCGACCACAGTCAAAAGAGTGAAGAAGATAACTGAGACGAAAGCGAGGACATGATAACTCTGGAGAGAGAAGGTCAGTAAAGGCTAAAATAATACCTCACCACCTTCCCCTCTCCAGGACAGAATATTTCACAGGGTGCTCCAAAGTTTGCGCTGACAACCTAATAACCGTCCCAGTCTCTCTTAGGTCGCAACTCCACCCCTTCTATCCTTCCTGACAATGTATGTATAAATAAGGCGAATCCAGGTCGTGGACGACCTCTGTATGTAAGAACTTCATTGGCAAGGTTTTGGTAGGCAGGGTTCGCGTTAATGTCTTAAGAAGACATGGAGGTCCCATTATCCAGCTGCTTTCGGTGGACCCAGAGTTTTGCCCGCGTCCTGATGGAGTGGTTTCCCCGACAAAAACCTTCTAACATTGCTTCCAAGAAACTGTCAGAGTTGTGTGACGACCTCATCTGCGTAATGTCTTGAGTCCTCTTGCTACAAAAGGGCCCAAACTCAGGGAAATAGGACTGCTGTTCTAAAAAGCACCAGGTCTTTGTTGTACTGTTTCTTTAAGTCGACAATCTATTGGTTAGACTTTAGCCAAGTTAGATTTTTTTTTTGCTAGGAACTTCAGGTAACATTTGTCCTTTCCTTTAACATTTGAGTGTCAATATCATTAAAAAACTGAACTATACCACCGTCCGATTTAGAAAAGTAAGCACTGCCAAAACATTAGAGGTATGTAAAAAGTTTTTATTATTTTGCCCCTTCGTTTTATAATTAAAGTCGACTGATTCATGGACAAGTTTGCCCAGGTTTCCAAGTATGTCTTTTCGAAAACGTACGCAAAAACAACTTCTTATACGTTTTTTTTTAAGACGAATATACATTTAGATACATAGAAAATAGTACATCCATAGACACCGGTAACAAGACTTCTCAACTGACAAATTCATCTTGGAGAGTAAGCTTTAGAGTTCCTTGCAAGGTAATCTGTAAAACAGCCAGAATACAATGTGAAGATCTGAAGAAGTTCATAAGTATATCTAGAAATGAATGACGCTGGACCGTACCTGTTTGGTACACCAAAAACTATTACAAAAGGACTGGAATAATCATCCTTATCCCCAGCTGATACCCTCATGAGCAAATTGAGAAGAGATTAGTTATTTATTACTGAGCCTCTCGACGCCTCGTGGTCCCGTGGTGACGAAAGGTTGCTCAAAACATCAAACCAGAATAAATGAGGTGGAAGCCATCATGTTAACGACGAGAAGGTTCTAACAGGCCTTGGGAAGGTTCACAAAGATAAGTTCAAGCCCTAATATCCTTGTTTCAAGCCGCGCACCGACATGGTATATATTCCAGACCGAAGTTCAGCCGTGGATTAGGGACACAGCTTCTGTTAAAGAGAATATCTCTCAGGCTCCAAGTTTGAAACTACACCAGCGTGTTTCAGGTGTTTGCATCATGCCAGGACAAAGTTTGTGTCCGCTGGTAATCTATGGAATGCACTGTTTGATCTTGCCGCAATAAAAGAGCCTGTTTCGATGGATCTAACCATAGACATCGAGTTAAGACATTGTTCAAGTTATTTAACAAGTTGTGCTAGCTTCAATGAGTCTCCGAATGAAATAAAATGCACGCCACGGATATCAGAAAGTATGGGAAAACCCTTCAAGACTGGAACCCCACAGCTCACAAGAATTTCGGAAGATTTTCCAGTTTTGTTAGCAGGCTGGTTTAGACATGAAACCTGACCTGGTGTCGGGTAAAAGGAAACGTTCCATGAGTTTTCTGCCTTAGAGATATCCCGCCGTCGTTCACTGTATTTTACTGGGTGCAAAATGTTTTCGTTTCTCCGAACATCGTTGTAATTAAGGAGTAGATTTGCTAGATGACTGTTTAGAGGATACGCAATGGGGGCATCTCGCAATTATATTTTAAGTCTATGGCAAGTAAATGTACAACAACCGAGAATGACTGAAAGTTTTACGAAAGTTATTACCCCGTATCTTTTTAGAACAGAAAAAGAAAATGTATTTAGCGTTAGACTTCATCTCACAATAGAAACTCAAGGTAGAGTTGTAAGGTGACTTTACGTTGAAAGGCACAAAAAACTACCTTCAGGTTTGCTTCACACTTGATGAAGACCGTTTAAAGAGGAATCTGCGGTAATTTAAAATTAGAATCGTTATTGGAAAATTGATTAATTTATAACGTCAACGAATAAATAAACAAAAAACAAAATAGCTTCGCTTTGCCAACTCTTTTCATGCACTTGTTTACGTTAGACTTGATACCAGTTGAGCTTTGTTCGTTACTTACAGAAGTCTCTCTGAATTAAAAAGGCGAACAGTACGGTTCAACGCAGCGCCGACAGGGAAGAGAGCTCTCCTCAAACCCGCTAAAACAACTATCGGGGTCTTCTTAATACTTCGTAAGCAGTCCCCTTTGATAAACTTAATTGGTTATTATGCAGATTGCAAAAATTGAATTAAGAAAAACGTCTTGAGACCCGGCAAAATGAACAAAAGTTTCGCAGGAGTTGACTCAATGACGGCATCAGCTCCCATCACCTCGGAAGAAAACCCACTTCCCAACCAATTAGTTGCTTGAGGGAGATTGGCGAATGCCTAAAATCGGTTTGTTGGCCTCAATTCAGCCGACAAACATTTGAACAGAGTGGTACCTCTAATGGAAATTGGTTTTTTGGACGTACCAGTGAATTAGTAAACAGGTTCGGCCCCGAGAAATTGATTTACAAAAGGCGGTATATAGTAACGTCGCTCACTGCTATATCGACATCTTCATCAAACTTCAGGGCACCTCGGGTGAGAAGAAGGAGTCTAGTTGAAACAGGAAAACTGCGTTTGTGGGAGATGAAATCATCATATACCTATAGGTTAATTGTGGAGGAAAAAACCCGGCTGGGAGTCAGGGGACTCCGCTTTGGATCAGAGGGGAAGGGACCACATCGGTCCTAGTGGTAGGGTTGAGGTGGTGGGGAAAACAGGATGCTGGATGAAGTTATGGTGGGGGAGGTAAAAGGTAGAAGTAGGGGGTAGGGCTCGTGGTGGGAGAAAGAACAGGGGTGCTGGTAAAGGGGAGGGGGTGTTTACTAGTCAGATGAGTGGCCGGCATGAAAGGCTCCTACTTGTTTCTGGTGTGTCCTCGGTTCCAAACAGGCAGATTCCCGTATCATTAGTCAGCCCACGACGACAAAGATGGGCGGCGTGAAAACTTTGTCTTGTCCCAAGGCACTCAGGGCAGGCATTCCGGGAATATGTTATGACGTCATGATGGGGTGCCAGCCATGCCAAACAATAAGAGAGTGCCTTTGATTTCGCCTGTTGGGTGGCAGACAGTGGTAGCAAAGCCGCTAGCTATTCCTTCTTAGACGCTCAGTGTCCTACTGGGAACTTTTGTAATTTCCGCTCGAGAAAGGGGCGCAGCGATCTAATTTGAGACGCTGGGAAAATTTGGTCCGTGAAAGGAATAGGTTATGGGCCCCGTTCGAGAAAGTGCGCGCTGTCTGGGACGTTTGAAGTGTCTGTGACGCTTGGCGAAAACAGTCGCTATTTGTGGAACCACGGCTTCCGATGCCGGCCTAACTTAGCCATGCTCCGGGGAGGGGAGATGCAACCCCGAATGGAGGCTAGGGCTGAACGATTATTTGGTGATGGAGGGTCTAGCCGGAGCAGAGGCGTCAGGACTTGTGATCTTGGGCATTATGGTCGATAGAGTTCGTATGACAAGAGAAGTCTGCCAAGTTCAACCTGAAAATTGGGGGCGATCCGATCCCAACAGATGGCGTTCTGGTCGACAATGCAAACTGTGCAACAGATATTCTCGCACGTTATTAATTTTGACCAAGTGCTTTCTGTTTAGGATGAAGGAAAGGGCTAATAATAAAGTTCTAAATGGACGATAATTTGGTCTTTCTGGCAGTTTGATCATTGTTAACTTTTTTTTAGAGAGACCTACTATTTCTCCTGTCTAGAGTAACAAGCTTAGATTTTTAAGTGATGAGCGGTACATGGCTTTTTCAGTAGATAGCCTCCGGTTACTATTTCTATCTTGTCCAGGTTCTTGATTTTCTTTTTTGTACCGGTGTGACATAGGCCTACACTCTCCGTTCTGGAATTTTCTTGAGTAATTTCACCTTCACTGTCCATAATCATCAAGCTCAACGGAAATCACAAACTCTACTTCCACTACAAAACCAAAATGATTTTTTTCCAAACTGCATTAAAATACTACCTTTCCGCCTAAACTTTTCCAGACCCGCTTTTTCCCTCTAAACAGTATATTTTTAGAGCAGCATAAAATAAATATTAAGCAGTACAAACTCGAGTCGGCAAAGTTAGCAGAATATCCTTACGGCTGGAGAACAAGAATCCAAAATGAAGGAATCCCTCACTTTGTTAATGCAATCGGATCTGAGAGCGAGAAGCATCTGCAGTCTGACTGACAGCTCTGTCACTGACACCTGCAGCTGAGCCAGCCGTCAGCTGGCACCTGCAAAGAACAGGAAATGCTCCACCGCGACTCTGCAGACAGCATCCTCCGTCCAACTTAGTAAACTTGCCCTAACCGGAACAATTTCTGCCCAAACTTGGAGACTTTGGGGGAATAAGACGGCATGTTTCGGAATCACACAAGCGCTGTGTCGCCGTATGTTTCCAAAGGCAAGTTTTCAGGGACTGCGAATATTAGGCACCGCTTCGGAACAAGTCAATTCCGTGGGTGGGATTTTAGTTTCCTGCTAAGAGTTCTTCTTTTTACTGCTAGTAGATCAAACATGTTGTGACGCCTGGTTTCCAGAAACGATCATGATGATGTGACAGAACTAGCGGTACAAATGAAATGACGGATGCGCTCCGACAGACTTTTTTTTTCTTTTTAATTACTGAAGAGACGAAAAAGTTGCTTAGGGTGAATAGGCCAAGCTACGAATGGTTATGCCAATCTGCACGTCAGAGTAAGAAATTCTAGGTCCGGGTAAAGATATTTTTCCGGTAAATCAGAAATTATCAACGGCAGCATGAATATGCATTTTCTATAAACTCCCTAACAAAAAATTATTTAATAATATAGGACCCAATATTTTACAACATAAACAGAAACATTTTAAATACGACAGTAAAATTGAGATTTAATCATCTCTTATTAGTTGTGTGAGAAAAAACAAACAAACAAAAAACAGGTTTTTTTCTTTACAATATCGCCTTTCTCTCTCTGATTAGATGTTAGCCCGTTTTATGCTATCCTAGCCGAGGAATAGAAAAGGTTCGAAAAAGTAATACTGAAGGGCGATGCCATCTTTGTCTCTCGCATTTCGCTCTTATGGGAGAGAAACAGAGCGACTGCCAGCAGGTGACTGTTTTTGAGATGTTTGCAACGTGAGTGTTCTCAAAGTAGCTATTATTCCTCTCTATGAGTCTGAATGCGGGAGCGGGGTGAGCCAGGAGAGATGCAGGAGCAGCCAAACTGGGGATCATTTTTTTTCTCTATTTGCGGATTAAATGAAACGTAACACTTTAGAGTATCGAAACTCGTGTGGCTTTGAAAAAGAGCCGTTATGCCCAGTACATTTTGTCGCAATCAAAGGAATTCAACACTAACGAAATCATGAAATATCGGTGACCAGGTTGCCGAGGTACTGCCTTAATAAACTACCCATTTCTGCTTAAACGGTACGTAACTGACTCAGCAACATGTGGCACTTAATTTAAAAAAAAAATACAATATTTATTTATTCATTTACTTTTTTTGTCACAATAATATTATTGAATGTGAGGATTTTGCATCTCACCAATTTTAGTAAAGGGACAACTTTAGGAACTTCGGGGGAAAAAATAAACCTACAAGGCATGATGGTCCCCCCTGAGAACTCATACAGAAAGGAAAAATGTGTGTCTACTTCGGCGGAGGGGGTAGCAGCACTCCCTCATTCGGCTATTTCCGTAGTACACACGAAAGATTCGCTCGCATCCTCCCCTCCAAAGCTCACGGATAGGCGGTGCTTATCTCTGCCTCGGTGGAGGGGGCGAATCAACCGATCGGCCGAACACTAAGTCGGCTGAATGCTTCCCCTTTTATGGTTCCTTCTTCTACTCGTTCTAGCTCAACGAGAACGCGTCTTGGGAATTCTGCGGTAATCCGCGTACTATCCCGGAAATTCGTCTTCAATCTGACAAAGCTCTAATCCAGTCCTTCACTAAGTGGCCACCACATATTAGGTTAGTAAAGTTGGCAACTGTAAGCAAAGTTTCATTGGAGTGACCTGTGAGAGGCGTTAGGCCTGCGAAGATAATTTGCTTTGCAAGCGGTGGCCGGGCAGAGCTGAGCGCGCCGCTCCATTCCGCCTCTTCTACCATCCTTGACCTAAATAAATATTTATCTTACGCCAATACAACATATGAATGGCTCTTGTAAAATGGGGCCGACCACTTTTTCACCAAGTGTGTTTAGTTTAGCAATGGCGTTTAATATGAATGTCCTGCCCTGCACTAGTGACACAGCTTAATTGAGTTCGCAGACAATAAAGCTAGGCGATTCTGAGAGATCGGGAAATGAGTTGATGTTACTGCCCGTATTAGCCGATATACGAAACACTTTCTCTCGTACCATGAAAATTTTTGCCATTAAATATCTCTCCTAGTGGAAAGTTTACTTTGTTAATTAACACTTTTTCGAAGATGTCTTTTTGATTTTACGTAAATAAAACAGTATAGATAGCTACTCAACCACCGAAAAAAACTATGTTTTTCAGGATACCGAACGAAGAAGTATAACCGTAAATGAATCATGGAACTAACAGTAAGCTTTGTCAGGAAACAAAAATAAAAAACTCCTCACCCCTATGACAATTTTTATAGTCTACATTAGATCCGGTAATAGTTTATTGATCACTAATAGTGCAACAGGACACGATTGGGCCGGCTATTTGAACTGAGATGTTGTACAGCAAAACCGCTCCTATTGGCTACGAGACCTAAACTATTGTAAGAAGTCGAAGTCAGAGGTATTGGCTACGATGTTTATAGGAGAAGAAGCTGGGGAACGGACCAATGTTCCTAGCCAGAAATTCGCTAAATTAAACGGACGGCCAATCAGAGGAGAGGTGCAAACTTTACCTTAGCGAGAGAGCATTCTCGGCCAAAGAGGATACCAAAGTACGTAACGAGTAGTCGCTAGTTCTCGGCTTCTTTTAAAATACCGCGTACTTCAAGAAATTCCCTAAAAGTTTACTAAAATGAAAAGGTGAAATCAGCAAATAGTTTCAGCACTCAAAGACTACCGCAACAAAATTCACAGTTTGCGTTCCTTATCGACTACCTTTTTTTTCTCTTTTTTTCCTAAGCTGAGCGGAGCGATAGCGAAAGTAAGAAAACTATTTGTTGTGAGATATTTTGCACAATCTTGCTTAAAAATATAATAGTGAAATCCACAATTTCACTCCTCAAGCAATTTTCAGTACTAAATTTTTAGATTGATTTTAAAATTCCTCTCAGGAAAAAGCCAAATGCACACCGCTTATCACAAGTGTGAAGCGTATAGCCTGTCTAAGAGGCGTACAGAGCGAAGGTAGGCAACCGCAAGACAGTAATGCAAAGACGGTTGCATCAATTCTTTCACAGGGGCTCGTGAATCACTCAATTTCATCATTCTTACACATTAAATGCGTCTTCCAGAAATTGAAAAATCTTTCTTTCAAAATTCGCAATAAATCATGCTGTCAAACTGATCCGCGAATTGAGCTTTCTTCAACAGAGTTGAATTTATAAGCGTCTTTGTAGAAGCGATATCCAGCAGAGTTAAACACAACATCCGTTTGTATTAATAATAGGGGTGGCGGCGCCTTTGTGGGGGTTTTTATCAGGCGGACAAGCTCCATCCACCCTCCTCCAAGGTATTAGCGTCTTAACTTCTAACTGAAATGAGCGCTACAACGTCGAAAGAATAGAAGCTTTGCGCAATATGAACATTATTACAAGGCGAGGAAGACGATTAAATGAGGGAAAACGTGGTGCGATGCCCTCATCAACGGACGTGGAATTATTGAATTTAAATGATGGTTTATGTCTGAGGAACTAAAAAGCCGACTAGAGTCGCAACAGTTCAAACGAGATTTTGCGGGGGGCATTCGATAGCGCTAAAAACCACAAGCGCCAACGCCGCAAGCGCCAGTCCGTAACCGCCAAACGAGAAAAGTCGCAAACGCCAAAGTTCGTATAGGTTAGGTTAGGCTAAGTTAGGTTGGGCTAGGTTAGGTTAGGTTAAGTTAGGTTAGGTACGGTTAGTATTGCGGTTAAGACCTTTGGCGTTTGCGACTTTTCTCGTTTGGCGGTTACGGATTGGCGCTTGCGGCGTTGGCGCTTGTGGTTTTTG
>Ga0058701_10003833_pt1 | contig 12053 bp, 5 predicted proteins | sample AgamicOrMae_FD_97039 | JGI IMG/M metagenome (GOLD analysis project Ga0058701, IMG submission 97039) | Agave microbial communities from Guanajuato, Mexico - Or.Ma.e | ecosystem: Host-associated > Plants > Phyllosphere > Phylloplane/Leaf | place: Guanajuato, Mexico | collected 2012-06-04 | reverse complement strand
TATGTGATATAGTAATCGTGCCGTAAACAATATTGTACGTCTCGTCGAGATATACAATATTGTTCACGGCACGATTACTGTATCACGTAGTGTTTGAGAGCTACAAGCCATTTAATGGTCAAGCGGGGGTCACGACTTTTGCTCCTCACTGTACAGTATAATCGCGGATTCTCCTCAGAGTAGTTGAACGTTCCAAATCACAAAACCCCTGCGTTGCGTATATTTCCTCTTGCATCGCTTTCTTGAGGAAGCTGGTTTCTTCACCAAGGGAACATTCGATTCGCCGGATCAAAGGACCTTCCCGGATTTAATTGAAACCGGTTTGCCTAAAGAGGATATAAATTAAAATGAGCCGGAACCCCAAGTAACGCATATTTGAACTGTGCAGTGTTTGGCAAGAGGCTCCCAAGAGAAATCAAGTGAAGACCCTTTCTTGTTGCTCGCCGTAGAAAGCTGGTCACTGGACTTGCTTCGGCCCATTAATTATAATTGCGGTTTCAATTAGCAGGGCATATTTCGTGATCGGGGTTCCTGATAACCGGAACATGGTCTGGAAGTAGGACACGCTTAAGCTCATAAGAACGGCGAACCATTGAGCCAATCACACAGCCAAGAAAGCGACCTTTGACCGCAAAAATTAGTAATCAATAATAGATATACTTTTTATTTTAGCTTGAGTGCGGTCTAAAACATATCCGATCGCTAGTTTTTCTCTAATGGTATTGGATTTAATGCGGCTTTCAAAACAGGTGCTAGTTCGGCCGCTCGCCGCAAGATGGCGCTACTAAGATAAGCGTCAAAAATGGCGGCAATGTGGCGTCCGCATTGCCGCCATTCTGCATCCTTATCTTAGGAGCGTCATCTGGTGGCGAGCGGCTGAACCAGTACCTGTGGTGACTGCCTCTTTAAAGTTAACGGAATCTGGCGTGTTCTATTGGCCTGCTGATGCGCAGCTTGGCATTCTAAGACGCAACTCGCCAAATCCAAGGTTTATGGCGAAATCCGACCCGTTAAACAAGTGCGTTACATTAAAAGGGTTGTAAACAGTAAGAAAACCATGAGCAATGCAGTATCAAGGTTACCATCATGAAACCTACACTTCCGTGGTCGGGAACGGAATGTTAGATTAACATTTCTGCGGAGGGAACGCGAATGAATAATTCAAGACGATTTTTTTAAAAGAAAAATTGATGTGTTTGAGAAAAATATACGCAGCTCCTATTCCTGTTAAATATACAGGAGCCCCATTTCTGCGCCATAGTTAAGCCAGGATATTTCCAGTGGAAGGAAGTTTTCGAAGACGAGCGAGCGGAGACATTATTGGCAAGAAGTGCGATTGGTGTCCGTTGATAGGCTGCTTGTTGCGTGGCCAATAGCAGTTTTAAGTTAGGAAACAGAAGTTTTTTAATTAAGGCGCGGAATCGAGTGTTTTACCCATGATCGTATTGCCAATACCTGATATAAACACCTGTTAGCGCCTTGCCTAAAAGCTCAATGGTGGAGAAACAGTTATGTGCACGACATTGGATGTACCGAAAAGATTGTAGTTTTTACACTTTGCGTTACCTACCATACCAAATGGCGCGATATCGGTGACATTGAAACTGACCCTAGGTTAACCCACTACCACCCAGCGATGACGTTCGGAAACAGAAAAAAATATATTCTAGAGGATCTTTTAGTTCAGTATTGTCACAAAAAAATATCACCCCCTTGGAAACCTTAAATTTAATTATGTACACATTTTCCAAAGCTTTAAATTGCGTATTTCAATAGAAAAAATCCTTTCAATTTCTCGTAAGCTAAATTTCATTCCAAATACTTCGAGCTGTTGTGAGTTAAACCTAACGCAAATGCTCGGATTAAAGTTGATGCCGTTAACATGTTTGTTCGACAACTCGTGGCTCAAGTCGCCTGTGGAATGTAATTAATTTCGCTTCCCATCACATTTTTTTTCTCTTATTTTATGCTTTCAGCCAGATTTTCTGTCACATCTAACCCGGTGAAACAAAATACAGGTCGGGTATACAGTACGCTGAGTCATTGCAAAAATTTGCCGCCGAACGGAGTGCCTTCTGTCGATGTTCGTTAATCTCTGAAACAAGACGGCGTGGGCGGGCGGGAACATTAAGTTTTTCGCGGATCTGTTTTTCTTTCAGTTCGGCATTTTCTTCCCGATTCAGCAGTAATTATGAAATTCCCGTTAATGCCCTGTGATTACACTCCCAAGGCTGCATTACTAGGTTTTAGACGTATTTCTTAACTCGTGTGTATGGGCGTAGGTCGACTAGAAGTTGTTGAAAGTTCTGCTTTCGCCTTCTTTCCGAAAATGAATTAGACAGTGACGCGATGGCATCTTATTTTGCAAGAAATGAACGCATTTAAGGTTGGCGTCTCTCTGGGTGGGAAATCTTGTTTACGAAGGAAAAGAGAAGAAAGTAGTCTACACGTAATTTACCGTCAGCTCGGAACACGTCATTTACCGCCGTTCCCTCCCTGTTTGATTTACCTGGTTGTCATGACTTCTTTTTGGGCGTACCTCTGCCTTGTCTTAATTACGGACAGCGTAATCAGCGGAATAGCTTTGAAAGAGATTTTTTTTTGTGAAAACGACCTGTTTCGTTTTTCTTTTTTAAAAAATATTTTTTCTGCCTCTGCTAAAAACAACTGTGACAAGAAAATTCATTCCTGCGTCACCCTGGTGTCACGTCAGAGCTAACTTGGTTCTCTCTACTTGGTTCTGACTGGTTGGCAGTGCGACCAATAGGGCGACCAATTTTTTTTTCTTCTCTTCTCCTGGCGGGAGATACGTGTCGGAAAGAAAGTATGACAACAAGTGTGGTTTGTAACGTGTTTTTGAATTGGAAATTCTGTTTCGATTCTGTTCCTGTCGTGATTGTAGGCAAAAACAGAACTGCCTCGCTGTCGGTACATAAAAGCTGATCAATATTAAAGTTAGTGCACGTATGACGAACTTTGTCTCGAGGGACAGTTTGAGCGCGTGTCGATTCTTGGAAACGATGTTGCTGTCAGGAACATGTTACAACGACTTTTTCTCTCTCTAGGAGCTATTTTTGTTCTTCGCCAACTAGGTCGAGTCACAAACACCCCATTTAGAGACGCACGAAGCCTCTTCATGCGAAATGCGTTCGGGCTGAATAGCTCAGTGGGCAAGGCACTGGCCCTACGGCATCGAGGTCACGAGTTCGAATCGAGGAAAGTGTGGTGCGCCTTTTAGAGTTTGTATTTTCATTTTTTATATTTTTTTCAGAAATGTTTTTGGAATTTTTAATTTAACCAAGTCATATGGAATTAAGAGGTTATATAGAACGCTCGCATGGCTTGACGTACGGCAAAGAAAGAATTGATACTTTCGTGGTGTGCAATAGAGTTATCCTTTGCCGAGTTGGACTCTAGGTGTGGGATTCAGAAGTATTCGCATGTCCCTTGCGGGGCTTAACCTTTTCTTTAAGCATCTCTGATAAAAAAAAACTTCTCCAATGTCAAACATGATAAACTTTCAGCCTATGACATTTTGTGAAACTCTCTTTGATATGCAAAAATAACCCTCGGTTTTTTACTTGTGAATCCTTTTTCCTGAGGAAATATTCGACATGGAGACGTTTTCTAACCGTTTACTTATTCTATGCTCAGCAATCTGAACAGAAAAACCCGACAAAGTGAATACATATCTTCGTTTCCTCGATAGCAAACTACTCGAAATGGACTGTATAGTCCGAAGGGCCGACGCGGGTAGGGCGCCGCCCGGCCCCAGCCAAACCCTTCCGTTCTAAACGGCGATAAACCTCGTCTCGCCAGTCCCGTCGCTTTCCCTTCCCCCCCCCCTAAAATTTCTCCATGCCCTTCAAACGAAACCAACCATATAAACCCCTTTTCCCCCTTTGATGCACCATGCCGATTTTCGTCGCCGCTTCACGCTTTACTAAAAGCTTGCTAACTTACAAGAGACCGTCAGATCTGAGCATCGTCAACTTTTACGAATTTTTCAGAATGGTATATTTCAACCCTCTACCGCCCAGCGATGCCGGTCGGAAACAGAAAAAAAATATTTTAGATGATATTTTTAGTATCGTCACATTTGAAAAAAAATATCACCCCTCTAGAAACCTGAAATTTCATTACATAGGCATTTTTCAAAGCTTAAAGTTGCGTGTTAAAATTGAAAAAATCCATTCTATTTCTCCCAAGCTAAATTTCACTCCAAAGACTTTGGGATGTTATCAGTTAAAAACTCTTTTTTTTTCTTCTTTTTGGCATGCATTTGCGTAAGAATTTTGGTCGGCCCAATTAACGCAGTTATGTTAAATTTTTTAATGGATTATATATTATGGCTAAAAATAGACCTGATAAGCCGTCGCCGTGTTACGTTCTGGCATAGGACACAAAATAACATGCTTAAATAGAAGTATTATCCCGAGATAATGAAGCAAAAACGTCCACCTATGCCATGCCATAAGAAAGTTACGCCTTCAGTTTCAGCGAATCCTCTTTTCCAACGCGCGTCAAACTTGCAAGCCTGCCGTTCCATCAAAAAGGATCTTGAACTTATTTTGAACGTGGAAGGCATTGAAGAGTTTTTGTCTTCTTTGAAATAATTTGGGTGGCTCTTGGCCTGAGTCCGCTGTTGGTAGATAGGAAACCGACTTGCCTATAGTCCCTGTGTGGCTATACAAGACCTCAAGTATATGTCCCTTCGATGGGACCTATGATAAATTGGTCCAGTTCGCCAGCAGGCCTAGCCAGGCTGCTACAAGCGCACAAAACTCTCCTTTTTTCACGATAATCCTGGACGGGGTACGTCTCAACACCCTATCCTGTCGCAGCCTCCTAATGGTCCAGCAGACCATCTTTCAAACTCTCAGATTGAATTTCTTGGAGCTTCTTTTTTTAAAAACTGTGCCGAGTGGGCCATGTTCTTGCGAACAAAAAATGCATTAGCGAATATTGACCGCAAAACCCTGTTGTGACAGGATCACCTCAAAGATATCGACGGTTTCCGATTATTTCAGAGGTGTCCGAAAACCCCGGATATAATCTAGGAGGCTTCGGAAAGAATACTTGATAAGGTTTGTTCGACGTAGGTTAAGTTATCTGTCAGCTTAGGTTAGGTTAAAGTTGGCTGGATTACAATGCGAGTCTCGTCCGAAGTTAGGAAAAACGAGGGACAAAGGTTTCGTTTGAAAGCTGAGGTACAAGAATCGTGAACCACAGAGAACAGCCTTGCTGAAGTTGCTTGAAGAAGTAGTAAAAAGTTCCGTGATGTACGTGTAGTACAACGTGCTCGAGGCGACACGAGGCGCGTTTAACCTTAATGATCGAACAACAAAATAGATTCAGAGTCTTCTGGATGGCGGACTGAATAGTCCATACAGTCGTGTTTTACTATCGCTTTAAAAAAGGTTTTTCAGCGTATCGTTAACTTCCGAAAGCCGTAACTCGAGTATTTCAATAACCGCGGCAGTTACCCCAGCCGTTTCTCTCGGGATATTTGCATTTCGATAGGCGAGGAAAGTGTCTTCGAGGTTTTGCGTATCGGAACAGGAACATTGCCGTTCAACGAATGTTGGGAGACGCACCTTCGGGAATACGGTGAAAGCTCTGAGGTGAGTACTGCAATCACAGATCCTCGAGAAAATTCGACTTTCCTCGGACCGCATCGAAAGAAAGCGTAGGCGACCTGTTTAGTTTAAGAATGTTATTGCAAATGCGACGGATCATTTCAGAGCGGAATAAATTGAACATAAGCCGGCGTAGGTACGTTTTTATCAAGTACGCAAATGAAGTGAATCCCCTGGAATGGCTTTTATTGTAGGATGACAAGGCACGGGCCAGTCCCTCATTTGAATATGTGTTTGCTTCTGCCAAGCCTGCTTTGCGAGCGGGCCCGTAATGGCTGCTTTTGCGATCTGGATCAAAGCCAGCGGCGGGCGGCATGCGCCGGCACCCAGCGCCAAGACGGATGGCATGCCGTCGCATGCCGCTCAACACCTCCAAAACCGAACTTGTTTCGTTTTGCCTCGCCGATATTCACTCCGGACGCCCCATTTATTTGGTCTGATTTTCCTCGCATTTTCCGGTCGACTTGTTGCATGATTTCCTCGACCCACTGCTCTAGTTTCCGCGCCTACCTCGGTGGAACTCCAAATTTTCAATTTAGAGGTTTAGGGGTAGAAACTTGTTGCCGGTACGCAAGTTTTCTACTGTCAATATATAACTTTAAAAAGAGAATCTTATATTTAGATGCAACAAATGTCGAATCACTGATCCTGGAAAAAAATAAAAAAAAGAAAACGGTCCCAATTATTTACTGAATTTCAGACATTCGTTTTTTCACTTCTATGGTTCTTATTTTAAGAACGATATAACTGAAATTTAGTGAATATTTGTACTGAAAAATTTTCAGACCAGTGATTTGACTTATGTTGCATCTGAATTTAAGATTCTCTTTTTACAGGGTATAATGACTCCGCTCTTCGTTGCCTTGAACCGCCACGGATGGGGAAACCCCGGGTATAATCGAGGAGACCTCGGAAAGCATTCTATTCTAACAATGAGGACGAAGGAGGACCGTAAGACTTGTGATTTCAAAGAATTGAGGAGGCTTTGATCTAAGCGACGTTGTAACGTCGAGTTTTTACACATAGCATTATCATACTTAAATTCACCTGTTTAATATCACCTACTTCAACGTGATTTCTCTCCACTTAAAGCGAGTTCCTTCATGTTCATTTTTTTAGATCTCGTCTTAATAGCGAGTTTTTTTCAATCCTCGGTTGCGTATTGGTACTTCGCTTCCCGGCCCGAAGCAAATAGCGCTCCTTACACGTGTTGCAGAGTCACCGGTTGAAGCACCATGTTAGGCTGCAGGGTATAGCTTGCTATATTTAGACGGCAAGATTCGGGAAGTTTCACGAAAACGATCTTCGCTGAACAACGCAGCAACGTTTTCCTCTATAGCTTCCTCGATTTATTTTCTCTGTAGATTTTAGAGGCTGAATTTTTCATCTCTTGAGTTCCACCTTTGGTTGCCAAGCTGATTGTGAGAGAGCGAGGTGCAGGACAAACTGACATAACCAACCTTCGCTGTTGTCGCCTCGCCTGACGCCGCTTTTCGGTAAACTGACGGCGATTAAGGAGCGGCGGGAGGCCTGCAACACTGTTTAGTTCCCGGAAGAAAGCATCCTTTCGAAAATTCGTCTCGAGTCCTGCTGGATTCTTCTCTGTGGGCAAAGAAGGAAGTTCTTGTCTTCTGAGCGATCACTCATCCAAGGTCGGAGCAAAGTAACCATGGTTACGAATTCCATGGACTAAGACCAAAGTTATCCTGGAGTTTATTAGTCCTGCGACCATCTTTTCTGTGCAAAAGTTTGTTATAATGTCGCTTTCCCCTGCCGATCTTGGCTGCCGCTTATCGCGAACAAAAAACGAGGAATTGAAGAGGCTGTGCAGGAGTATCGGTCGCTCGACTTTCCCGTGGGGAGAGAAATTGCTTATTCATGAAAATTGTATCGGCTCGAAACCAAATCGATTAAACTGATCAAAAGTCCTGATTAAAAAAGAAAAAAAAAGGTGTTTGGCCTGATTGCGCGGGGATATTTGTGCTTAATAAGTCTCCGTGTCGGTGTTTTCCAAAGGCGAATGCAATTTCTCTGTAATTTTTTATCGTGAGAAAATTTCGGAAAAATGAAGACGATCATCGAGGTATGTCCGCTCCTAGACCTCCTCGGCCGGAATTCCGCCTCCATCACGCCACCTTGACGGCTACTCATAGAGAGCTTCGTAGGGAGAGAGGCGACAACGTATTCCCGCGTCATGCGCTGATTGGTGGGATGTATGAAACCTACAACGCCGATTAGTGGGATGCAAGGGTGACGTGGCAGTTGACGCTTCTCTCCCTGTGAGGCAGTGTTGCTAAATTTCGTGACTTTGTTACTTTTAATCGCGGTTAACTTGGTAATCGATAGAGATAATCACATGATCAGCCCCATTTTTGGATTGCTCAGCTCGAAAGCGATCCATAACATACTCAACTTGCTAGGTTATCTCTAATGGTTACCAAGATAATCGCGGTTAAAATTGGTGAAATCTCGAAATCTGGCAACACTGCTGTGAGGCTCTCTAGCTACTCCTGCACATAGAGTTCTAGGTCTCGCCAAAACCCGCCTCTACCACCTCAACTTGGCTGTAAATATCATCTTCCCACGGAAAGGTTTGGTGATCATGTGTTGTATTCGATTACATAGCGACGTCTCCTGAGACAGCCTCAACGTCGCCTCGGGCGTTATTTACGATATTTTCTCTGATTAAACGAATCGCTTGATTGTTTAATCGTATTCCGTAATGAGATATGGGCATTCTTTTCCTTCTCGACGTGATCAAGACCGAAACGTGCCCTGAATTTGAAAGGCTTTGTTGGGATTCGGATTTGACGTCCCCCTCCCCACGCTCAAGAAAGAAACAGCGCAAAATCAGGCCAATATACATCGCCAATTTATTAATGAATTACGTTCGCGCGCTCGCCCATTTCAAAAAAAAATACAATGTCTATGACTTTTTCTAAACCAAAACTTTTTCAATTTGATATCATCTTACTATTTTTTTCGGAAATTTCTGCTTTTACAGTCGCAGAGCTCCGCGCTAGAAAATATTGCTATTTTTTATTATTTTTTAAAGGAAAGAAAAATCAGTTGATTTCGATCACGAATCATTTGATTGCCTCGTGTTAATGTTCGTTTTTCGCAGCTTTAACAGCGGTTTCTCGTCTCACTGACAGCCGAAATTCCTTAATCCATTCGACTAGCAGCTTTTGTCCAAGTTTGTCATCGCGAAGTTTTTGGACCATTCCAAGCCCGTTTTTCGTCGCTCGGTTTACGAGATAAAAGTTGTCTTCTGCTCTCCCCGACTCGCCCCTGACCTCCGTCCGCTCCGGTCAAATGCAAGCAACTCGACACGTTATATTTGCGACGACCAGGTCAATAACACCAACAGAGGAACTTAGTCTTGAAAAAGCAGTTGTCTCCTCGTCAATTTCATGTATAAAATCAACTCGACAAGTTAGTGCAACCATTGAAGTGTTCAGTAAAAAGGTTAAGATTGTTGCGTCTGTTTTTTCTTTGGCACAAAACGGTAAGGATGTGGACCTAAGAGAGGTTCTTGGTGGCTTTCTCCCTTGCCTTGGGAACACAATTAACTCACTTGGTCGGGTAGTTTCGACGGACTTTGATCTTCAATGGAGTACTCGCTGGCAAGATGACGTCACGTTGTAGCCCCTTTAAGAACTGGGGCTCATTTATACGAACACATAGGAAAATAACGCTTGAAACTGATATATGCTGAATAGATAACTGATATACACTGATACAGGATGTTTGCTTGCACAGTAAATTTTATATACTTCATTTTCCACGTGGTGTGGAAGTGAAAGGGGGAAGCAGGGTTGGCCGCAAGAATCGCAGCTTTTTACAGTAGACAGATGCGTGAAGGTGAACAGTCGCTAGCTGTATTATTTTTTAGTCCAATATACATTTTCAAGGTCGTAAAATATGGTGGAAATGTTGTGCATTTCCGCGGTCCGGTATCCAATAATCGGACGAAATAACACGACGATATTCAACAATTGTGATTCTTTCCTCGTCTTAAAAATGCGGACAAATACTTATTTGAACCAATTAGGTTAATTTAAATATCAAAGGACAGCCGCAATGGTCCTGCGACCGAGATTTGTCACTTGAAAAGGGAATCACAACCAACTGATGCAAATGGAGTCGTTTTTCGCAGTGAGCGGCCCTTAGTGATGAAGGCTACTCAAAATTCCACAAAAGAAGGCGAATGAAAACGCTTTCTATATTCTCCTTCACTTTACGAGACACGAGGCCCCCTCCCCCTCCCCCCCATCTCGATACCCCCTCCACCGAATAAACATGCTGAAACGTGTCTAATGCTGATGATTCTGAGAAGTCACTTCCCCTTTGAAATTAACACTTAAATATTCTCCGCCCCCTCAAAGCGCTCGCTTGCTGCGTTCAAGAGAATCGCTTCACAGCTAACACATGTTTCGTTGCACATTATACTTACTCCGAAATATTAATTATAGAAATATTAATATTTAAAACATTCATATATAACGCGATTTGAAGTATCCCACGTATTCATGTTCAGGATAGTTGAAAAAAAATGTATGAGCAAAATATTTTTGAAAATTGATTAATGGAAAGTTTTGAGAGCGGCGGTAATTTTTATGTTAACTTTTTCTTGGAAGAAAAATCAACATTCCTTTTCCTGCAGTCCTCACACCGGTGAATACTTTTACCTATTCTGCTGTTGGGAGGCTTAATAACTTTTCTGTAGGTAGAATCGGTACTTTTCGGTCGCTTAACAAAACGAGAGCAGTGACATGTCTTCATTGTGAGGATTCTGATAAATGAGCAGATATATGCTTTGATCGCGTGAAAGTTTGGCGAAAGGGCTTTCTTAACATTCCCGTAAAAAGTTGAAAGCTGTTGTTGCATACAATGTAAAGTTAACTAAAAGCGAGGGAAAATGTTTTGCCCCGGGTGAGGATCGAACTCACGACCTTCAGATTATGAGACTGACGCGCTGCCTACTGCGCTACCGAGGCGGTTGCGAGGGGGTGTGGCCGGCATGCAATCTATGCAGTCCGACACTCGCCTAGAGGCGCCTTGGGTACAGTAGAGTAGCCGAGTAGCCTATTGTAGGTACAGTACTAAGTACTATTACTTTCTGCACGTGCTGAAACAGAATAGCGAAGCGAGGGAGGTTCTCTTCTTCAGATATCGTAGGGAATCGCAGAAATATCTTGTACTAACTTTTCCTGTTGAAAATCCCTTTTGACTGCTATTTCAGTTTCGTCAACAAAAACGCTAGATGTTAAGCCTAAGCGAAATGATTCCCACGAGGACGAATTTGGATGGCGCCGAACTCGTGATTTGGAGAAGTCGAAATCAGAACATCCGCGCCGAGAAAATCGTGTTTCCTCTTTCTAGGGAACATAAGTTAGGTAACTCAAAAATTCGGCTACGTACGTAAGGCCCTATTAAATTTTTTAAAAAAATTGTACATAAATTCAACTTTATTTTCTTAGAATTATTGGCTTGTAAAATGTGACATTTTCTAATTCGTAAGAAGTCAAATGCCAATACCGTTTTGAAAAAATGCCGAAAAAGTGCATAGCGTTTTTACACATAGAAATCAGGAACTTTCGTGCCTGTTGTTTTTAACCTGCAAATCGGAACGGAAATCATATTTTACCTTAACTGTTAAACTATTCTGAGGACTTATGAAGATGTCGGTTAAATGCACTGACCTATAGGTTGATTTTAAAATGAATCTCCTTTGCGAGCATGGCAAAATGGTGCTTAATTTATCTGAGACGAAGCACAAATGCAGATGACAAACGAGCTGGCAAATGTATTAGTCGGGTAGGGCACAGCGATCGTAGGGCAAGTTAGCACAGTGCGGTCACTCCGACGCGGTCAGCGCGGCGCCCGGCGGCGCGGTTGGCACCCGCTGCAACCGCAACCGCTAACCTTATATCTCGCCAACCGAAAGGGGTCGGCCAGCTACGGCGGACGGGCGACGCAAATGCGGTGGTTTTATGGCACGTGGATAGTCCCTCGGGGAATGAATTGAGTTGCAATTTTGGGGGATAAAACTCCATAGCTTAGCCATTGCCTCGGTTTACCATATTTTCAGCACGTCAGACCTCGTGTACAGTCGGGAGGCCGTCCGATTCACAGTAAAACCAAAACCCCCATTGGGAATGCTGTACCTGTTTTGGGTATGAAACTAAAACGGGCGTAGAGCGTATTTTGGTATTTTTTAACGTATACCTATGTTCAGCCACAGCAATGAAAAGCTCTCGTCGAGACCTTTTGAATGATATGGCTGAACTCAGGTCTGTCTTGAAAAATAAAGGAGTAGTGCGTATTGTTATTTTTCAAGATAGACCTGTTCAGCCACATCAATGGAAAGCTCTCGACGAGACCTTTTGAATGATATGGCTGAACTCAGGT
>Ga0058701_10003832_pt1 | contig 12057 bp, 7 predicted proteins | sample AgamicOrMae_FD_97039 | JGI IMG/M metagenome (GOLD analysis project Ga0058701, IMG submission 97039) | Agave microbial communities from Guanajuato, Mexico - Or.Ma.e | ecosystem: Host-associated > Plants > Phyllosphere > Phylloplane/Leaf | place: Guanajuato, Mexico | collected 2012-06-04 | reverse complement strand
GAAAATTGTCACTTGTCGGGGTGCCACCCCCACAAGACAATCAGAAAAATTCAACAAACCTCAGAATCATTAAATAGAGCCTTGGAGCTGCAACTAGAGCTACAGCTGCACCAAAAAAAAACCTTTTCTTTCGTTTTGAAAACTCACTTCGAAAAAGTGATGCTTTAATTTTTTGCAGGAGTGTAGTACAGTTTCATTTGAAGCCATCGAATTATTAGCCAACATTTACAGGCTCAACGGATAACGGGACATCTACTAAGCTTTCTTGCATACATGAAGATTCGTTTTGCAGAGTGGCCAGCGTACTTGAATAACCTTGCCTCAGAGCTTTGAAAAGACCTGGAGGAAACCTCAGATCAGAGGCAAAAATCTTGATTTTCCCCAAAATAATTCCAGATGTTAGTTTGATAAGAAAAAAATATTTTTAAAAAATAAATAAATGAAAAATCTTGAATAGGTTAGAAATGCCGTAGAAAAACTTAAATTAAAAAAGTAAATAAAAAAAATAATATAGAAAAAAACATTAATTGAACGATAACAAGTTACTAGCCAGACCGATTTTACATAATCCTCCTGCTATTTAGGTATTTTTTTTCAGTGTTCAAATAACTTGTTACCTTGAATCTCTGGTGGTTGAAGTAATTAAGGGTGAAGAGTTGGTCCCACCTGGAAAAGAACAATGTTTAGAGGACAAAGCCAGTTCACTGTTACCCTACATTTAGAACCCTACATTTAGAAAAAGCAGAGATTTGATTTTGACCCTTTTAGAATCAGAGAAAGCACAAGCCACAAGTAATTTAAACCCCTTCCCCTCGCCTTTCTCCTTCTTCAGATCCAGTAAGCAATGTTTAAAAACGATTTGGTGACTTGAGCTGTATATGCGCTGTTACAAAATACTTCATTTCATCAAATAGATCTTTTCAAATTGACGATTTGCGCGAGTTGGTAGCGAACATAGCTGCCAACCCGAAGAGGTCCTCGCTAAAGTTCTACCCGCCCGAAATTCTGCTCCAAAGTCGTTGATTTTAAGTTAAGAGATGATTCGTTAATTTTCCCTTCGGAAATATATTTTGGCGGGTTCCAGGTTCGGGCTTTGGATCGGGGGTACTTCGACAAAGGTCCTTTTCGGTTGGCGGCCATACTCGCCACCAAATCGCGCAAATCGTCCATTCAAAGAGTGACGGTCCGTTTGATTCGTGACACGACTTCATATGAGCCGAGTCTTATATCGATTCCAAGCAGTTACAAGATAAAAGTAATCTGATTGAGCGCGGTTTAGGCTTGAAAACTATTTTCTGTGATGGCTTAAAGACTTTTTTCCCCCCTATTATATCCTACTAAGGCGTGGAGGGACGATGCATAGTGCGTAAGAAAAGTACATAAAACGAATGCGTAACAGCTTTCCATTCCAGCGTAAAACACAAAAAACACAACAACCTCCACTTCGAGTTGAACTATAGATTTTATAGATTTAGTTTAACTAGTAGCTGTCTAGCAGATGGCGCCTCTGCCAAACATTGCACGATTGAGCTATTTAAAATCAACGTTGTAACGCAAACTTACGATTCCACGGTAATTTCGGCGTTTCGTACAAAACGACTATGTCTTCCTCAATAACGATTGGGTCGTCGTCCAGTTTCTGGAAAAAAAGGAAATGCATTAACTTCTTGCCATACTGACTTGACAATCACTTGCCTGATTTAAGATGTAGTTACAATAGAAAGGCATTGAGGACATATACTTCAAAATGCATTATAAAAAGGCCAAGACCCACTTATTGGTAATGGCTGCTAATTCTTGAAAAAGCATAGTTCTCTAAGATATGTGTGCTATTAAGTTGACTTCATACTTCCTGAACCAGGGAGATTTGATACAATAGAATAAAAATCCCATTTAGTTAATTGTGATTTAATTTAGGGCTTAGGCCAACAGTTGGTTTAAATTGACATGAAAGACTGTGAAAAACAAACTTTGCTTACAATTATCTTGGCTGGTACAACATCTTCGGTGTCAGATGAAATTTCAACAACAGGAGGAGGCTCTCTTTGGGGTTGACTGACCTCAACCACAGATTCTACATCACTATCCGATTCTTCACTCACAGCCATGCTCTCCGAGGCATCTTCCTTTGTTTTCAATGACACATCATACTTCGTTACATCTGCTGGACATTCTTCCTCTGGTATTGCTACTGCAGATGCTTCTGGAGAATTGGCACGACTACTTGATAAAGACCCCTCCTTTACACTATCACCACAAACGGAGTCAACCTCAAAGTTAAATCGAAACTTTGATGACATATCTTCCCACGACATTCCAACTGTCCAGCCAGAGGCACTGCTATTTTTGGAAGGTTTCTGCACAGGTCGTTTGTCACTCTCCATTGAAGAGCGGCTTGCATCTTCATCTAACATGCTTCCCAAAACCTGTGTCATGCACTCATTCAAATTTGGAGAAGACTTTGATTTGGGTTTTGTAAAGGATGTCTGTGGAAGTTCAAAACAGACATCTGTACTACTTAAAGTAGGATCAGTATTCATCAGATCCTCTTTTTCTGCAATGACTACTCCTGGCTTTTCCCCTCCAGAATTTTCCTTATTGAGATTATTCTCATCTTCTCTTTGATTTTCAGAGCAGCTTGGAATTTCAGGGCTGACACTTTCAGAACTCAATGATGTGTTCTCCTTTACTTCACTGTCATTCTTTTGGTAAGCAGGAGAGCCAGAAATTTCTTGTAATTCCAAATTGTTGGGGATAGTTACATTAGAACTTCTGGGAAAAGTTTTACGGGGTGAATTCTTGGTATTAGCTATGTTGGAAGAACTTCTGGCATTAGTGGTTTCAGGAGAGCTTTGGACATTAGTTACATTGAAAGCACTCCTGGTATCAGCCCGGTAAGAACTCCTTGTCTCAGAAAAATTTGGAGATTGTTTGTATGGTCTATGTCTTGGATGGTCCATTTCTTCAGGCCTATTGGAGGTATTCTGTGGTCTTCTCCAGTACGGATTCTTTCGCGACAGACAACCTCTGTCCCTATAAGAGGTGCAGTTGTAGCGCTCACTTAGCTCTTCCAGCCGCTTGCTAAAACTGTCATTCCTACTTGAATAAGATGTTACATTAGAGTCTCGATTAAAGTAGCGCCAACCCTTCTGGGGGCCATTTGGATTATCTTGTCCTGGGGGTGGGATTTCTTCCACACACCCCTGAGCCTTGTCTTCCCCTACAGAAGAATCATGGTGTACCAGACTGTAGAGATAGGATTCAAGTTCTTGTTGATCGTCCGAATCACAGCTGTTTTCGTTGTCGTCTTCTGAGCGGCCGCTGCGAACATCCGACATCATATACTGGACGGTGCAACCTGAATCGCAGACGACACGAGTATGACATCCATGACTCACACTACCGAACACAGGGAAGAAAGCGCCACTAAAATATTTGGAAAATTCGAATAGAATTACACATTGTGACGCACATACAAGCCACACTTCTAAAACCTTACCTGCTGCCAAGGCAGCCCAGACTTTTTGAGGTTAGAAATAACCTCCGGGCAGTGTTGATTGTGGGTTCAGAAATGATGAGAGTAACTATCCGTAGCAAAACGTAAATTTTCTAGTATAAGCGATTACATTTTTTTAAAAAAGTAAAATTTAACAAAAAATGTGGTTGAGTTGCTAATCACAACACATCCACGCGAATTCGGCTCACAGCCCTCTATGAATGAAACTGAGCGCCGGGAGCGCCAAGCGCCTTTCTGTAGTTTACTTGTTTGCACTTTTGCGCTTCTGCTGTTTGTTGTCATTCGTGCTGCCTCGAGGTTATCTTGAAGCAAGACTGGCTTTGTGATATTATTTCTTTGATACTAACCTCTCTAACAGCTATTTAATTTATGAAAGGATATGAGATTTTGCCGCTATGGCGTTTTATGATAACAAGCACTGGCTGCTGTCTCATATAAGAAACTCTTTCGTATCGTCAGATGACACAGGTTAGATTCCTACATCATGATTCTTTTAAATTTTCAACCACCGGGGAGGTGTTTTTAAGTTCCCAGAGATGGTTTAATCATATTTACTTTTATTCATCCCTCTTAAGGGAACTTCCGAGTTTGAGCGTGATGTACTAGTAAAAGTTTGTGTTAGCCTTGTTGCTCATCAACGAATTCGAACAAAGCTTCTTTTCCATCTGTTTTTGTAAAGACAGAGCTAACAATTTAAGATCACATTTATTCTTACTCATGTTTCCGAGGCCTTCGGTGTGTTCTCGATTTGAAACAAATGTGCGTTCGAACTTGAAATCTGTTATTAACCTATCATCAGTGTACTTGTCTTGCAGTCCCGATCCCTATGTACACATAGTTACCAGTGTAGCCGATAGATTTTATTATTCCACGTTTTAATTCAATTGATGAGCAGTTCTGAAACCAATGTGTGTTTTATTAACAGGGATGTGTGAAATGGTAATGCAAGGGGAAAACCTTTCTCACAAATTAGCTTGTGAAACCAAGTTTGATTACTATCCTGGAGATGATGAAAGCGAAGATGACGATATGGACGCCATGGGACAGTCATTTGATATCCAGTCGGATCTTGACTTTGGTGCCCATCGAGCCCGCTCAAATACAGTTCAGCGTCTCAAGAAAATGGAGCGAGAAAGGAAAAGAGCCTCAGAAACAAAAGTCATTAAATGGGAGAACAATCCCTCCACACTTTCTGGTAACTAGATAGTTCAGAAAATATCATGCATGTATGACCAGTGTCCTGTTAGATGAAAAAGTATCTCTTCTTTTCTAGATGAAGAAAGAGCCTCACTTTTTCAACCAAAAGAGCTCAAACCTGTGGTTCCATTGTCAAAAAATCAGAGGTCATTATTATCAACTCAATTAGAACAGTGTCCTACTTTACCGCGAAATCCTTTCCAAGAATACGCAAAATTCGACGGCAATGTAAGTGGTAAATCGTTTGAGAAAACAAAACAAAAAAACTGTGCTTACTCTGAATCACAATAATGCTTACAGTTCATGACTATAATGATTTTTTTTTTTAATTATTTTTTTTTTACAGGCGCAAGTAGGCGCGGCAGTTCGTTGCTACGGAGTTTTCCTTCTTATGATGCCAGAATCTGTGAGAAATTACCCTCTTGAAGTAGTCGTTCTTGCATCAGCAAAAGTTCAAGATCTTATAGGACTCATATGTTATAAATGCAGTATGCATCATCCTTCGCATCCATTAGCGTAAGTTAATCGTCATTATGAATGTATTTCCGTCGCTAAGTGTTTTGTTCTTCTGAACTTTGGTTCACAGTCTCTTTTGTAAGCATGCAAAGCTTGTTTCTTAATATTTCATTTTGTGAAAGAATCTGCCTAATTTGCGATTGTTTCTTATTTTCAGTGGGAGCGTTGATCAGTACGCTCTTTACTTTGCGGAGGATGACGGCGAAGTAGACTGGGATTTTCCCAACCTGGATTGTGGGGAAACTGTCGGAAAATTCGGTTTCAAATATCTAGCTCTTGTTGAAGTGAAAAATAAACAGTCCTCAAGCTCGTCCCAATCACAGTCAGAAGAAAAGTAAGCTGAGAATCTTATTTAGCTAAAATATTCGAATGACCGAAAATTGACCCCTGTTAATCAATTTTTTTCCGTACCAACAGGCCTCTCTTGGAATTCGGAAGTAACCAAGAACGAAGTGGAAATAAAGATAAAGGTAATTCCAAAGAAATGACGTTAATTCAAAACCTTTTGTGTTAAGTACATTATTTGACGTGGAATTCTTTGTCCAGCATTATTCTGCAAGGAAGCTGAGCTGTGTATGAAAGGCCACATTACTGCCATGGAAGCACCTTTATACCAATGCTACAGAGTTTTAATCCTGAATAAAATGCGAACGAAAACCGCAGTTAACCTAGGTACGAGTCACCCGTTTCTGCTCTCCTTTTCCTTATTCTGCCTCTAACTGGTGTTTATTGCTTTTTAGGAATATCCGGAGAAAAGATTGAAATCGACCCAGTTCTGTGTCAAAAGGTGAGCGCTCGGTTTTGGGGCCGTCCGCGCGCAGTCAGCTACGACACGGAGTCGATAGTCGCCTGCGAAAATTTAGGCATCAAATCGGACAACCGAGCCACGTTTAGGTAAGCTCCAAACGCGACCGCTGCAATTTTATCCCCACAGCTGGAGGATAATTATCCACAAGAGAAGTGCTGAGCTTTACTTTTGTTAAATGTGTCAGTACTTAAAAACACAGCTATATAGTTTTTCATTGCGACGCTGTTAGAAACGAGGGAAATAATTCATTACATGTTGAGAGCAGACAGAAGAGATTTGGGCTGTTACAGTTACTTTCCCGTTCCTGTAGACGCGAATATTCTGATATAGACGCTGTTCGTGAGAAAGATGAACCACAAAACAACCCCTGGTTCAAACATCTTGAAAAGCACTGATCTTGAAAAATCCGCGACTATCGCGTATCTTGTCGGTATCGGATGGGGACAGTCAGTGGGGAGCAGTCGATCCATTTCTCTGGTGTAAGCCTCTTCAAGACAAGATTTTTTAACTTTGTTGCAGGATCGTATACTACTCGCCATCTAGTCAGTCTTTGGACTCGTCTTTAATCCATTTATCCCATTTTAAGCACCATGACTTCGAAGCGAGTGTGTCAGTAGCGGAAGAAATCGTCCAGAAGCTAACGCACATCCTCGAATTACGAACTAGCGGTCGCCGCCGGGAATATTTGGCGCTGCAAGATCGGAAAAACCGACGGAGGACTTTCCACGTCGGAGTGTCGAAACCAAGATGATGACTACCCCGAGCCCGTTTTCACCGTGGTGCTGCCAAGTCACTGCCCTCAAGACTGACGCAACTGTGCCAAATAAACCTAAGTTCATCGCTAACCAAAAGAGACAAAAACAGTTCCTTCTTCAATATGTCTTCTGCTATTAAGTGATTCCTCAAAGTCCAAGGCTGGTGAAAGTAAAAATTCTTTGTTATACTTTGTACATATGTTTAATAAAAGTACTTATTTATTAAATTATACAACACGAATACAATGGACCTCTCTTTTACATTTGAACCTGTAAATCCAGATTCTTTTCGCTGTATTCGCCGATGTCTTTTTTGATGGTATCAAAACGGGATTGGACGAGTCGCTTGATTCCCGAGATGAGGTGAGCAACGCGATCGTACTTAATCCGCAGGAACGCCGCCTCTTTAACCAGCCGATCGTAATCCTCGTGAATTTTCCCAAGAGGGCGATTTTGCAATAACGCAATATCTTCCTCAGATAAAAATTCATGTGCCATTTCCCATGATATCTGAAGAGGAGCCTTTTCCCTATCCAAGACCAAAATATCAGTACCCTGCAAGTGTGTGGTACTTTGATATAGAAAAAAAAGCCAAGTTACCTGTTTCCAGAATGTTTAAGCAACCTTCTTTCAGATCGAAGATTTTTCCATGTGTCAAATTCTGCTTTCAATTCTTTGATGGCACTGTAAGGACAACAAAAGGATTCACTCAATTCTAAAATACAGGAAGGAAGAAGCTATTTATATATTTGCAGACACAATTCTACTTAAAGAAAAAAGTCTTGCCTTGATAGGTGACTTTCATCCCCTCTTCCTTGGAAAGGGACGCTTGGAGGTTGAAGCTGCAATGTTTGATGTTCAGAAGCTTCTGACGTGGTGCCACCACATGTATCACTATCAGGAATAGAACCTGTATCAATTGTGCAAGACCTTAGTAGAATTATTAGTGAAATGACTACACAAATACAAGTGTTTCAGAAGAGCAATAAAAGTGAGGACCTACAATCTGAATAAAAAATGGGGACTGAAGTAAAATTAATTCAAAATTATGATATCATAAAATTCAAGAGCCAAGCTTTACTAGAGTATGTTTCGTAAGAAAACAGAGGAACTCAAAGGCTGATCATAGCTTGTATCTCTTTAACACTTACGGCCGATAGATCTTCGCGGTAAAATACTCGAGCGACGACGTGTAGATGGCAGTTGTATGGTTTCGTCCATTTTTTGATGAATATATTTACCTTTTATTATTAATAATTAAATTAACCTCAAAAACTTCTCCAACCGTTGTTTTGAGTTCTTGTTTATACCGCCAGACTCACCTGTGCTGTAGCCAATCAGCAAAGCTCATAGACTACACCATGGACTAAGTATCCTCCCCATTCACTTCCTGGTCCACGTCCCTGAACAATGTAGTCGACAGAGCAACGTAACCTCACTTTCTTTCCTAACATTTGTCAACACAACACACACGTGTTTTGCCGTGAGCACCAGCAATTTAGGCTAACTAGTTAAATATTTGTGATTGTTTTGCAGCTCTAGGATCTGATTTGTATTTAAAGGTCGGCTGGTGAGTAAAACTTCGAGCTGTCACGCTAGTAGCTCTGAAGAGAGATTTGTTTACAAGTCGTTGATTCCGTGTCTGAACCTCAAATTTACTTTGGCTTTGTGATGTTTCAGAAAATCAACATCTAATCAAGATGGGCAAAAGTCTTCGTAGTAAACGTATGCGAGCCAACCGTATTCGGAAACGAATAGTTAATAGGCCAAAAGAACTGAAGAAGCTGAAGGAAGCCTTATCTTTTGAATACAATGAACAGACCGAGCATGCCCATCTTTCAATATTCAATGACAGTAAGTCTTAACATTGTATACATGACTTCTTACCTAAATTTCAAGAATTTGTTGTAATCTGTATTTTTGTCATGGTTTCAGTTGTGAATGGTCCTCTACCTGACGATGGCACTTACTTTGAGCCTAGCGTCACTGTCTTAGAAAAGTCTCAGAAAAGGTATGAGAATTTTTTGTCAAGGAAGATTCCTAAGATAGCAGAAATTGCCAGCAGAAATTTGAAGAGGCCCATAGAAGATCCCAAGAAGGAAGATGATGAGGAAGAACAAGAAGTGGAGGTGCAAGAGACAAGTAGAAAAACGAAGAAACCTCTTGAGGAAGTTGTTATTGAGGGTAATGAATGTAAACCAAACAAGTGTGGTAGTTGGCCTAAGTGGATGAATCAAAGAAGTATCAAGAAAGCTGCTCAAAACAGACGGAAGAGGGTAAAGCGTATCATAAATAGGGAGCGGAGAATGAACAAGAATAAGAAGGACAATCAGAAGATTCGCAGAAAGACCAATATTGATGTTGAAATGAAGTAAGAATAATATATCTTCTTCCATGTGTTGTTCTCTACATATTAAAATTACTTGTTATTCAGAATAAAAAAAAAACAACATAGAAAAAAAAAAAAAAGCAGAAAAGATTTTCTCATTTGTTGGATTCTTATTTTCAATGACCTTTAACAAACTGCATGATGATACATTTGTAATGCAAGCTGCAACTTTTTTTCTCTGATTTGAAGACATTCTCCATTACTGGAAAGAAAAAAAACCTTATACTCTTGTATTTTTAAACATCCCAAATAAGAACCAATTAGCTGCTGAAAGAATCACAGAGCAAGGAGAGGGTTAGGATGCTGAATAGTTGTGCAAATGCTCACCTAATTAACAAAAAACAAAAAAAAAACACTGGAGAAGTCTCAAAGTCTTCCAGTAAGAGAGCTTCAATGGCAGCTAAGTATCAGAGGGTGGCAAGCAAGAATCTCATCAGAATAGGGTAATTAAAAAAATAAAGAGTGCTGGTGAAGTTTTAGTACTTTAATTTTCTTTTATTGTAAACAAATACAGTTTAATAATAAAAAAAAAAGTAACAATGAACCTCGACCAGGAATCTTCTTCACAACTCAAAATCATCTCTCTGGAACAAAAAGAGCAATACAAGTTAGAAGCTGATTACAGCATTGCAACTATTCTCCAATAAATAAAGTGAACTTAACTCACCAGATCATTATACTCCAGCACCTGTTTCCTAATCGCTGATGAGTCTACCCATGTAACAAAATCTTCTAAGTTCCTGAAAAAGGAAAGGATGATTAACAGGAGTTATTTAGACAGACTGATGTCAACAAGTGTGAGGTGAACAAACCTGGTAACTAGAAATGCAGGATCTTTGACAATCTCTGGACCAACCCGAACGTGTCCTTGTTCAATTAATTTTGTTGCAGCACGAATATTCTCAGCCATTTTACTTTTGACCATGATAACTGGTAGTCGTCTTCTGCAAAAACTGGAGGCTGTCACCTTATCACAAAATGACAAATCCCATTTTGTTGGAATAAGACCCATCAAGAACCTGAAAAACAGAACAAATACTTACTCTTGAGCTTAAAAGATGTGAGAACTATAGTAAGCTTCAAACAATGTTTTATTCCATAAATACTTACAGTTTTTCTAAGATTTTAGCACTGGTTTCTACACGAAAGGGTTCCTTAGGATCAATGTCCTTCAGTTTCCTAACGAGATCCCTGATCTGTCTGGATAATTGGTTATACCTGTATGATAGAAATGCAACAAAATGAATAATGCAATTAAAACAACTGTTCCCACAAGAATTTGGCATGGTTGATAGGAGAGATGCGTTGCAGAGAACAATAGGAGTAACCAAAGAGAGGCTTCCAAGGACTGAACAAAGCTTGATAGGATGTGATTTGTCCACCAGAAGCACGGCTAAATTTGTCCCACAGTATGACAACATTATTGATTACATAGTGAAACATTTCTTAAATATACTCACGTCGTATAGTCTTGTCTCTTCTGTATACAGTATTTTTTCATAACCTTCACTTCATGTAGATTGTTATCCACCGACCAGGATATGAAATCAACTTTTTTAAGAAGTTTTTTCTCATGAAATTTAAGTTTGCGGACCATTTTGGTTAAATTGTTTACCGCAACACACGCTGATTTGTTTACCTCACTTGGCTGAAAACAGGCGCATAGGTTATGAACAGCAAAACGCTGAGAGGCTGAGAACCTGTTGAAAATGTGATGCAGGAAGAAGATGTTTTCAGGAGATTAGTGAAGGCTGGGGCGTGTTGATCAGACTTAAAAAATAAATTTAGGATCGAAAACCCATACTCCAACATTGTTATGTAGCCGTTGCTAACGTAAAAATGCAAAATACATGTAAAGGGTAAGGTAAGCAACACGTTAATTGGTATCGGCGATTTTTAAATGCATCTCGTAAGAATAATGGCGCGAAATACGAATTTGGCGCTCTTCTGTCCACAGACTGCTCACGGCACAATCATCAGTTATTCACATTTTCCGAATAGATGATTATCCATTCATTCGGCATTCGGTTCAGAGCAAGTTCAAAAAGTTCGTAAAAGTAGTTCCGCACTCAACTTCCGCAAAAAGAAAGACAAAAAAAGGAAAGGTTTCAGGCATAAGCCCTTTGAAAATGGCAAGTATATATCGCACGTAAATGTAACGATCTTTCCTCGGGCAGTGCTCTGAGTTGTTTTTCTATGGGTATGATCTTAACGCGACGTATTTCCGTGAGACATGGAGGAACCTCAAGCATGTGTATCAGTTTCTTGGCGAGGTGTTGCTTTTGACCCGACATTAATTTACATTCAGACACTTCAACGCTATGACGAGAACGCTGTTATATGGGAGTATGGGAGAGACTTCAACTCACGTAAAAAGGCTTGAATGTATTTTAAATGGACCGTCGGGTGAATAGACAGTCCGTTCTTGGAGGGGGGGTGTTCTGTGATTGATTTGGTGTTGGATACGAGAGAGGAGCGGCAATTTCGGAAGAGCTCTCTGTAGCTCAATGAAACCGTCCCCGTGGACGCATAGGGGATAGCAGTCCCCTTGTTCCCATTGGGAAGGGGTTTCCTCAACTCACGGTCTAAAAAATCAAGAAAGGAAATGAAACGAACCCCTTTGGCTTCCTGCCAGCTCCGCAAAGTCAGTGAATAAACACAAATAAAAAAGAAAAAAATGAGAGTCAAACGTAAGTTGGCAATGAGGTCAAGGTCCGGGAACCTTCATTTGAAACTAAGGCTTCGGACCACATGAGCATCGGCTTATTACTGTGTTCCCACGAACAGCCATCAGCTCAGCTGAGTCAGATCCGAGCTAACTCAATGAAGGTGAGGCTCCGACAAGAAGAGGGAGAGGGGAGGGTGGGGTGGGAAG
>Ga0058701_10003831_pt1 | contig 12057 bp, 10 predicted proteins | sample AgamicOrMae_FD_97039 | JGI IMG/M metagenome (GOLD analysis project Ga0058701, IMG submission 97039) | Agave microbial communities from Guanajuato, Mexico - Or.Ma.e | ecosystem: Host-associated > Plants > Phyllosphere > Phylloplane/Leaf | place: Guanajuato, Mexico | collected 2012-06-04 | reverse complement strand
TAAAACATTAGCTCTATAATGTCCCATACGTCAATGCCAAAGATCTGCATACTCTATCAAGGCTACATTTATAGGAACTAAAACTAGCAAAGCAAGGACAGGGACAAGGATAGTGTAGTTCGGACCCAAACTAGAAGCTCGCAAAAGTATATCACCTATGGTGTTGTCCGTGACACAAACCCAAGAAGAGTCAAACACAACATTACAATTGTTAACTTAATATAACTGTCTGATAGACAGTAGGTTGTGCTAAATATTTAAGAACACGGAGGACATTCTTAAGGGTAAGTGGATGCGGTCTATTGGAAAGACTAGAAGTGCCAACTTGAGCAATGGAGAGGAGAGTACCATCACCTTATTTAACCCAAGCATTGCCAGAGTAAACAAACTTAGAAAGTAGATTACCATCATCCAGCCCTACATAAGAAGTAACAGTTGAATCAGGTACTAGACCTATTCATCAATAGAAATAAGATTGAAGAGAATATCTGCCAGAAGCACTGATAGAGAGCAAGGAGTGTATCTATTTGGACAATGCAGAGCGAAATGCCCTAGAACTTGAAAAATTTTATAGATAATGTTAAGATAGGAAGCTAAGATTCCCCCATATTCATTACTTCAATCAGAAAAGATATATAAGGAATAGGAATAGTAGAACAAGAGGTACCAAAAGATGAATCGATTGCATTACATGAAATAGCCCCTATAAAGCATGCCCATAAAAGATGTCGATTGTGTCTAAAAGTTCAACTACGAGGCACCTTTGTTGTTCCTATTGCTACGCTTGTGAACCCCCTTATTGCAAGTGTTACAATTCCCTTTATTATTGTCATTTTATTTAGTTCCCAAAGTCACACCCTTGTCGCTGGGTAACCCCAGTGTAGCAGTAAAGGCTTGATGCATGGAGAGAAGTGATCCTTTTTATGATTTAGATATTGCTCATAAAAAAGCAATTTTGAACACAGACCATCAAATGATGTAGACCTAACAAGCAGGGGAAAGGTAGTGACATAAAAGTCATAGCCTTCAGGTGATCTAGCAGTGGTGAATTGAATTAATTCAATATCAGAAATAGGGGATTGAATGGTCATAAGACCATCAGTAATGGTCTTAATAGAACCTAAATACGAATGCGTAGATTGATCAACATCCAAACTGATGTTGGTTAACATACATTTCAAATTAAGAGCACATGCTAAACTGGCTATATTAATCATGACTCTAAGCATTGCCAAACTTGAATGGAATGAGACAAATGGTGTACCTCACTTAGGACATCCTTAGAGATAGCAGTAAACAACTAGGCATGAACGAACTGATCAACCCGAAGCCAACATCCATATGCTTGGTGCGATTGAGATGTTCCATGAAGAGTACGAACATAGGAAGGTGGTAGAGGAATCGACCCACCAACCATCGGTGCACAATAACAAAGTCGGTGAATTGAGTGCACAAAGATAGGTAGTTGTCCACCAAAGCCAGGACTATAGTCACATAGATGGTGACATTATTAGTCCACATGGTCGGTGATACTGGTGGAAGGCCTGCCAAGGTGTCCAACCTGAAAACCAGTTGCATGGCTAAAGTCAAATAAGATAGGGTAGCCAACTAGAAAGGCAAGAATAAGCATCAGAGAAGGCTGACATTGTGTAAGGAGGGCCAGATAAATTAGCAACACTGAAGGCACCAAAAGCAACGAACGAGTAGGGAAGCAACGGTGGCAAAGTATGCATCCAAGAGAAGAACAGCAGTGGGTAAGACGTTTTTGAGGAGAAGGCGACAGCTGTGGTGCGAAGACAACTTGGGACTAAAGAGGAGGCAACCCAATAAATAATATTATTAGGTTGCAACTAGTTTTCACAGTATGTTTTCATTTATATCAATATTTATTATTCATTAATATTAGTATATGATGAACCTCTATGATAAACCTCTATTTTAACCACTTTTATTCTCTTATTTAATCCCAATTACTTATGATTTTCATGTCTAATCTAGATAAAAAGGGATCAAATCAGCTTCCTTCGACCTATACCATGCTAATAAAGTAATATGTCTTCCTTTCAAGAGGAACCTTCGGCTTTGTGATAGAAAGGAGGATTTCAGGGATGAATTGAAGGAAGGTAAGAGATCTAATGAGGTCTTAGGAAGAGGAAAGAAACAAACCAGAGGACACATGACCGTGCCACCAGCAAGCCCAATCATTCTACATTCACATGGGTGGCGTACGGCCTTGTGCAGTCGTGCGTCGGAGCATAGTCGTGTGCCGCCGCTGCTCTATGCGACTGAAGTCGATTTTCGATCCTTTTTAGGCATTCTTCATTCTTCTTTTTAAAGAGCACTTTGGAGAGAGATTTTTAGGATTTAGTTTAGAGAACTATTGTAATCTTTTGGAGCACTTTGAAGATCATTGTAATTCGTTTTTCAATCAAGCCTTGAATTAATCAAGTTTGTTTCTTTCTCTTTGCTCTTGTTATTGCTTTTAGGGTTTTTGGTTGTTCATCCATGTTTTCTAAATTAGGGTTTGTGAATATTGCTTTCAATATGATTCTAGGCTGAATTTCTCAACTTGGGTTGGGATTAACACCAATTATGCATAGTTGAATCATGATCTAACCCAAACCCTAACTTATCCCTTGTTTGTGCTTATGATTCTATTATGTGCACCAGATGCTCGATGAATTGCTAGAAAGAGCATTCATCCTCTGTTATTCGGGGCTTAGGGGAGTGTTGAGAAATAGAACCTTTACCTAGCATGACTTAGTGGCAATTAGAAGTTTTAATATGAAAATAATTAGTGTTCTAATTACGATTCAAGATTGTAGATCTTGTAATCCTTCAACTCGTAGTTCCATGAAAATAGACGACTATAATTATAGAATTAGACTTCGACCCTTGAGAGCGGCAGAAGATGAGTTTAATGGGCAATCTATCTATGCACAATGCTTAGTTTGATGGTGGTAGTGATTGACTTGCTAGTATAATCATGTTGTTAATTCCAACCTAAGTGCCTTATTATTATGTTGTTCCGTTCAATTTGTTAGTTGTTGCCTTTGCCTTAGTTGATACTCAAATCCTCAACTCTACTTAGCCTAGATTGAGGAGGTAGATTAGTTTCTATACTTGAAATTAGGTCCCTAAGGACACAACCCGTACTTATCGGTTGCTAACTACATTGGCACCATGCACTTATGGCATTTTTAAGACAACATAATATTCTATCCTTTGTATGTAGTGCATATGCTGCATTATTTTTCATCTTTCTTTGTTTTGTGACTTGGATGCTCTCTTTACCACAATGTGGACATTGCGTGATCTTGGAATGGGGGAGGGGAAGTTATGCTTTGGTTTTTTTGAAAAAGAGAAAGAAAAGAAAATTTTCAAAAATATAAAAATAAAACATTTTCTATTTTCATGCGATTTTAGCGAGATGTACTATCTTTGATTCACTTTGACCCATCATGACTTAGTATTAGGTTGTGTATAAGTATTGTGTGCATCATAAACTTTAATCCAAAGTGTGTCATTTCACTTACCAATTGTAACCTCAGTATTCCATTATGTGATTGAGAATGTCTTTTAATTTTCTAGGACCTATAGAGTTTTCCACGGGCTCCTTAATTATATCTTGGAATCACTGTGATGAGGAATGGGTTAATCATGTTTGTACTGCTACTCCCTACCGAATGGCTTAAGAACCATGAAGTAATCCAAGAAGTAGGAATTTTATAAAACCAAGCCCGTGCTGACCCATTAAGAATCTTACGAAGCATTTGCAAAGAGAAACTTGGTGAGGAGATATCATGGCGTGGATTAGGGTATGCTAAGATCTCTTATGTTTTTTTAGGTCAGCAATACCATCATATAATTCTAGCTTTGGTAAAATTTCCTATGAGTGAGTGACTGAGCATTTTATGGGACAGTTTAAGTGTTAAAAGTCTAGTTGTATGATCCTACCATTGCTATATATTTGTCATTTGTTGGACATAGTTGCTGATGTTAGTAGCTGATGTTGCTAATGATGGCCCCACCAGTATAACTTGTGCTTTGTTATTTCTGATAGTTGCTTTTAGTCTTTGTATTTAAATAAGTGCTTCTATATCTCTTTGGTAGCTGATGATAAACATAATGAAACACAACAAAGATTAGTTCACTTTCTCTCTCAAGATTTATTCATCTCTCTGTAGAATTCTTCATGGTATCAAAGTAGTGTTCAGGCCCTAAATCGCTGTGATTTCTTTGATTTGCTTTCCTCTTTTAATTGACCAACTCGCTTTGTCAAATCAATCAACCTGAAAATCCAAATTTACACTTGATTTCTTCCTTTTTTCGATCGATTGTTTTGCATCATCAATCGGTCATACACTAATTTTGCGATTAATACCCTATTTTTCCAATCTAGTTCGTGTTAAGCTGTGATGCACTCTTCTCTTGCATGAAATCATATGTAATGGTGATTGTTGGAGGAAATAAAGTACAGATTGAAGCTTCTAATCCTCTATTCTTGCATTCTTTAGACCATCTAGGCCAAACTCTGGTTGCAAACACATTCAATGGAGAAGATTTTGACAATTGGAAATAGTCTGCGACTTGCGCTTTATACGAAGCAAAAGCTTGATTTCATTAATGGCACATATGCCGAACAAGGTTCAAATTCACCTCTTCTATTATATTGGTAGTACTGCAATGATATGGTCTTGTCCTAGTTGTGTAATTTTTACACAATAACAATCGAGATAGTGTTTTTTTTCTATGAAAGTACTTTAGTGATGCGGAAGGAGTTGAATGAACAGTGTAGACAATCAAATAAAGCTCATTTCCACGCCCAAAAAGAGGTTTTATGAATTTTCCAAGGGGATTTGGATATAGAATCATATTTCAACAAGGCTAAGAAAACATGGGATGAGTTCACCGCTGATAATGGTATGTCATGGTGTGAATGCACGAAGTGTGAATGTGATATTAATACGAAATTACAGAATTATCTTCATGAACAGAAAATCATACAATTTCTTATAGGTCTCGTTGAAAGCTACACAGCTGTGAGAGGTAACACACTGATGATGACACCTTTCTCATCCCTAAGTTAGATATGCTCTCTTCTTGTCCAAGAGAAAAGGCAACGACAAGTAAAAACTGGTGGTCAATTTTAGTATGAAAGCACTTCTTTTAGTGTAACCAATGCTATGAATGATGGGAATGTCACGAACAATTTTTTTAGCAGTAAACAAGATGGTAGGAAAGTGCAATTGTTTTTTGAGCACTCCTAAAGGCACAGACACACCATAAATAGGTGTTACAAACTTCATGGATATCCTGGGTCCAATAACAAGCAAGGAAGAAGAGCCAAGCCATTTAGGGTTGCAGCTAGCAATGCTTGGGGAGAAACTGAAGGACAATCTGATGCTGCCTTTTTATCATCTTTTACCTCTGTGCTGCTAGGCTTCAATGAAGAATAGTCAAAGCTGCTTCTACAATTTCTGTCTACCCTAACTATTGGATCTGAACCAAAGCAAATGGAAGTCATTGCTTTTACAGTTGCTATGCTTTATTTCACAGTTTTTATACTCTAAGTCAAGGTACATGGATTTTAGATTCTGGTGCAGGCGAACATATAATTTTCAGACAAAATGATTTACATGATCTATGTGCTCTTGGCTGCCTTATTCTAGTAAATTTACCTAATGGTACAAATGTTAGGTTGACTTATAAAGGGAAACTTCAAACTCCTGACTTAGTATTAGATCATGTGCTCCTTGTGCCGAACTTCAAATATAATATATTATCAATTAAAAGGTTATGTGAATAATAAAGTTTATGGTACTATTCACTAAGATTGCTTGCATAATACAGACCCCTTCTCTGAGGAGGCCACTAGTCTTAGTAAAGACCAACTAGGATTATGCGTCTTAGACAAGTAGGTGATCCAGGGACTAAAGATGGAAGACATTACAAGAATTGTTGCAAGCTCTGCTAAGGAAACACTAAGACAGCTTGAAGAGACAATTATAAATAGCTGCAATAAATTACTTGTGCTATAATTTTTGATATCCGACATAGGAGACTTGGCCGTATGTATGATAGGAAAATGAAGCTTGTATTTAAATTTACAATTTTGGACAATAAAAACAAGGGTTTCATTTGTGATATTTATATTAAAGTCAGGCAAAACTAGACTGCCATTCCCCACTAGGCACATTTCATATACTCATGCATTTAAGCTCATACACTTTGACACATGGGGGCCTTATCATACCAAGACTCATGGAGGTCATACGTATTTCTTTATCGTTATTGATGAATAGACTAGAGCTACTTCGACTCATCTTATGGTAACTAAAGATGAGGCAATGTCAGTTCTAAAATCTTTTGTCTTGATGGAAAAAAAAAAACCATAATTTCAAGTTATTATTAAGACTATCAGAAGTAATAGTGCTTTAGAGTTGAGCAAGAGCAGTGAAGCTCTGGAATCTTTCCTGAAACTGACATAATCCATCAAACCAATAGTGTGCAATCCCTTCAACAAAATGGGATAGTGTAAAGAAAGAACAAGCACCTATTAGATGTATCTAGGCTTTTCAGTCCTCTCTACCCTCAAAATTTTAGGGAGATTGTGCGCTTACTGTCATACACTTGATAAATCGAATACCTATAAAATTGTTGCAGGGTAAGTCTCCTTATGAACTTCTTCAAAACAAGGCACCCAGCTGTAGTCACTTGAAGGTTTTTGGATGCCTATGTTTTGTATCCATGCTCAAATAGGGTAGAGATAAGTTTCAGCCTAGAACCCTGTGTTTTCTTAGGATATGCATTTGGCAAGAAGGCTATGGAGTGATAGACTTAGAGACACACAAATTTCTTGAGTCAAGGGACATAGTATTCCATGAGGATATTTTCGCTTTGCTAATTCTCTGTGGGGAATCCTTTGGAATTTTATTTCCTAGCAACCAGAACACATCTGGAGATGATGACTTAGTATGTGTTCAATGTTCAATCCAAAGATAATATCATTCATAAGGAACAAATCGTGGAAACCCATAGGGAATGTTCTGTATCGCAGGCAAGTGAACCTCTAAGAAGGTCCAATAGTTCTCAGAAATTACCACATCATCTCCAGGATTACATTTGTTACGCTATAGTGTAGCAAGCCTCTCCTTTTTGTTTCTGTATAGTAACCAACTTCTATGCGTAGAGTGATAAGTCTATGGCAACTATAGTTCAATTTCAAGATGATGGTTTAGTTGTAGAGCCAGAGAGTTATGATGAAGCAGTCAAGCATCCAGGTTGGCAAGAGGTAATGGAGAAGAAAATTCAAGCTCTCAATGGCAACAGCACTAAGGTAATAGTCACACTCCCAACTAGTAAGGAGCTCGTTGATTCTAAAGGGGTACACAAAACAAAGTACAAGGTTGATGATAGTATGGAGAGATTAAAAGCACGGTTAGTCATCAAAGGGTTCACAGAACAACCAGCCATAGACTACATGGAAATGTTTTCTCCTATGGTAAAACTCACTACCATTAGAACTATCATGGTTACTGCAATAAAAAAAAAGGGTTGGAATTTACATTAGCAAGATGTCAGTAATATGTTTTTTCATGGGGACTTGCATGAGGAGATATATATGAGGCTACCTCCCATATTCACATCAGACATCCCACAAGCTATTTGTAAATTAAGAAAATTCCTTATATGGATTCACACAAGCCTCCAGACTGTGGTATGCCAAGTTAACTGAGGTTTTATATACTGGAGGTTACTATCACTCTCAAATGACTATTCCTTATTCTACAAAAAGACATCAACTACAGTTGTGTTTTTAGGTGTCTATGTAGATGATATACTCTTAACAATAAATGATGAATCAAAAATCAAGGCTTTAAAATTACATTTGGATGAGACATTCAAGATTAAGGATTAGGTCATGCTAATAGGGCTGCAAGCACACAGCAGTGCTGTAGCTAATCAAGGTTGATTCCATAAAGACTAGGTTAAACTAGCAGGATATATACCTTCAAGTAATAGCATAAATCCAAAATCAAATTAACAATTCTAATTCAAATTACAAACTTGAATCTAAAAATGAGAAAAGAGAAGAGAAATGAAAAGAAATACTCATCCAAATTGACGCTCTCGAATCCATCGATTACAAATCCGACTTGGAATCCTTGTAATCTTCGCCTCTCTCTCTCTCTAATCTTAAACTAATCTAGAAGATGATGGTGGAGGGATCTAATCTAATCTTAAAAAGGTGCAGCAAGAACCTAGCCTTGATGCACGAAAATGAAGGCTGCAAGAGTTATAATCGCAGGAGAAACGAACAGCCGCACGAAAAACACGACAACTCTGGGAAGCACAACCACCACAATCTGACCATGGAAAGCCCCACTGATCGTGGTCCCACCACGGTCCAACCGTGGTCCCATTGTTCGGGCCTCCCTCCAATCTTCCTGTGCCTCTTCTTCTTAGTTCATCCTGGATTGTTATACTAGCCACAGTTATTCTGTGTTGGGTGTCTTTGGGCCTCTTTAGCTAGCTTCCTTGATCTGCTGGGTCTTACAACATCTTCTAATCACATTTTTTGGATTTATAAAATTGAAATCTACATAAACGCTCAAAACAAGCAAAACTACACATAATAGAAGAAATAGAGGTATAAATCATATAATCAAACATATTCATACCTTAAAATGACTCCCAACTACCTAAATAATCCATGCAAATGTGATATTCATCACTCCCCCATGCTTAAACTTTTGGCTTTCCTCAAGTAAACAATAAACAAGATCAACAAGGGGAGAGGCATTTAGGACTATGAAGCGAGACGACCTCCTTAGGTTAGACAACAAGCATAACATAAGCAAGAACAACAATTAATGGCAACCCCTCAATAGTGTAACAAAGTGTTTCGAAATCAGAAGAAGGTGAATGTTTTCAAAGAAGTTCAAGACCATAAACCCAATATTGGACTGCATTGACTCCAAATAATCACAAAGCACATTGAGCTAGCACATGGAAGATAATAGAGCTAAATGGACTAGTAGAACCTTACTTTTGGGAAATGTTAATCACTTCCACTCATGTATTTGAAATATATTATAGCTTCACTTAAGACTCATTCCAATGATGCAATCTACCCTTTGCTTGCCAAGATTCTAAAATTCTTTACCACTAGAATGCAATGTGTAATGACGATCAAGAGGTCTTTCAATAGGTTGTAATGTGGGTTTAAAGGTAGGGGAAAAGAGATGGATAAATATTTTGGCATATGTATCGCTAAAGTCATGAGGCTATGGAGCAACCATCAATAAACCAAAATGTAAATGAAAATTACCAACACTCTAACTTCAAATAACATAGTCTCACACCTGATAGGAAAAGAGTTGAATAAGCCATTTATTCATAATTTTTTTCCATCTTTTTTTAATTTTTTTCCTTAATTTTTTCTCTTTTATTTTTTTTCAAATGAAAAATTAAAACACCAAAAGGCATAACATTACGCATTGTCAACTCACAATCCAATATATATAAACGCAACCCAAATTAGAAGCAATAATAATCATTTTAAGATACCAACATACCAAAGACCCTACAATTCTCCCCAAAATCACCCGTTATAAACTTGCAGTGGTGCTCCATAACTTGGCTTAAGGATATCGATATGTATTTTGGCCAAAAGTATATGGAGAGGTTTATAACAAAAATAAACATAAGCTCAAAGGGGATAACAAACGGGATAAATATGTAACTCAAGGTAGAAAATTCGACTATGTTGCTAAAATTATTCAAAGAAACAGTACCTCTATCATTGCATCAGTTATGCACATGCTAACGTAGCTTTGAATAAGATCTTAGGCAAGTTCTAGAGATGCAACATGGAAGAGTTGCACACATGAAGGAATATCAGACTAAAATAATGAACTAGTCCGAATAAGGCTCAAAGTCTCACACGTCATCTACCATGATCTCATTTAGCTCATAAAATAAATATCATATAACAACATTAATGCTCACAGCTCTAGGGGGCAACATAGTTCTCAACCAAGTTAATGCCCAAAAAAAGAGACATTCACAAAGTTTCAAAAATTTCCCAGTAAAAAGGTCACATATCAAAATTCATTCAAACTCATGAAAACTATTGTGCCTAGAGGATCATCATTGGAGGTTTTCTAACCCATTCCACACCATATCCTCATGTAAACCTATAATGCAACTTTATGCAACACTCCAGAATAACAAAAGGAAACGGAAAGCTATATGCTCTAACTAGCATGCAAACGAAATAGCAAAATAGAAAACATGAAATCTACCCTCTCCCCTATGCTTAGAGCAAGCATGATCATTCAAAGTAAGAAAACTTATAGAAGGGGAGCAAAGGAAAATGATCTCACCAGGTTAGGTGCTGGGTACAACTAAGTTATACGGCTGCCTAACAGCCACGGGGCATGAAGCATCAGCTACTCCATCATTACATCATGTCTAGACTCTTCGAATCAAACGCCATCAAGGCCCTTAGAAGCTTGTCAAATGCCTTAGCATCGTGCTCACAAGCATGGAAGTGAGAGAGCACTACAATAATCACAGAAAAGAAAGTTAGAGCTCTCTTTAACAAAGTAATAACCATAGCAAAATCAAAAGAAAAATCAAACAAAGTCTTCCACATGATTTTTCTGGGCTTATCCACTAGGTATATGCAATATAGGTCAAGGGCTAAAGTAACCTAGGGACAGAAAAATTAGCAACACTCCCGCCAAGCACATTAAGCATGTCGTCCTTATAGCCCAAATCAACATGAGAATCACATAACATAGAATCAATGGGCACATCAAAATAAAACTCGGGGGATGATGAAGATTGAGAACATATGGTAGAAACATGGGAATGATCGAAGAGATTGAGGAGAACATAATCACAACCAAGGCTAGGAGATTCCTCATGGACAAATACATCATGGCACCTCTAAAGGAGTCCAAGCTAGATCATGCACCTTATTAAAAATTCCTTCAAACTCCAAACATGCACTAGCCCCATTAAGCCTAGCAACATACCCAAAAGGCTTACCCACCTTAAACCCCATGCACTGAGCTAAAGGTAAGGATGAATCAGGCAAGGTTAGGACAACATTAGTATTGAACCTAGGTGATGCAAAGTCATGTTGAGCGCAACACACATAATAGGGATATGAATTAGCATTATGGTTAGAAGAATTGCACATGTCACACCAAAAAGGAGCATAATACAATCTAGCATAAAATGCATAACGATCAAGAATAGAATATTCCAAAACACGACTAGCCTTCTCAAACTCAAACAAATCCTATGCAATCCACTCAGGCAAACTCCACGCCTTCTCAACACTTTGAGCATGAAACCCCAATACTCTATAAGAATTCAGGTCTCACTATTCAAACATTCCTCTACAATGCCTAAAATGTCCCATTTACCTACGCAATAATCGCATTGAGCGAGAAACGCGTTCAAATGCTTAAAATATCAACAAAACAATTCATACTCGAAGGGAAAAATAGAAAATTGTCATTGTAAAATTTGAAAATTTTTTAATACATTTTTTTGTCAAAAGATTTTTTTGGTTTTTTTAAGAAAAACAAAAAATGCTTAGTTAAACCTATTGGAAAAAAACCTAACATTTGACACTAGTTTCCGGCAACACTGTTAAAAATTTGATATGGCCGCAAGTGCACGGTGGTGTTGGAACTAATCAAGGTTGATCCCATAGAGATTAGGTCAAACTACCAAGCTATATTCCTTTAAGATTTGCTAAACAAATCAAAACATAGGATTGAAATCAAATTATCTAATCTAATGGATAAAAATAAAAAAATTAAACAAATCTAGCGAAAGCCCAATCTGAATATCAATCAAGTATTTATTCGTCTATTGGTTGTTTTAAAACTGATAATCGAAGTATCACAACTCTATTTCAAGGTAAAGTGAAATCCCTAAAGTTAATCAATCACAATTTCTCAAAAGCTCTTGATTTATTTAGGTTCATTAAACATGCATTATCAAATCAATGGTTTTTCAATTGGCAGATAT
>Ga0058701_10003830_pt1 | contig 12057 bp, 5 predicted proteins | sample AgamicOrMae_FD_97039 | JGI IMG/M metagenome (GOLD analysis project Ga0058701, IMG submission 97039) | Agave microbial communities from Guanajuato, Mexico - Or.Ma.e | ecosystem: Host-associated > Plants > Phyllosphere > Phylloplane/Leaf | place: Guanajuato, Mexico | collected 2012-06-04 | reverse complement strand
GGACACCAAGGAGTTAATCGATTTGAATTTTCAAGTGGTTTCTGTATTTAGGAAGGTCTTTCGCCACTTTTTATCACTAGGGCGAATTCTAACTCGAAAAAAGTGGAATTTCGATCCACCCTAGTTTAAGTCTCGCCTGCAACTCAGTGCATCTCCCAAAACAAAAATAAAATAACGAGCTGTTAAATGAATATTTTTTAGGATATGAAGTATCATACTGTAAAACTTTGCCTAAAACCCGCTTCTCTAAAAAAATAGCAAAACCATAAAACGATGTAAGATTTTCATTCAATGCCCTTTATCTATTGTACAAATAAATTAACCCATTACCGCTTAGCGATGCCGTTCGGCAACAGAAAATATTTTAGAGGATCTTTTCAGTTCAGTATTGTCACAATTTAAATAAAAAATATCACCCCTCTGGAAACATGAAATTTAATTGTTTAGGCATTTTGCAAAGCTTAAAATTGCGCATTTTAGTGGAAAAAATCCTTTCAATATCTCTTAAGCTGAATTTCACTCCAAATACTTTGGACTGTTATGGGTTAAAAACCGTCATCATAGTTCAAACGGGACACCTGTTTTGGGGAGTTATATGGGAGTTTTGGGTGTGAAACTGATACGGGAGTAGTACGTATTTTGGTTATTTTTCAAGGTAGGCCCATGTTTAGCCATATCATTCAAAAGGTCTCGGCGAGAGCTTTCAATTGATGTGGCTGAACATAGGTCCATGTTGAAAAATTACCTAAATACGTACTACCCCTGTTTTAGTTTCACACCCAAGGTATATAGCATTCCCTAGAACGGGTGTTTTGTTTTAACTGTGATGTCACTATCATTCACCTCCTACCTGCGTGTTACATCACCCGTAAGAGCGTGAAGGAATTTGTCCAGGGCTCCAAAGTAAAACGTGATACAATCGTTTCACCGCTTAGTTTACCAGAAACAGTTCCAGGGCTTCCCTTAAGGGTATTTTTATCAGTGTTTTACAAGTCACTCTAAATATTTTCCCTGCAATACAAAAGTTTAAAGCAAGCCGTCCTCTCGTCAATGCAAATCGATTTCTGACCGGAACAGCGGTGGTGTGAATCGAGAATAAGAGGTTGGATGTCAGGGTCGGGTCCCTCCCCGGTCCAATATTGGACCACGACCCCGTTTCGGGCTGCACGTGCAGGCCTGCATATTACATTCTCCCTTTTGGTGCGGACGAAACCAACCAATATGCTCACTCAACGCCCCCGACGAGGGGTTCTAATCTCTCCCTCTTAATCATTTATCTATGGATCACTGCCGGTACAAAGATCATAAGTTCATCAATTCGCGTTATTTAACCTAGCGCTAGGTGGCCAGAGTCGGCAAGGAACTTAGTCCAATGGGCACAAAATTACCGTTATATTTATAAATTAGTAATGGGTGACGGTTCCAAATCGACAAGGAACAAGGAACTCAGTCAAATAGGCACAAAACTACCGTTATATTTATAAATTAGTAATGGGCGACGGTTCCAAATCGACAAGAAACAAGGAAATCAGTCAAATGGGCACAAAACTACCGTTATATTTATAAATTAGTAATGGGCGACGGTTCCAAATCGACAAGGAACACGGAACTCAGTCAAATGGGCACAAAACTACCGTTATATTTATAAATTAGTAATGGGCGACGGTTCCAAATCGACAAGAAACAAGGAACTCAGTCAAATAGGCACAAAACTACCGTTATATTTATAAATTAGTAATGGGCGACGGTTCCAAATCGACAAGGAACAAGGGACTCAGTCAAATGGGCACGAAACTACAGTTATATTTATAAATTAGTAATGGGCGACGGTTCCAAATCAACAAGGAACTCAGTCAAATGGGCACAAAACTACCGTTATAGTTATAAATTAGTAATGGGCGACGGTTCCAAATCGACAAGGAGCTCAGTCAAATGGGCACGGAGCTCGCGTTATATATTTAACCTAGTGCTTTGTACTAGATCATAACTAGGCAAAATTTCAATTCAAATGGGCATGATACCTAAATGCTCGATACTGGTTCGTAGATTATGATCCTCATTCAAATGGGTATCAATCGCGTAATGTATCTGAGTGCAGTACGCTTGCCCCCATTCGAAATGATTGTGAAGCCTGCGCGACAATTGTTCCGATTTGGATTGTGAACCATTTGAATGGGTTACACTGACGGGGTTTACTTCGGTTGGTCATGGTCATGTATTTCTATTTGACAAATGAGCATTTCTCGTGTAATTTGATCTTAGTGCTGTTCGCTGGTTCTTTTTATATTCATTGAATTGATTAAGTTCGTAAAAAAATAATAATTTTCCCCGACAAATTGGCATGCTATATCAGTGCACTTTGTGAGGTCTGTTAAGCGGAATAGGTAACAAAAGCCTAAATGACATATACATCAAACACTAGAAGAAAGCGTGATGTAAGCAATGAGCAGGTTGTGAGTCTCAGGTACAGTAACGCGGTGTAAGCACAGTACTTACAATACATTAAAATAAGTAAATTTTAATCTAATTGAGGAATCATTCTCAAAAATCATTCGTCATTAACAATTTTTTCCATCAACCTTCAAAGCGTTTCCAAACGTTGAAAACTTATATTTTACCCACTGGACTTTGCCTTTGTTCAGTTCATTTATTATGACCAAAGTTTTTCTTCAAATCATACATATCACATAAAAAAGTAAAAAGTTTATTAAATTTTATGGAAAAATGCTAGTTATGTTGTTTTAGAATCGTTTAACTGATACGCAGCTTAGCTTTTTATGCTTTAAAGCTTTGTTTCTTGGTGAAAGATGGACGATTTTGTGAACCGCCCAGCTGAAAAAGTCAATTTTCTTGAACAATCTCGAGCGAAGAAGAGGCGTGAGGGAAAGTAGAGAAGAACGATGAATTATAGGCTCGCAATCTGTTTTCAGAAACCATCTTTATTTTGATAGCGGGCGCAATATTTTTGAGGAGACGACCCGTCGAAAACTAGGCCCAATGGCGTTTTTGTATTTATGATAGAAATGATCCGATTAAAGAGAGATGGCTTGTGAAAGAGAGAGAGAGGGATGCTCAGCTCAAGTGGTTGGTGTCGGCCTGCGGGAAGTCAGAAGGGATGCGTTTTGAAAAGGCCAAAGGGAGGACAGGGGAAGGGAGAGGCGGTTTACAGGGGTTGTTCCGAATAGGGGTGGCTCAAGTATTTGTCGTATTAAATATGTGTGTACAACAGATTGAAGGGACGTAGGGTGTAATCAAATAAAAGAGGGTAATACCATTTCAAGCCTCAAATGACATAATAGGCGTCCCGTGTATTCGCATTACTCATTCTGGGACTGCCTCATAGCGATTATTAGTCTATGGATTCTCGCCTCATTTCAGATCACGCATTTAATATGGCACGTGTCTAAAATTAATTATCGAAAACACCTCAAAAAGTTCTTAATACGTGGCACTCTTTACATCTCCCTGAATCGGGAAACCTTTTTGTTTTTGTTTATTTTACGTGTGTAATGAAGCTTTTTTGAGATTAACGGAATCAGTAATTAATCTCAAGGGCTCCTACTGTGTTCGCGTAAGAAATGAGATTGTCTATTGTTTCTAAAAGAATCAAAATCAGGGATGCAAAATTTGTTCCTGTTTTAGATGCGAGTAATTCCTGTTTAGGGCACGATAAAACTGGCGGTAAACGCATTCTGGTTGATATTCAATATAATCAATTAATCGCCATACCAAACAAGAGACCTCAGAAAGAGCCTTTCACTATGTGGCTATTGAAAGGTTTATCTGCAAAACTGATCAAAATGCGTTTTTTAAATTTCATTCGTAAAACGACGGAACTATAGTACGGGTATCCAGAACAGTTATCTAAAATAGAGTTTTAATTTATGATTTAACCTCACTTGTTCGCTTTTGAGACACCTTTGAAACAGCTCTTCATAAAGGCGTCAATCCACAGAGATTCCATAAATTAAATGTACCGTGAATATACGCCCATATTGGTTTTAATAGTTCCACAAATGATTTCCTTGAAATGAAAGTTTTCTGTGATGTTTGCCGAGAGGTCAAATGAAGGAAGGGAGCTCCGCCCTCCCACTTCTGAACGGGGTTTTACGCCCGACTTGTGACTATAATGAGAAACTGAGCGATCGCACAACCAGGAAGAATGCGATGTATGGAAAATTCATCGACCTGAGCTGCGGTTTCAACCGCGCGCGAATGAAGCTGTACGCTCAAGTTAACTTTGAATCGAAGCCTTTTATGCCGAGGACTCAATTATTTTGAAACGTAATTCGTGCATTTGCTCGGGCCCCCGCTCTTTCTCTCGATTCTTGCCAGTCTTACTTATTGCGAAAACAAAACTCTAAGAAGCCGCGGTTTTCATGAGAAATTTATGAAACCCTCGCTATGAACTTGACTCGTTAGAATAGTTCAGGTTGTCTTTTGCCTCGCGTAGATGTTGCTCCGATGACTTGGCGACGTAAGGTGTAGAAAATGCGACCTTTTTTTCAGGAGAGAGTTGAGACAGCATTTTTTGAAACCCCTTTACCGAATTTTGCCCGTTGGGCTGTTATCGACCCATCAAAAATATCAACCGCTGTGCAAAATTCTTCCAAAAACCACTTATTTTTAAGTAAAAAGGTAACTCAAAATTAGCCTTAATAAAAAATTTCATCATTTCAAAAACACCATTTTGCAAATTTTTGACCCTAAAAGTTTGGATTTTTCCCTTAAATTAATATTTTCAAACTTCCTCTGGGCACAAAATCGGTTAAAAAAAAGCTGCTCTTCATATCTATAGCCGTCTTGCACCTGCAAGAATTAATTGATGACATAAAAAAACAGCCTCTTTAGTGGCACTCGTTCTTCTGTTATGTAAAAGGCTGTTGAGGAGAGTTGGCAGCCACGTGGCGATGTTTGCCACTTGGCACGCTCAAATAAACAATTAACGTTTTATTTGACAGGGGAAGCAGCGGTGCAGCGAATCTGCCGTAGTAGCCCACAGCTGCACTTGCTCTTCCCCCTTCTCCGGATTATTGACTAAGGGTTGCTGGTGCATCGTCAGATGCCCCCGGTGCAATGGCCGGATGTTTAATGGTCTGTATGCAAACTAGGACATGCATATGCCTTTTGCACGAAGGGTCGCTGATAACCATTGTGGTAAAAGGTCTTTCAGGAATGTATTTAAAAGTTTCCTGGTACCTGTTCGAGCACATCGAATCATTTGACATGCAGATAAAATAAATAAGTTAATATATCATTTCATAACCCCATTCTTGCCGCGTTTTCTTCTTTAGAGTAATATTATTTATTATAAGACAAATTATTTCCAAATGACTGATGAATATATCGTCTTAGTTTTGCTAAAAACTTCTTTCAATGTTTCTTCTTTTTTAAAAAAATCAAAAAGAGTTCTTAAACCTTTATCTAATGCCTGTTCAGCGTCTGTATATCTCAAAAGAGCTCCTTACTCTTTAGGATATGAATGTGAGTTTTGGTTCGTTTTCAAGATAAACCTACTAATCGACATATGAAACAAAGAGTTTAGCGAGAGTTTTCTGTTGATGCAATTCGCTTGATAGAACAAAGAAACACTATGAAGATAAGGAGAAATGCTAAGCATGGGTTATTAAAAGCGAGTTTTCTGTTTTCTTATTCAATGAATTTTTCGTGAACTTGTGTTGCGAGCCGAAAATAGTTCAGATGAGATTACAAAGACCATGGAATCTACCTCACAAAACATGCTGATAACCGTAAGATATGTAAATGTATGAGTTGTGTTTAAAAATGAGATCATACAGTGCAAAATGTTGGGCGGTTTATGCCTAAAAACGGAACTCTAAAATAAGTTGCCACATTTGATGTTGAGGGTTTACCAAGTCTATAGCAAAGACAAAACCTTTTCAAAGGACGAGTAAACAGTACACTAAGCCGCAGTGGTTTCTCTTCTTGCCTACTTTTTCCTGTGAGGGAGAAGTGGGGAGGGGTAAGGGGGAAGTGAAGTAAAGAATTTAATCTGGACAAAACGAACACGTTGTAATGGACCAATGCGGCCGGCGAATTCTGTTGGATCCCTTTTCAAGGTCGCTCGCTCCATGCTACCAAACGTCATTTTTGTTTAATTTTTTTCTTCTGTTTTTCTAATTTATTCTCTCATTTTTTTAACATTGGCAATACTTGATTGACTTATCAGTTTTATTTTAATTCCTGCCTTTTGATCAGACATGAGACTAGGGCTTTAGCCATAGTCTCGTGGATCAGATAAGCCGTTTCAGCTTGACTCCAGATATATATAAAAAATAAAAAATTAAGAGGTGTTATCTTAAACTAAGAGACTGTCGTATTTGGACACCGCTCGACATTTACTTTCGAGTGTACTTTTCTTTTTATTTAAGCCAATGGTACAGTGGGTCACAAAAGTCATGACCCCTTCTTCCATGTATTTCTTATGGAAGCAGGGGTCATGACTTTTGAGACCCACGGTACACAATTTTAAATCTTGTAAACTTATTATCATTTTATTTGTAATATCAGTTTGAACGTTCCTTTCCAAGAAACTTTATTTACACCGGTATCTATAACAGATACAGGGTAATCTAAGTGTTGGTAGGAAAAGAAACTAGAAACAGTTGAAACAAAGCTGGAAATCTGGAATGAACGTGACATATTAAACATAGGCTACCGCAAAGCGACCATACCCATGAAATTTCTAATTACCTGTCTTTCTAGCTGCAGTGACCTTTACTTGAAAAAAAAAGTTCACGAATATGATTCGCTTCATGTTTTCAAGTGTAGCTCATAATTAATGCTCTTAAACCTCGAAAAGACGCCGAAAAGCCGAGGAGTGAAAAAGTTGCGTCAAATATGTCCATAATGTTTCTGTTTAGTTTGGCTTCTCAAGCCTATAGTTACACGCAAAGAGGTGATTCGATTAATCACATCGGCTTGATAAGCTGACTGTAACCTGAAAAAAAAAATCTTCTGATAGGACATGTCCTTCTCATCTCGTTGTGAAATATTTTCGTAGGTTGGTACAATATTGAGATTGAAAGCAATGTCGTACCTATGAACTTTCTCCATAAAAAGTGGTATGGACGGTTAATCTCGACTAAGCAAGGGCCTCTTTTAGCGCAAGTCCCTTGAAGACACGCTCCATTATTGAATTAAAGAAATAACATATTTTATTAAATTTTCTGTTCCGGCGGACTAGGATATGTAGGCACCCGACGAATCAGACAAGCACTTGAAGTTGCCTACCCTGGCTCCTGCCACCTTTTTCGGCGATAACTTCCGCGGTTTTCCCGAAAAGTGAAAGGACAGCATTTGCCGAAGTCGGCCGACCGCAGAACATCCCTTAATTCCACTCCTGCCTTTCTTTACGCCCTGGAAGGAGTGGTGATTGGTGGGGGTTGGTGGGGGTGGGAAGGGGAGGGGCAAATGGGGCGGAGCGGTCGCCCTGGCAACGAGCGCCAGACTCATTGGCTGTCGCGTTTCCAAGGCAACGCCTCTAGTCGCTGGACAACGGACGAGGCCTTCAATTTCATACACTCCTGGCTGGTCCGAGCACGAGTCGATAACTCAGTTCATCAGTAGGCAGGCGCTGCTTTTCAACCTTGACTTACTGGAAATTGCTCCAAAGCCGGTGCGAAAATACCTTTTCGTGGCATGTAAAATCGCACGTTTTCAACTCTCACAGTCAATTTTGGCTTAATCCGGAAAAATAACTACAATTTTACTCATCGCCGCTCGGCGTTTTAGTCGCTTGATTTAAAGTGGTAAATAGAAACAAAGTTTGAATAATTACGTACAATTTTAAAAAAATGGCTGATAGCCACATCGATTTTTATGTGTGCCTGATTGAGGAATTACTTTGTTTCATATTTAATATGCTTTACCCCTCCCGTGCCTCCTCTGAAAAACATGTTTTTCTTCTTCTTTTTAAACGTATTACAGTAAGGCGTCTCGTTTCTATTATTCCTTCTATGAAGACAGTCTCGGCGATAAAGCGCTCGATCTAGTCGCTCCCGAACCGAATGAAAGAGACATTGAGCGAGCAGTCTTGAACGACTTCCGCGATATAACGTCCGTTTTGCTTGGTCTAAAGATGTCGTTCTATCGACACTCCCTTGAATCACTTGTAAAGGATTTGAGAGGCGCAAATGAAACCCACGGCCGCCATGTTGAGCCCCGTTTTCCCGTAAAGAATACATTGGGCAAATCATGGCGGCTGCCGTAGCAGGGGTCACCATTCGCTCTTCTCTACTTTTCAGGGCTCTAGGTGGATAGACATAAGCGCATACTCTTAAAGAATGCCTTTGCGTAGACATTTTTTCCAGAGTAAAAATACTGGAAACGTCGCAGAACCTTTCAAAGCAGATTTTTTTCTGACAATTTAACTTTAAGTTTAAGCAATACGGTCACAGTCAGTAGAAACTAAACTGACAAGTAACCTTTGTTATATCTCTTACGAGGATTCATAGTAAAGCAAACTTTCAGCAAATTTTCGTTGTGTTCTCTGTAAGCGCAACTCATGTTTTCCTTTCTAGTCGCGTGATATATTAATCTTCCTCCGGGCAAACAAATGAGCTGAATAGAGCCAGTTTTGAATCTTTTAGAGAAATTAAGAGCAAAGGAAAAACTTAACGCCGAAACAAAGAAACGAACGCGTTCAAATTGTTCCTCCGACTTTCATGAATGTAAAATGCAACGTCGCATATAAATCTTCGTGACATATAACATTCAGTTCACCTAAAATTTGAGGGGATCATCATGAATGGCCTACCATTTACTAATGTCCTTGCGTTGTCCATCACCATTGCGATTTTTTTCTCCCACTGATTAAAAGGAAACGCCGTTAATGACGCCAATTACGTAATTAACGTTTTTTTGTTTTTTTTTGCATTTTAACGTTATTATTGGGTTTGGAATCGAAATTCCTTCCGGGGCAGATGTTGCGATGGGACATTTGCGATAACGTGAAATAATGCTTTTGAACTGCAACGAATGGTATGAAAATTATTTCCGTAACTGCAAACTTTTTCTGCTGTGTCACGTCGAACCGAAAATGAATTCTTGAAGACTAGTGAATACTTCCCAACCGTATACAACATTTTTTAAATAACTTTTTCCGCACCATTAGACTTCGAGACAGTTCAGTGGATCATTAACAGAGCGAGGCATAGTACACTTGTACACCTAAAACCTATTCGTAGTTCATGCGTCGTTAGTTCGTGGGAAACAACACTGGAGATAGTAATTGCACCTTTATAACCTTAAGGTGGAGATAATGAATAATTTAATTAGAAAGTAATCGTAGTAATTTATGCGTGATCCTTTACGTGGTAAATACGCGAAAGGAATTAACTGCGCGTGGCATTGGAATTAAAAGCGGGCGAGAGACATTTAAAACCACTCTGACTGTGAGACTAAGACGCCTTACCTTCGGCATGTTGACGTACAAGTCGGAGTATTGTTAACGTGTTGCCGTACATGAGGGCTTTTCATTAGGAGAATCTCGCCTTTAAGGAGAGGGATCACAATATGAGGGCTGGTTGGGGGACCAAAAATCACTTTTCCCCCTAAAAAAGATATCACCTCCAAACTTATACAGATATATTTTTTGGGGGGAGGGGGGTGATATTTACAAAATTTGACCTGAGCTCTCAAACCCCGTAAAGAGCATCTAAGATGTCTGTTACAGATAGGCCTATAAAGTTTGCGGGTCATTTTTTTCGAATGTTCAAATTCTGGTGCTGCAAACTTCGTTACTGTCCAATACTAATGCCGCTTACTTCTGGGCGACAGCAGCCTGCCACCGAGAAGCGGCCGGCGTGGCGACGGTTAGGTTAGGTTAAGTGCCGTGTGCCTCAGTCCGCTCATGACAAAAGGTCGAACTCAATAGGTTAAATACCCGCGCTCCGTAACGTGTACCTTTATTTGGGATTGTGTGTGTAGGCCTAGGTAACCCGCATTACACTGAAATAATCAAGTTGCCTAATCCAGAGCATGTGCCGAGCCAAATCTTTTTTGTCACACATGTAAGCCAACGTTGACACAATAAACGCAACTATGTTGGAACTTTGAAACAGTAGATACCGCAGATTAAAAAAAATCCAGCTTAAACCAAATTATAGTCGCCCCACCGTAACCTCAGGCCCGGCGTATTCTTGTGCAAATAGTAATTTATTAAGGATAAAGTTAAAATAATACCTTAAATTAGTACTTGTGCCGTATAAATAACAACCAATAACAGTTTGTAATCACCCAAATATCTTTATTTCTACTTGCGTTTGCCAAAAGCGACGAGCGACATGACCTCACTCCAACAGGGTCATAACCCGACTGAAACTGAAAGCAGGCATGGCGAAAGCATAGCCTTATCGAAACAGCTGATTGTAAGTTTACATTTAATCGAACCCCATCCCATAAAAGCAGTTATTTAGACTCAAAATAATCTACATAATAACTTTGACAAGATGATTTGAAGAAAAATGGGCGTAAAATATCTTAATTATTGATGAAGACACTGGAACTACTTTTCCTCCGCCAGGCCTGAGGTTATGCTAGGGCGACCGTTCCATTTTGCCAAAAAAAATGCAAAGTGTTCAATTTTTTTCTTTCAGTTTCATGCCGAGTGCCGTTGTTGTACTCCTGAAGTTGATCATGTGTAAATAATACGGTAACAAGTCTATTGCCCCCCCCCCAAAAAAAACCTTCTATTTGCAGTTTGAAAGTCTTCTCAACAACTTAGTATTGCCTTTTTAACATTTTATTCCACAAATTCGACTAAACATGGTCTAAAATCACACCTCTGTTTGTATATTGGCGAGACGAAGTCGCTCCACATGGGGAACGGAATGCGCCCAAATAATTGACCATGAATTGTGTTGTTCGCGAATGTGACGACGGAAATGGCACGAAAAGGGGCGGCGTTGGCGCGGCTCGGCGTGCCGCAGCGCCCCTGGCGGCGGGACGCGCGGCAACGCCGCCGGCGGGGCGGCGAAGTGGCGGCGAGGCGGGGCGGCCAAGAGGCGGCGAGGCGGGGCGAGGTAAGGCGACACGCTCCCCGCAAGCGTTGTTTCGAACATGGTGACACATCGCTTTGCCTCCCTCTGATAGGAAACAATAATAGTAGGTTCAAGTGGAGTCCTTGCCTGAAAACGCGGGGTAGATCCACCTCCTAAATTACGCTTGCATCAAGGGCTGTTTCAGCTTGATTCTCTTCTCTAGCTCCGTTGTTTATTTACCTTGGTCGATATTCACTGACTGAAGAGACGCTGTTTTTCTCCCTCCAGACAAGTCCAACCCAATGTTGTTGTATCAACCACTGTCAAGTGGGAAACAAACTTCAGGTCTATGATTAAAAACAGGAACGAAAAAGTTTGTTTGCATCAGAGGAGTCTTCGGTTATATCAAAATATGAAGTGCCGACGTGAAAAGAGTTGATAAATCGCACGTAAAATAAAGCGTCACTCACTCAGAGACGCCATCGATCGCCATCTTGCTTGAGTATTTCATAACCTTACCTTACGCATTTTACGAAGTGGGCCTATCGTGAAGACGCGAAATGCGGATTCCGTTTGAAGGCTCGAAAACGTCGAGTGAACACGTTTTTAGCAAAACAGTTTGTGTCTCTAGCGGTCTGTCCATTTGTCTGCAGCAAGGTCGATTTACGGTAGTATAATCAATCAACGCGATTGACGCAAAAATGTCTGCCGCGACCTCGCTCAACCAAACAGGGGATGTAATTCTTGCCACCTGATCATTTACAGGAAATTTTCTGACGGCGCTTGAATTGGCTACGACAAAGAACGACGTATAGCTGCATAGATTGGGTCTAGTTAGGTTAGATGCCCTAAGCCCCGCTCAGCCGTCACTCGATTTGGCTTCGAGACGATAGGTGAAGTGTCTCGGGCCTTGGTCGCTGCTGCACCACTCGACTCACAATCAGTAGGTGTGAATCCCACGAGATAGGGGAAAAGTATCTTTTAAGTTTGGTGTGCTGTAAATCACGGTCTTTGAAATTCGCGCTTCAGTAATTAATTTATTGCAAGTTGGTAG
>Ga0058701_10003829_pt1 | contig 12058 bp, 12 predicted proteins | sample AgamicOrMae_FD_97039 | JGI IMG/M metagenome (GOLD analysis project Ga0058701, IMG submission 97039) | Agave microbial communities from Guanajuato, Mexico - Or.Ma.e | ecosystem: Host-associated > Plants > Phyllosphere > Phylloplane/Leaf | place: Guanajuato, Mexico | collected 2012-06-04 | reverse complement strand
TCTACTTTTTCCTAAGATACCCACTAACAAACATTTTCGTACACACACACGTCAAGCTGAAAACGAGTTTTCTTGGCGTTTCAGTGTTAGTAGAATCAGGGAATAAGTTTTGCTCAACGATTTTTTTTGAATGGAATTCCAATACTTCCATTCGTTCTACGAACATGGAAGTAAAAAGAAAATCATAAAATCCCACTTTTTAGTTCAATAATTTTATCCCCCAAAATTTGGATATGTTAGCATGTCATAAAAATAGTCTCAGCGCTTGAGGTGAAGCAAAAATAAAGACCTTGATAAAATTCGGCGTAACTGTACCCTATTCCAAGACGCTTCTAGAAGATATGTAAAATGGGTATCATCAAGTCAAGCTTTCCTTGAAATGAGCTCGGTGTGTTAAGATTTTGTAATTCCGGTTCAACCTTTCGGTATCCCGCAATATATATCCTACATGCGCTCGTGTGACAACAGGCTGATTTCGTCTTACTAAAAAAAGGCGATCTTTGTTTGTTTCCCGTATCGGGAGAGTACGATTTGCTCCGGAAATAAGACTTCACTTTTTTTCGATATGAGAAATTGATGGAAAGCAGAGAAGCAAGTAAGAATATCAATTTCGTTTAAGTCGTTCTTCGTACCATACAAGGTTTCTTTCTTTTTTTTATTTAATTTTGCGTGCTTTTTAGAGCAACTTAAGGATACTCTTCAGCGGCTGGCCCTATCCGCGGGACGGATGAAAAAAAAAAAAAGTTGCTCCAAATCCCGCGTAAATTTTTGGGAGTGTTGGTGAAGGTCTATAATTTTATTTCAACTTTACTAATCGAATCATAGTGATTTTATATTGGTTTAGTATAGTAGCTTCAAAATCAGACAAAAACGCAAATTTGGCAAAATCTGAACGAAATTAAGGCCGAAACCTCCCGATTTCTCTGTTATTTCATGGTGACCCATACATTTTTTCGTCTGCATAATTTTACTCAAGGAAGATATACCGCAATGCAGTTTGTGAAGGTGAGTTTATTCGGCCTTCCTCCAAAAAGACAAAAACCCTTATAATTTGAGCCATTATTCCGCTCCGCCGTAAGAGCATATGTATTATTTAAACTTTTCATGACTACTTTCTTTCAAAAAATAGATCGGTGACCCCGCTTTTTAAAAGCGTTTCAGACGCATCTTGACGAAAGGAAAACCAAGAAACCACTTTTCAAAATTTATCATTACATTACCCTTGGTGGAAGAGTATCCTTAGCTTACCTCAAATCACCGTCTTAATTTCAAAGCGCTAAATGTATATTTTCTTTGACACACTCAGGACTTCGAATCCTTGTGTCACGATTATCGAAGACAGCATAACTAAATTCGTAGACTAAAGTGAGACTTTGGAAACTAACTGTAAGCCGCTTTTCACGCGAGAGGCGAAATCTGGATATTGACAGCGCTTGAGGAAAAGACCCACTGATTCAAAGTGGTCATTGTACGAACGTTTTAATCAAAATACTCTTATATACAGAAGAAAAAATTTTCATGCATATATCACATTTCTATCGTGCGGTCATGATTTCTCGACTTTGTATAATCTAATTTTTTTGTCCGACAACGTCGACAAATAATTTTTCCCGTTCGCATAGATCGGGCACAAGTCCATAATGATTTCTGAAGATTGAATGTTTTGTAATTTTTGGCCGTTCGAGCAACTCCATAAGCCGATGTGATTCTCGCTTTCGACGTAAGAGCTGACGAGGAGGTCTTCCACTTCTTCCCCGGGGCTCAGAATCGGCATCACACACGACCTCGATATCACGCCCAGAGTTGTTGAACCAAAAAAGTTCTGCACTAAACTATACTGCGGAACGTTCCCCATCGCCGACATCTGAAACGCATCCACCAAAACAATTTTCAGGCCTGTGTTTCGCCAGCTTGGGAATTGGCTAAATGATTTGGAAGAGAGATTAGCACGTAAAATGTGAGTGTCGCGAGACTAAAAAAATCCTCACTCGTCCGAATATGAGACGTACTTTTCAGTACCCTTTGAAGCCCTCGAAATTGGAGTGCTTTCAATATTCAAGTGAGCTTGTACAGAAAAACGGAGATACCCCTTGCGTCAGTGGTAAATCTGAGTGCGTCTAATACGGCATCTAGTTTGGATATCTTTAGTTTAGATATAATGTTCCTTTTCTGTCTTTTCGTCACAAAGAGCGACGGCCTTTTGGTTTTGATGGTGCAATCGCTCCTGCTAGCTGATTTGGCTTTGGAAACCTAAGATATTCCCCCGTGGCAAACTAGCCACATACTTCACATGGAACTGTTAAATGCATGTTTAAAAATAATCTAGAGCTTAGAATCTCTTTAAGACAGACTAACATACGGGTCCAATATTTATCTACCATTACATCAGTTGATTTCGAATTTTCAAAAAAAAACTACAGTTGCTGATTGGACTCAGTTTTTACGAAAAATGCGTAACTGTTTAGGTTTTTCTAGGATTTCTCTTCAACAAAACGGTGAAGTTTCAATTCTTTGGGCTCAAAAGTTTTGTAATGGGGTTTTAACATTAAGAAATAATTTTTTACTCTCTTGTCTTCACTAGGTATAATTAAATTTCTCGATTATGCACTTTCTCCTATGAGGTCTCCATATATCACCGTGTATTTTTTTGGCACTTTTGACAAGCTCAAACTCGGACACTAGATAAAGAAACTTGTTTTAATTTTAACAACTATGCGAGGATGTATGATAGCTACACACTATATCGATTTAGTGTTAAGATCTCTCGTGAGGCAAAGCCCGTTAAATTACCTGGAAGAGCATATGCTGCGCTCTCGGAGACTTCTCTGTGGGGCGCGTCGACACCAGGATGTGCTCCGTGCGCTTCTCGTAACGCAACGACGTAAACAAGCCGTCAATGGCCCACGGATGGTGCTTGAAGCCGGCGTCGGTCCTCTCGTAGGGACAAAGGTGGCGGAAGCGGCACGAGATGAATCCTCCTTGCAGCCAGCCAACTCCGGAGTTCTTCGGGATTCCCGCCAGAGAGGCCACGGGCGTCGGGTTTCCCTCAATCACGACGCGTGATAATTCTTGACCTGGAGAGCAAAACAAAATATACACGTTTCATCCAAACTAGAAAGAAAATCTCGGCTCGGAACGCAAATTTTACCAGGACTCCGAACGTCGAATTGCTTAACAACGCCGTTTTGAGCACCAGTAAACAACTGCCACGGGTTATCAGCGTCCCAGCAAACGCTCCAAATCGGCGCATCGGAATGAAAGGTCGCCAAGGACTGGAAAACAAGAAGAAGACGTCAGAATCAAAGTTTCCTTCAGCACGTGTTTGAGTTGACGTACCGTACAACTGTCCATATCGAGAACGTTGGCAGTCTTGTCTAAGCTGCAGCTCAGGAGCATCTTGCCATCGTTGCTGAAGGCGACGTCTCGGATCATCCTGTCGTGCGAGGGCATCGTCTGCCGGGGTCGGAAGCTCTCGGCGTCGATCAACTTGACAGCGTATTCCTTGAACAAATTCGTTGGGGACGGAACGGAGGCCGCGATGATAGAGCGGACCTCGTTGAAGGTGATCACCCGACAGCCTTCGTTCTTCGACAGCTCCAGCTGGAAAATAAAGACATTTTCGGTCTCCAGAGTTGCCACCTGCACTCAGCTGCATCCGAAATGGCTGGTAGCCTAACAGCTTCTGTCGCAACGTACCGTTTGCACTAACGAGGCGCGATATTTCGCAAGAGGAACATTGCTGGTTTTCTTGGTCGGCCGCTGAACCAACTTTTCAGATTTTAGTTGTTGGATTAACATCAACGCTTCTCGGTGCTTGACTTGGAGCTCATCGTTTTGCTTCCGCAGAAATCCCATCTCTCGCTCTAAACTCTCCTTCTCACGTTCCAGCTACAAAATAAATCCTAATTGGAATAAAGTTGCTTGAAAATGAGTAGTAGACTAGGGTTCTGACTGACCTCTTTGTTTTTGCCTCTGAACTCTTCTAGTTCTGTTGTGTCTATCATTTGTATTCTGTGGCCATACAAGTTACGAACATCCGCCAGTTTCGCTTTGGATTTACAAGTGGGACATTTCCGTTCTGCGGCTTTCTGATTCTGAAAAAATAGGGAGAGAATACATAATTTGTCATTGATCTTTTTTTTCCCAGCAATAACACAGCTTTTGACAAAAAGTCCGAACTGCCAAGAGCAATCTTTCTCTAAACCACTAAATACCATCAAAAAAGGGAGGATACATAGACAGGAGACTTTAAACAAGTATACCATATACAAGTAGCTGTAGGAATAATGTTTTAAGAAATAGCTAAGAGTTAAAAGTATAAAAACAGTGAACTAGCATGAGAGTTTGTTAACTTGATCCTCACCAAAAAATCATCCTTATCTCAAAACTACATAGTGAAGTCACTACTTTTTAAAAATCTGACTGACTTAAACAGTTGGTTCATGTTCAAAGCAAATTCCAGAAATTTGTGTAAAGAGAAGATACGAGAAAGAAGCTCAAGTTTATGCTTTACCACAATTTTTTGAAGGGCAGAAATGCTGTTGGTAGGCCCCAGTCTAAGGTGAATGTAGGAAAGTCTAACTAGGGGGGAAAAAGGAACAGGAAGAGGAAGTATTACAAGGCATGCAAGCGCACAGAAGTTCTGATGGTCTGACTTACTTTTATCCACCTTTCAATGCAAGCAAATCCAAATAAATGGCCACACTTCAGAGATACTAAACGATGTTCTCCTGAGCTTGTCCATTGATCCAGACATATTGTGCAAGTTAAGCCATCATCATCATCAGAATCAATTACCGGAGGTTTTGCTGGAGCTGGAGCCACAGGTGAATCTGAACAAAAATTATGATATGCTGCCTAAGAAAAAATTTTAATTTAGAGAATATTTGGAAAGATATCTTTTCCATTTGAACTAATAAGAGAGTATCAGTCTCTTCAAATCATAAGCACACCTAAACTTGAGCAGACAAGAAACATACCACTGAGCCTTGGCCTTTTTGTGCTAGGAGGATTGCTTTCATCAGAGGGCCCACTGGTTGAAGAGGTCTGAATTGCAAAATTGCCTTCCACTGGACGTCCTCTCTCTGCCTGAGCTGTTTGCTCAATATTCTGACTAGAAGATGCTTGATTAGTTGATCCAGATGTGTCCATCCTTGAATGCATAGGAGGATAGTTAACCACAACTGGAATTATTGCATCTTCATCTTGTACTGAATGGTGCTCGGATGTAAAGTCTCCTAATCTAGAGGCCTCAATGCCATCAGGACGATTTGAAGGCCCAGCAACATCATGGAGATGCGAAACTACATCTGAAGTGGGAATTGCTTCAAGAGGTGCATTTGATACTTCATCCAGCATGGGTTCATCATCTTCATAACCTTCCAACCTAGGTGATGTCATCATTATTATTCCATCTGAATACTCTGGATAATCAGGAGCAGGTCCCTGTTCTGCAGCTGCACCTTCATTGTTCACATTTTGAATGGCCTGTAAATTTGAAGAGCTTCCTCTGATTTCTATCACAGAGGGTCTAATAGGAATGCCTGGCTCATTGCCTGTCAAAGCCGAGGCTGATATTAAATCTATATCAAGATTTACATGGTCATTTCTTCCTTCACCAGCTTCTGTTGGATTCACAGCAGAATGATTTTGCTGGTTTCCTAATGCTAATGGAGCAACTGATCCATCCTCACTAGTATCAGAATCTTGCTCTTCACTCTGTGAGGGGCTCCTTAACACATACACTCTTTGCAAGTGTCCAATACGCACAGGTGCAATAACACCCTCATCGGTGGCATCAGAATCATTTCCATCGCTTGGTGCTGGACTCCTTAATAGATCAACTCGCAGAGGATTGCGTATAGGTCCAAAGATTTGGGAGAGTGGCTCTGAATCATTTGGTTCATTCACACTCATTGTGACAACTTCCTATCACAATATCACAGTGACAACAGATTGAGCAACAAACCCCTGCAACAAAAACAAAAGGAAAAAAAAGAAATAAAAATTAATGAAACAAACTGGTGAAGCTGCAGATATATTGTCATTATTTGATGTACCATTGTTTTCAGGAACGGCGATAAATCATCACTTTCAAAGATGGAAAATCAAGCCCAGAGAACAATATGACAAGGATGGCAATCGTTCCTGAAAATAGAAACAGAGCGAAATTACAAATACAGTTTTAGATGGCCTGTCAAAAATGGTTGGCGATGAACGCTGGTTATGTTTACATCGCTTGGATGGGTACCCACGAATGTTACGACAGTACCCACAAGCTTACTGTTTGATGTCCTTGCGAAATTAGCGTTAGAAAAAATTAACTGCAAGTTTAGGAAACGATAAATCAAGGAAAGTAAGAAAAATGGGGACAAGCAGAAAGAGAAAATCACAATTCGCGCTGTTGAGCCATGATACAAGCGCATGCGTTTTTGTTATTTTTTCGACATCCTGCAACCTTCCACCTCCACAATGGAGTGAACAATGCAAAATGACCAAATGATCCGTTGTTGAATCAAAACCTGGCAAGGATTTTTTAATGAAGTACTTAGAATAATTCACTTGAATACTACTCAATCTTTTTCACGACAATTACTTGATTGCCAGGTTAAATCTCGGAAATACAAGAGCAAAAGTCCGTGTGTTTGTGTTCACCATAACGTTTTGAACACTGATTGGTGACGTCACACTTATTTCAGAGACGAAGTAAAGAAATTGTCAACAAACATTTAAGCAACAGGAGAGAAAAAAAAAGTTTTGAGTATATTGATTTTTTTTGCATTTTATGGATCCCTTATACGAAATAAAAATTTTCGTTTTCTAGTCAATAGATTTTTTGCCTTTTTTCTCACAATGAATTCCCAACAATCTCGATAATATATTGGTTTTATTTGTGCAGGTTGGTGGTTTCGTCGACATTTCTGATAAACCCTTTTTCTTTTTCTATGATCCGACAATCTTGCCGCCAAAACACATAATAACGTTAGGGCAAGGTTCAGGACGAATAGAATCAGCAGCATCTTTTAAGTCAATTTCACTACCTTTCGTCACTTTTCAAGCATTTTTTAACCAAAAGTTTAGCTTGTGTTCTAGGCAAGCTTTCCAAGGATTCGTGCAGCGATGGCTCATAAAGAAGTTGCGAAGGATTACGTGGCTGATGCAGGTTTGTGCTCACACATTAACTTTCTTCTGCACTTTTGGTCTCCTTGTACATCATCGCAGCAAAATTCATGAGCTAAGAGCTACATTGAAGTATCATCAGTCATCATTTTCAATTTTCTACAATTCACTCCTTTTGTTTTTGAAAAGCAGTTAAAGGGCTAACATTTCTTTGGGTTAACCCCGGGTTAACCGTTCTGTTAATGGCGGGCAAAACATTTTTCTTCATGTACCATGTTAAGATTAGAGTCAGGAAGTCAAATTTAATTTTTTCACCCATCTACATTCACCATGTCTTTTCCAGTTATAATCTCTCACATCTAAGACTTTCAGTAGAACTTGAGTTACTTCCCCAAGGATGTTTTGTATGATGTTTCATCTTGTTTTTAGAGGCCATCCGTGAATTTTTGACTTCATTTTATACTACTGATGATGATGGAAGAAAAAACTTCAAGTATGCATCACAGTTGACCAAGCTGGCTCACAGAGAACAGGTTTGTTAATACCCATTTCTCCCCTGAATTTCATTATTCATTCCTTGTTACTTATTGGCTCTTGTGCATTGAGAAATGCTGTTGATTTGAATGTAGTCTGTTTCATTCTTATGAGTTATGATCTGTCTTTCAGTGTTATTATCCCATAAATTTGCCATTTGTTTGGAGTTTCTGTCCTCCTCAACAGAAGTAGCATTAATCCCTGTGGATGTTGATCTTCAAACTCAAGTTTTACAAATTTGTGTGTCACATTGTCATTCCAGGTGTCTCTAGTTGTGGATCTTGACGATGTAGATATGTTTGATTCAACTCTCGCAGACTCCATTGTTGGAAATACCCGTCGCTACACTAACATGCTTGCTGATGTAGTCTCCAGTCTCCTGCCAACTTATAAGGTAATGAAAGCCATTCTCAAGCAATTATGGTTGGTAATATCTATGGTTTTATGTTTTGCAACTATCTGAGCCTACTTCCTTCTCTAGGAAAAGGAAATAATAGCCAAGGACGTTCTCGATGTGTACATCCAACATCGACGACTGGTTGCCGAACGCAATCGGCACCCAGGCGAAGTGAGAAACCCGCAAAACAAATATCCTCCTGCCCTGCTTCGTCGATTGTAAGCTTCCGATATTTTTGTTCAGTTCTATGGTTTTATGTTACTGACGTTTGTTTCTACCTTTCCAGCGAAGTGTTCTTCAAGGATCGCTCAGCCGGAAAACCAGTTCCCATCCGTGATGTGAAAGCTGAACATATTGGGAAATTAGTGACAGTGCGAGGTATCGTTACTCGGTGCACGGAAGTCAAACCAATGATGCAAGTTGCAACTTACTCATGCGACCATTGCGGTGCCGAAACTTACCAACCGGTAAGCCATTCTTTTCATTGTTTCCTACTGGTGCTCAGCTCTCTCAGAAGTCTGTTTATATATGGTTGAAGTGATTTTGAGATGAGTTATTCATAATGTTTATGTCTCAACATTGGTAGTCATCAGAAGACTTGGAGGTTTGTCCCTACTTAAATATTCAAAGTTGTTCTGATGCTGAAAAAGTTAAGTATAGGGTCATAACACTGTATTTGATTGCTTGGAGCAAATTTCAAGAGAAAGAGTTTTTTTCTTCTTCTTCTTTCTTCCCTCTCTCCAGCCCATATTAGTGTGATGGGCAGTGCCGTAATCAATCTCAGTATGAGCAACTGAGATGTCCTCTCACTATTGTATTCTGTGAACTTTGACTAAAGCTAGAGTTTAATACAAGTTACCATTACACAAAAATTTCAAGTCAAAATACTTTGCTTCTATTTTTTTTTTTTTTTATCTAAAACTTTGTCCAGGCACAAATGGTGTCATGAACTTTGCACTTTTTGTGAATTTTTGAGGGAGAGGGCTTTCTGTTCCGAATCTCCTATTACTTGGAAAAGTAATTTTGTTGTCCATCGTGAGCACATGCTCAATCCCTTAAAATTAGGTACGTTAACAGTACACCCACGGCGTACTAAGCTAAGTGTGAGCACGTTTGACGTTAACGGGGCTTCGTGTGTTTCTTTGCAGGTTGGCTCACTCACCTTTATGCCTCTTCATCTCTGCCCCAGCGACGACTGCCGAGTGAACAAGTCTGGCGGTCGTTTGTTCCTTCTAACGCGTGGTTCCAAGTTCATCAAGTTCCAGGAACTCAAGATCCAGGAACACGTAAGTTGTCCAGCACCTCTTGTGCGCCGCAAGAGACAAACATTGAGTCTCATCTTTTTAAGTAAAGTCGCGATCGTAACTCCTCTACCCCGAATTGCGATCGTCAACTCACGATATTTAACAGAATTTTTTAGGCGAACCTCTCGTTTGTAAATCCACCGGGTGAATCTGTTATTATAACTCAATATTTCACAGTCATAAATGAAGCGCTTCTGGTTGAAAAATTCTCATCTTATTAAAAATCCGAATTTGCATTCTTGATTTTTTTTAAATTGTGGTATTTTGAAACGTATCGAAATCCCGAAACTTGAAGGTACCTCTAATGTTATCGGCAATTCGTCGGTCCTTTCAGCATTTATTGCGTGACCGATCCCAGTGAGAAATGGTTGGTCGAATCGACGTCAATTCGATGTCGAAAAAATTGTATTCTTAGTCGAAGTCGACGAAATCCTTCGAAAAAGTTCGACCAAATTTCGAAAAACTTGTCGCTTTGATGTCGTTTCGACGTCGAAATGACTCTCTTGACTTCCCTTGTACTGTAAAAAAATGGCCGTTCTCTCGGGAAAGCACTCTAAGGTAGGTTTAAACATGTAAAGAGTTGGTCGAAAATTCAAAAATATCGATAATTGTGTCATCGACCTGGCTTCGTCGTATCGACGCCGAATCTCGGACCATAGATTTTCAGATCTCGTCTAAAATTTGCAGATGCATTCGAATTGACCATTCATTGGGATGAGGCTTGCGACGACTCACGATGTGTTGTTCTGTTTGAAGATATTTGAGTTATGGTTACCGCTGGGCACATGAGGTATTGTCTACCTTCCGAATACCTAATCATTTTCTTTTTCTCTGTTACCAGAGTGACCAAGTTCCCGTCGGCAACATTCCGAGAAGTCTGACGATTTTCTGTCGAGGCGAAGTGACCCGCCAAGCTCTTCCTGGCGACCACGTCGCAATCACCGGAGTCTTCCTGCCTCTCCTCAAAACAGGCTTCCGTCAAATCGCCCAAGGTCTTCTCTCAGAAACCTACTTAGACGCTCACGTATGTATTTCTCCAACTCGTATGGCCATACACAAACCTCCATTGGAGAGAACCCAGCTGAGCTCCGAGCTTACTTAAACTGACCTCGATCTCTCGAGAGTTCGAGGTGAGCCTCGAGCTTTCAAAGCGATTTAGTCGAGTCTTCCCCGCCCACTCTGAACTTGAACGCTATGGGCTGGCTACGTTCAATTAGCATACCGTACAGAAAATTGATTCTACCACGTCAGTTTAAACGTATCAACTTCACTTCATCTCTCAAATGGCACGTACAAGGGAACATCTCGGACCATATATTTTCAGATCTCGTCGAAAATTTGCAGATGCATTCAAAACACTAAGAAATATGCCAGAACTTTATATCAGGTGGCGATGTTCACAAGCGTCTCTTCTACCGAGCGTTAATGTTGACCCTTCCTCTCCCCCCTCACCTGTAAAGATTCCATCACATGGTGAGGGGGGAGTGGAAGACCTCTGTGGCACGGGTGCTTGCGAATATCCGCATCCGATTTCAAGTTCTAGCATATTTCTTAGCCTTTCGAATGCATCTGCAAATTTTCAACGAGATCTGAAATTCTCTGGTCCGAGAGGTTCCCTTGTTAGAGCAGTCTTCTGTTTCGGAAAACTTCAATTTTAGAGACATTCCGTATCGCAGAACTTCCATTGTCCCTCAAATCCGAGGACAACGTAGGCTAGGGTTTCCGAAAAACATTGCTGGGAATTCAGATTTAAATTTTAAGATTTCTACCTCTAGCGAAACCCAATTTTTTGCTTCCAGCGCATCGTGTGCATGAGCAAAATGCAAGAAGATCTGTCTAATTCTGGCGATTTGACGGATGAAGAACTACAGAGACTGACATCTCTGGACTACTCCAAACTGGCTGACAGCCTTGCTCCGGAAATCTACGGACACGAAGATGTCAAGAAAGCCTTGCTTTTGCTTCTTGTCGGAGGAGTAGATCGCAGACCAGACGGCATGAAAATCAGAGGTAAAAAAAAAGAAAAAACAACAACAAATATCCAAAGAGGGATTGTGAAGCATTATGTTAGTTATTGTAAAAATTGGCCTTGGGCGTCTAAATTGAGAATCTTGTTACTCTGTGGTCAGGTAACATCAACATTTGCCTGATGGGAGACCCTGGAGTTGCCAAATCTCAGCTGCTTTCGTACATTGATCGCCTTGCTCCCAGGAGTAAGTAGACAGTCGCTGTGATAGTAGGAAATCAGCAATGCATCATCTGTAATTTATATCTGCGAGGGAAAATGGTGTTCAGGTTTTTCAGGTGCAGTGTTATGTCTCGCCTTAAGGATGTTTGATCGCGTCAGACTAGTCAAGTTCAGCTAAACTTCCAGAATCAATATAGAAAATTTCGAAAAACGATCAAAGCCATCCCCTTTTCGTGAATAAATCGTCCCTTTCTAAAGTCCGACCGAAAACCAAGATCCTTTCAATTTTATTCAGAGCAAGAGTTGCTGATTTGACTCATCTTTGCGTCAAAACGCGTTGTCTTTAGACGTTTATGCGGAATATTTCTGTTAAATTATCGACGAGGAATGTATTTTTTTGGCTTTGTATGTTAATTTCAGCTCATTCAACAGCTGAGAAAGTTTTTTCACAGTAACTTCCAGGCTGCTTTATCCACAAAACATTGAAAACTGGTATTTTTAGGTTAGAGTCCATAT
>Ga0058701_10003828_pt1 | contig 12059 bp, 9 predicted proteins | sample AgamicOrMae_FD_97039 | JGI IMG/M metagenome (GOLD analysis project Ga0058701, IMG submission 97039) | Agave microbial communities from Guanajuato, Mexico - Or.Ma.e | ecosystem: Host-associated > Plants > Phyllosphere > Phylloplane/Leaf | place: Guanajuato, Mexico | collected 2012-06-04 | reverse complement strand
AGTTAAGGTTAGTATTGCGGTTAAGACCTTTGGCGTTTGCGACTTTTCTCGTTTGGCGGTTACGGATTGGCGCTTGCGGCGTTGGCGCTTGTGGTTTTTGGCGCTTATGACAGCTACCCGTTCAAACGATGTATTCTTTACCAGTGTTTCCGATATCACCTTGATGGCTTGTTTGAATTGCAGGTCCGAACCCATGGCGGTGCCGATGTCCATGGGCATTCCCATGGGCAGTACAAAGCCGAGTCACGACGTGGCCGACGTCCTCCTATCGCTCAAACACGCCGTGGTGCATCCTGGGCAGCTGTCGCCGAGCGGCGGCTCCATGGGCTTCTCGCCGTACTCGTCGGCGGCTTATCCGCCCGCCGCCTACCCCGCGGCGTCGTACCCGTCGTACTCGTCGCCGTCCGCCGGCCCGGCGGCGCCCCCCTACAGCTCGTCCTACTCGTCGCCGTGCATGGCGTCGCTCCAGAGCGGCTACGGCCTCCACGTGCACTCGCACGGCCACCCCCACGGGCATCCACACGCCCATCAGCATCCCCACCCGCACCAGCCGTCGTCCGCCGCCGCGGCGGCCGCAGCGGCCGCGGCGGCCAGCCTCTCCTACACCGTGCATCCGCACCAAGTGAGTTGCAATTTTCTAAACACGGCGTTAGACCTCTCTTAAGGCTGCGTTCGAAAACAGCTCTCGAAGGGTATTCTGTCTTTCCCTCTCATGAGAGCTCAGTGTGTTAAAACATTCTCGGGTGGCGTTTTCAAACTCGTCCCAAAGAGACTGATAGTGAGAGAGGCATCAACTGCCATGTCACCCTATCTCAACAATCATCGTACCTGGTTTCCTGCATCCCACGAATCAGCGCAAGCCGCGTGAAGAAGTTGTCGCATTTCTCCCTACGAGGCTCTGTAACCTCTCGGATTAAAAAATCCCTCGTATACTTGGACCTGCACTCTAAATTTCAACATTTAAATTTTTTACCTTTAGTATTTAAGTTTGGCTTTGTAGAAACTCAACCATATTGTTGAGATTTGATTGAGGTGGTGTAAAAGCAAGTTTAACCCATAACAGCCCGAAGTATTTGGAGTGAAATTTAGCGTAAGAGAAATTGGAAGGATTTTTTTCCACTAAAATACGCAATATTAAGCTTCTGGAAAATGCCCAAATTATTAAATTTCAAGGCTCCAGAGGGGTGCATGATATTTTTTTAAATTGTGATAATGCTGAACTGGAAAGATCCTTTAAAATACTTTTTTCTGCTTTCGAACGGCATCGCTGGGCGGTTAGTGGGTTAAACTTTCATTATTACCGCGGGATTAACGACGTGTAATCTCGCAGGTTAGGTTAAGCTAACCTAACCTGAATTCGCGAATGACGTAACCTAACAGTTAGGTTAGGTCATTCGCGATGTGCCAAGCTGTTGCCGCCGCTCCGTTTTGCATACCTGCTGTAGTCAACTCATTTATCAAGCAGTGACCGAAGCAGGAACTCGTGAAGCTGACTTATTTTCTGTCGTAGGTTTTGCCGCCGTCACCCGGCCTTCCTTACGGCGGCGCCACGACCTTCTGCACCACCCCGGGCAGCCAAGCGGACTGTCCTGGCTCGACCATCCCGACGTCGAACGGATGTCTGCCGGCGGCCGAGAACGGCTCGGCGGGCGCCAGTGATGTGAACCCCGCCACCTCTGGTGCAGCCTCGACGAGCTCTTGGACTACCACAGCTTTCCCTAGTATGAGTGTTAATGTGTCTATGAACATGACTATGCATGGTTACCCTAGTGCGAGAAATTCCGACAATTTGGCTGTGCAACATCAAGTTACCTGCCCTCAGGTAAGAAATCGTCTTCTTTTACAATTATTTCGATATTTGCTTAACTTGAAATAGAGTCGATTAATCGGGTGGCTGTCATAAGCGCCAAAAACCACAAGAGCCATCGCCGCAAACGCCAGTCCGTAACCGCCAAACGAGAAAAGTCGCAAACGCCAAAGGTCTTAACCACAATACTAACCTTACCTAGCCTAACCTAACTTAACCTAACTTAACCTAACCTAAATTAACCTAACCTAACCTATACGACCTTTGGCGTTTGCGATTTTTCTCGTTTGGCGGTTACTGGCGCTTGCGGCGTTGGCGCTTGTGGTCTTTGGCGCTATCGAATGCCCCCCGATTAATCGAGTCAAACAACATTTCTAATCGGTATACGACTCCAAAAGGATGACCGCGAACCAAAAAAAATGGAAAAAAGTTACCCCCTTTTTTTTCAGCCGAATTTTTTTTGTCGAGTTTCTTATGTTTGATGGTTGGAATTAATTAAGAGGTACTAGAAAATGTTTTTACCGTCGTTGGTAGAAACTTGGTCGATTTATCGCCCCAAAAATGGAATATGAAATGTACGCCTTCCAGTCTATCCCTCCTCCCCCGAGCTCTTCCATTCCTCTGGTTTGTTTAAAATCGACAAATTGACCAACAGACATTGGTTCTCACCATTTCTAGTGTTCCTCAATAAGATTCAATCTTTAAAAGCCGTAGATTCAAAAAATTTAAGCCCCAAAAAATAAATAGGCCCGTGCCTTTTTTTGAAATTTTTGGTCGATTTTGGTTTGTTGAGTTTTTTTACGTTTGATAGATGGAATACTTCACTAGGGGACTTAATTGATTTTACTATTGCTGTTACCCGCGTAGTTCCCATATCGCTCCTAAATTGGAATTTAAAATCGCTACCCTAGTATCGCCCGAGCGCATGATGACCAAACATCTCAAAAAAGGTGTTCATTTCTGAATCTATGAGATAGGTGTTCCCCAAAATATCGATTACCTTGAGATTGACACAAAGAGAGCCATTGCAAAGGCACCAAGATGTTGATTGCAGCCACCATTGTCTGGGTATTTTACCCCTCCTCATCCCCCCTTCAACCCCTCAGAGGCCCAATGTATTGATCCAACATGAAAAACAGGAGGCGGCCATTACTGCCGAGGATTACACCCGACCAGGTTGCCATGGTAACCATGACATCATTAAGGACTGACAAAGCGCTTATTGGTCTAGCTCTAATGTTCAACCAATCAGCTCTTTGACTTGCTCCGAGCGAACTCGATGCTTTCAGTCTGCAGAATCGGCATAAACATTACGACGGAAGACTACTTTACTTATTGTAAAACATCTAAAAACATCAGTTTTTTTTCTTAAATTTGGTGTTCATTTGCCTTAAAAATCCAAGAGACGTGTCATGAAGTCTACAGAATATTATATGAAATTCACTCTGTCCTCCCATTGGGCGCCATCTGGCGGCGAGGTGGTTGAAATTCGAATGTTTTTTTTAAATAACTTTTCGCCGATATATTGAAGCGCTTTCAGACCTTGTCTGATTTTTCTCACGGGATTGAGCTTCCACCGTTTCGCCTCAAACACGTGATAATCCCAGTTTCCCCAGTAGCAAAGAATATCGCTGTTTTCAAGCTAAGGATCAGTTTTGCCCGTCTGGCCCAGCTGTGAATACAGTTTAAAACAAGTGTTTTTTTTTTTTCATCAAAGCTTATCCTTGCAGTTAGTCGTAGTTAGTTAATTTATACTGCGCTTGAGTCAGGTTTGCGGCTGTAGGCAACACGCCTTACATACTTGAATGGCGGTTGCCTACACTCTCTTCCGCAGGCTACGAGGTCGCATCAGCAAAGCTAAAATAATCTTCAGGGTACAAAGCAAACTGTCGTCTATCATGGACAAGTTATGTCCGGTAATAATTTATTTCCATAGCATTCTATGGCTTGAGCTTTGAACTGAGCGCTCAAATTTCGTCCCCTAATTTATAAACATCATCGTATTCTGATGATACTGTTTTTGCTTTTTGGTACTAGCAGTCAAAAAAAAGTATTGACCGCTCCAATTATTTTAAACCTCCGGACTTGTGAAACGGAGGGAGATACGTCATAAAAGCACGAAATAAAATCGCTACATATTCAAGAGATCTTTCAATTTGAACCTGCTTTTTTTTTGTATCTCGTTTTTTTCAAAGTTACAGATGTTTAAAAAATTCAGGTTACTAATAGTTACCTGAAAAATTGTAGCAGTCAATACTTGTTTGACTGCTGGTTCACTGTTGCGTATGTCAACTGAGATCAAGGTTTATACTAATGATAGAACCGAGACGAAACTGTCTGAAACGCTCGCTCAGGATAAGATAGGTCATGAACCTATACCCATCGATAAGTTATAGAATACGTCGACAATATTGAGGTGAAAGAACGTAGAAAGGGGAAAACTTTGAAAAGCATTCGCAAAACGTGCCAATACGACAGGTTGATGGAAACTTTTTGTGATATACGAAGGCGGTTGCAGCAGCAGCGTGCGGGGATGTTTGGGATTAGAGTGGGATGGAGTGGGGAGGACGAAGAGGGGAACAGACCATTCTCGTCGGTAGCGTCATAGGAAGCCATACAAGTATAGCGCAAAATTAAACCTGAATGAAGTTGCTTTGCTGTCGACTCGTAGAGCTGTATCTCTCTCCTATTAGTTACGATTAATTGATTCCTTCTTATCTCAGAATTATGCCACGCTTTCGCGGGGTTTCGAGGGAAAACTGACCAATCACGAGCATTGTTTTCCCCGGGTAAATCAGGCAATGTAGTAGATGAAGGTGCGCCATCTAGTGGCTTAACCCTGGAAGGTGTACTAAGAATATCACCTTAACAGGCGTGTTTAGTCCAGAAGCAACCCGTCTACGTTGATGCAGGCTTATTTTGAGCTCATGCTGGTTTATTTCGACTATCCTTATATTTGCGTCTTCTTCTTCAAAATCAGTTAGTACTGTAAATTTTAAAGGATGAATCGTCTTCCCCTTGTTTTGTAATTAGCGGAGCCTAATTGCGAAGCACAAGGCCCATAACCTAACTGAACTTAGGTTATAATAGCTCAACGGCGCCCAGCCTGATCTCGCTTTGTCCTCCAAAATGAACGCACGGAAACGAACTTAACCCATTACAGCCCAAAGTATTTAGAGTGAAATTGAGCTTAAGAGAAATTTTGAAAGGATTTTTTCCATTGAAATGCGCAATTTTGAGCTTTGGAAAATGCCCAAATAAATAAATTTCAGATTTCCAGGGGGGATATATTTTTAATTTTGACCATACTGATCTGGAAAGATCCTCTCAAATATTCTTTCCTGTTTCCGAACGGCATCGTCGGGCGGTTGTGGGGTAATGATACATTTTAAATGGGGCAGCGTGTGAATAGTCACTTCGAATAAAAAATGAAGGCGCTTGATGATTAGAATATCTTGCCAACGGTTCACCGCCCCGAAACCGGGCTTCCACGGTGGCCATGGTCCTTTAAGGACCTTCCATTAAAAGGGCACCAGACGCATCCTTTTTATCGAAGCATTCCAGCTGATTGGGCGGCCGTTGGTGTTTCAGGTTCAATGGTCATCAGGAGCGACTTCTCCGGGCTGTCCAACGAGCGGTTTCCTGAGCCCCCAGTCGTACCCAGCGGCGACCTACAGTTTCACTGCGGACTTCCGGCCGGCCGGCGTCCCCCCTCCCGCGCCCCCCGTTCCCCCGCCAGTACCTGTGCCGCCCCCCTCCCCTCCCCTAACGCCCAACAGCGACAGCGCGGGAAGTCTCCACACGTGTGGAAAACTGGGCACTTCCCCTCCTCTGTCGACGGGGGCCAGCGAGGAGGCGCGCCCTAACCTTTGCCGTATCTGCGGCAAGACCTACGCCCGCCCGTCCACCTTAAAGACTCATTTGAGAACGCACTCGGGGGAGAAGCCTTACCGGTGTGACGACTGTAATAAGTCGTTCAGTCAGGCAGCCAACTTAACAGCTCACGTGCGCACACACTCCGGGGAGAAACCGTTCAGGTGTCCGATCTGTGATAGGCGCTTCTCCCAGAGTAGCTCCGTGACAACGCATATGCGCACTCACTCTGGAGAACGGCCTTACCGGTGCCGCCTGTGCAAGAAAGCCTTCTCGGATTCGTCCACGCTTACGAAGCATTTGCGCATCCATTCGGGTGAAAAACCCTATCAGTGTAAACTGTGCCTTCTAAGGTTCTCGCAGTCCGGGAACCTCAACAGGCATATGCGAGTGCACGGCGGGGCAGCCCCAGCCAACCCGCATCTCATGATGATGCCTGGAGCGTGACCTCGCACTCTGCATATCCAAGGATGACCCATCTTGATTGGTCGGAAATTTCAGTGGTTTGCGTGAAAAGGATCGAGGCATCAGGGTAACCTCTCTTTGCAACTTGATTTTTGGCGTAGAAAAGTTGGCTCTACTGATGTGTTCGGAAAGGAAAACTTTGATGGCACGTCAGTTTAAATGGTGCTGTATTGTTACCCTATATTTTGGCGGTAAAAATTTTAGAATATTTTTTTTTGATTGCATGTAAGTTGTCAGACTATCTTAATGGCTTTCGAAACCTAGGTTAACCCATAACAGCCCAGAGTATTTGGAGTAAAATTTTGCTAAAGAGAATTTCGAAGGACGTTTCCCATTTAATACGCAATTTTAAGCGATGAAAAATGCCTAAATTATTAAATTTCAAGTTTTCAGAGGAGTGATATTTTTTAATTTTTGACAATACTGAACTAAAAAGATCCTCCAAAATAAATGTTTCTGTTTCCGAGCGGCATCGCTGGGCGGTAGTGGGTTAATCGAACAGTCGATCATCGATTCGACATACGCATTTTTAATCTGCCGAACTGTCGTGCTGCTATAAACAAGAAATCAGCAGAGAAGCTCACGAATTAAATTCAAGAGACGTAACCACTTGAAGTGAAGAGAAATGGAAGTTATCTCTTAATTGAAGAGTTACTGCCTGTGGAGCAACAAAGTGTTAGGAAACCAAGTTTTTTTGTTGTTCTTTTTTCAGAAAAAGAAATTATCATTTGCAATGCCAAAAAGCGTGATTATTACGTTGTGTAATTTAAACCTTTTTTTAAGATACTAAAATTGGAGCCCGAAGAAGCGTTCACTTTTATGTTAGTTTTACGAATTACTGTTTACCTCGCGCCGCCCCACTGCCTTGAACTGAACGCTTAAATGGTTTTGGAATATAAGTGTGTTTCCGAGAGGTTACCCTTAAGCTGCCCGGTAATGCAGACTACAATCCATGAGAATGACGTTACTGTATACAAATTTTAATGTCAAAACAAATTAAGATTACTGTAAAGTTTATACATGAAGATTGAATGATTAGATGATGAAGACTCATTGCAATGTCTTTGTTGTGTACCAGTAGTATTAACAGTTTGTGCAAATGTAAGTCGATAGGTACACAACTTTTTGCAGGGTATAAAGTGTATATATTTTGGCTCAAAATGTTTTAGTTTTAGTCTATTTATGCCTTATTTAAATACCGAGTTAGATTTATATTGATCCGCACATTTTAGCCGTCGTGAGATCGGTTACTTTTTATAAGATGCTGACGAAAGCAAAAAGAAAACGTGTTGTAAACTTCTTTAAAATATTACTGTGTATTTTCGTTGGACGAAATTATGTCGTGTAGTTTCTTTCGGCAGCATATTTTTAGTTCCCTCTCCTTTTTGCAATTCAAAACCCCCTTTTTTTTACGGAACAGATGATCTTAAAATGATGCCAAAGATTGATGATCTCACTGCTGTGTTGCTTTGTGTAAGCTAAATCTTGTGTACACTTAAATATTTTACAATCGTGCTAAATCAATTAAATGACGTGTTTCATATTTTCATTTTTTTGAAACTTTATTGCTTGGAAAGGTTGCCCTATAGTAAATTACTCCCCTAGAACGAATTCCTGAAGGTTGGCAAGCATGGAATCTTACATTTTCTTAGTAACGGTATGTTACCGCATCGCAACGGAGAGTTGATCGCCTTCAAACGACGACAAACAGAATCAGCCCGAGACCCCAAGCCCCACCTTCTCAAATGTAGGCCCTCTAGAGAATCGTTCAGAACCGAGGAGAAAAATAGGGGGTAGGGTCCTTCGCTCGAGTATTTTAGAACTGAAATGTTCTGTCCGACAATTTTAGATTTGGCAATCTTTCTCACAAGCAAGGGTAGGCAATGCTCCAAACAATGAGACTTTAACACCCAAACCTTCAGTTACCAAATAACCCGCATATTCATGTCGGATTTATGCATATTTACAGATATTTGTAAAGATCTCGCATGTATTAATAACATAGGGAAAGCGCGCGACGTCAATTAGAAAAATTCACAATGTTGGTAGGCAACCCGCAACAGACCTTTCTACTGACAGGCAGTCTGGCTTCTCCACTGATTCGGATTCTGAACGCTTCGGTGTAAAGAGGATAGGTACCGGTACTTTCTCGGAAAGAAAAAGAATGGAGACGAAAACATGTTGACAATTAGTTTTGTCAGTATCTTCCGTTCTTAAGGCTCTTGAACGAGTTTATTCTTATTTTTTCTGTGCTTTCCAGCGCCGCGATTTTGGCAAGCACAGAATTAATATTTTTCTGGATCGTGATCAGCGGGACTTAAAAGGGTTAACTAAAACTCGTTTTTGGTTATTACGACCAATTAATTTTTAATGTATAATCGTGATCAATACAACCGATCGGAAAAGTTTGCGTCCATTTTTGGAATATTATATTTGAAAACAGTTAAAGGTGCGTGCAGGGGTACGTACTTTTGCAGTTTTTGTCTAAAATTTATCGCTTCAACTAAACACAACACACACAGCGTAAGATCTCATGGTTGTTTGGAAAAACTTTAAATGGGTTGGCCATTTTTCTTTGAAACATTTTACAACTTCCTCCTGGTTGTTGTACATAACGTTATAGACCATTTTAATTAAAGTGTACAGATGTCCAGGAACTGGTTTTAGGTAGACCAAAGTATTTCCTGTCGCTGTGGCTAAACACATCATTTTCTTCCATCCTGTACCTGTAAATCAAATAAATAGTCTACAGCGGGCAAAAATATTTCCAAGTCAGCTACGACAGCGTTCAGTTTAGAACATGGGGATCCCTTTTGAGAAGCAAGGTGATGACAAAAACATTCTAGCTTTCGCCAGAGAATCCATGGCGTGGATATGCATATGGATATCATGGATATTCATAGTCCCATGGATACTCACGAAGCCATTGATATTAATATAGAACACTAGCATCCAGATTCTTTAATATCCATTCACGGATATCCATGAAATTACCGATAACCGTCAATTTCCATGCAATGACATGCGTGTGGACATTTCTGGTAAATGAGCACGGAAGCGGGGAATCGAGCTATGACATTTAATTATGAATTCTTGGAATAGAGAGCTGAAACTGTTCACAGCACCGGTACACATGGTACCGTATCTGGCCATTTCCAATGGACGTTTATAAGAGCAAAATATGATCAAAAGCGTTTTCATATAAATTTTTCATCGCGCTGCCTCCTTTATGCCTCGACTGTAGGACATGTGGTATGTGAATGTTTTACCTAAAAAGAAAAAAAGTATCAAACCTTGAGCGATAGCCGTATCAGCACCAGGCTGGAGGTTTTCGGTGTCTGGAACGGAATTTTCTTCGGCCGGTTCATCAGGTTTCTCGTCTCCATTTTGGCAAGTGTCATACTGCTCTCGGAAATACGGTACGACTTTGGACAAAAGTTCGAGAGCCTTTATGCCGCGCTCTCTGATCTCGTCAACTTTGTCTACGTCGATACGAACGCACCCAAGAGCGTCCTTCAACATTTGCTTAGCTCCCTCAGTCAACTCTTTCTGAAAAAATGCGCACATGATGAGTCACATGTTCCTCATACTTTACCCGAACAAATACTCATACCCAACTTACTGAGCGAGTTTTTCCGCAGTCAACGACTGCCTTTTCAAAGTTGATCAGCCACTTTTCGACGTCAAAATCGATCTTTAAAAACTTCAGCATTGAGATGAGTTCTTTGAGAAGCTGTTAAGTAATATCGACCACTTTAATTTTAGAGAGTACCGCTTTATTGAAAATATGTGAAAAGTGACCATACTTACTGTTTCTCGGATAGCCAGGTAGCCACTGAGCAGTGATTCTATGATTTTTTGTAGCACGTCGTCAATTGTTTTAAATACTTTCAAAACGAGGTTTTCATTTTCCATAACAGCTTGGTGGAGGCTAAACTCCCCTGAGCTGGAGGACCCATCGCGGAGTGCGGTTGGTTCTGTTTTAGCCTGTGGACGTGTAGACAAAATTTTTACTTGTTTTCGTTGCCAAAAAAAAAAGCTTTTTCACCTTTGTTCTAGACATACCTCTTCAAGACAAGCTTCAAAACACAGATAAAAATGTGAACAACCCGCACCTCTTTGAATTTCTTATGAGCAGTAGAAAGAATTGCGTTTCAAAATGAAATATACGTCACACCGAAGCACTTTGTTTCTCAGTTTTGATTGTCATTTTATTGGATTCTCTAGATAAGAGCTGCCCCGCTGGTATCATTCCAATATTGTACGATTTCAAATAAGTTACAACATTAAAACCACGACCAGGCCATACACATATTTAATTTTTTCGATCGGACGGTGATAAAATGATTGGGCATCTTAGAACTGGAAAAGAGCTATTGGAGGGGGACGGAAGAAAGCATATGGCTTGGTGGGCCCTGATATGTTTCATCTATGGTACTTATAAGGCAACGATTATGAAAATATCTTCTCATCGGTCGATCCCTGCTATTTATCAACAACTACATGATCGCGATGATTTGGAAACCATTTACCCTCACGAACTCGATTCTACTAAATTGAAGTTTCGACTAATGTAACAGTAAGTTGATTCGTATGGCTAGGCAACCACCACGACACTCGCGTTGGCCGTTTTGCATAAGTTGCGAATTCCCGCGCACAGGATGTACTGTGGACCCCATCGCAAGCGTCAAGAATTTGTGTATTTACGAAACCTTCGTAATATCGTACCTGTGCAAGGCAGATACCAATGACGGCGAAAACGGCTGCCAATGAAAGTCTCATTGCACTGGGCATACAACTGAACGGTGCAAAGTGATTCGCGGCAATTAAACGGACGGAGTTTTGTATTGATTCCGATTGAAAGTTGCGATCCTTATCTGAGCCAGAGGTGTTATCATCATTTACGCGATTAATCACCCACGACCCCCCTCCCCCCACCTCCTATCAAAGGACACCGTGCGATCCCGCTTGCTGGGCTGCGTTCGAAAACACCACTCGGAGGGTATTCTGCCTCTCTCTCTTATGAGAGCTCCATGTGTAAGACAGAGATAAAACATCCTGGGGTGCCGTTTTCAAACGCATCCCTGATTAGTTTTCGTGCACGAGGAGCCTCTGCACAAAACCAGGCATGTGCTGTACAAACCAATGGTACGGTATTCCTCTACGGACGCGTTCGAAAATGGCACCCGAGGATGTTTTATCGCTGTCTTACACATGGAGCTCTCATAGGAGGTAAAGACAGAATACCCTTAAAGTGGTGTTTTCGAACGCAACCCAAGGTGCATGGGCTCGTGCATGGGCCATATCAGATACTGAAGATAAACGTCCGGATATCAGTGATTAAGGAGATAAATATTCGATGCTTGATGGGATTGACGCAGTGGATCACAACTTTCAATAACACATAATATAGTTATAAACACAAATATTCGTCAATTTGAGACCCCTTTCCCTGTTATGATATCACAATTTTGGAAATTAAACGTGCATTAAAAAAGATAAGATAAAGCCTTGAAAAACATTTCATTTTTTAAGATTTTTTAACGAAATTTTTTGGTCTTACACATTTTTGGAACAAAAAAGCAATTAAACCACCCAATTTTAAAGTCCAGTACGCTTTGACCTCCATTTTGATTTTTATGCGAGATATTGCCGGTTGGCCAAAGTTTTTTTCATTCCAAACCACTCATTATTAAATAAAAATATTACTAAATAAGCCTCGAAGCATAAAAAAATAATAAAGGTATTTCACTTATTGTCAGCACCGGTAAAGCCCTTGGGCTTTAGGTACCAGTGTAGGAGTACTGTACAGCACTGGGCAAAGTTGTGCATACCACATAGAGAAACACCTCTCAATTCGTCGACAGCGTCAGACCTTGAAATGGAAAGCATTTAACGGACATTAACATGACGT
>Ga0058701_10003827_pt1 | contig 12059 bp, 15 predicted proteins | sample AgamicOrMae_FD_97039 | JGI IMG/M metagenome (GOLD analysis project Ga0058701, IMG submission 97039) | Agave microbial communities from Guanajuato, Mexico - Or.Ma.e | ecosystem: Host-associated > Plants > Phyllosphere > Phylloplane/Leaf | place: Guanajuato, Mexico | collected 2012-06-04 | reverse complement strand
GCGCGGCCGCCGGAAGTTTGGCTGCTCCTCGTTGGCTCGTCGAGTGGCGCTCTCACTGGCGCCTCGATGAGACTGCTCACCTTCTGCTTCAGGTCCATGTTGAAGCTTGCCGGCCTGAGACGCAGGCTCGATTTGGCGGCCGAGCTTGGTCTGCTTGTGGTGGTTTGGGCGAGCGGCGTTCCCGTGCTGGTCGCCTGTTGCGTTTGGCGGCCCTGCTCGAGTTGGTGGTTGCGTGTTGGCGAAGAGAGGGCCCACTTGGCGGTTAGTCTTCACGCTCATCAATGGCAAGCTTGCCTTCTGAGATCGAGACTTGAACTGAGCTGGGACTGAGATTGAGATTAGGACTGGGACTGGGTGGGCCGCACGCTCAGAACTGCGGCCTGACCTTAGGAGAAGAAGTGGGAAAAAATGCAAAGGTGCCACACTTTGAGAATTGGAGAGAAATTTGAGTCGGATGGGAATTGATTTGCGCGCCAAATTGCCAGCCAACTTCCACTGGATGACACTTGACCGAATAATTTGGCCGCTCGTTGTGGCTGCTCGAATCAATCGAGATTACCGCCGGCCAATAACAGTTAGCCGGCGCTCAAATGCACGAGTCTTGAGCGCCCATCTTGCCGCCTTTCTGTCGCCTTAACTGAGCTAACTGGCCGCTCAGCCAGCGCTTAACGAGCCGACTTATGCAGTTTGGGCTGCAGAGAAAAGTGAGCACACAGGCAGCCTCAATTACTGGCCATCTTTCTCCCAACTGGCCGCCTTTGATCTCCATTGTGTCTCTTTGCGCCCAACAAGTCTCTGTCTCTGTCTCGCTCTCACTCTCTCGCCAAGCCCAGAAAACTGCTCGTCTGATTGCGCGTCATTCGAGCTCCTTTCAGTGAGACAAAATGCAGCCAAACGGCCAGAAAACACTGACAACTTTTGGCGTTCACTTCCGACTGGCATTGTGTGTCTGTGTGTGATATTTGCATTTGCACCAATTGGAAGCGCGCCCTCAAAGCTGAATGGGTCTTGGTGCGAGCCAGTGCTTAGTTCAGTCGCAATTGCAAAAGAAAAACAGAGTCACCCTCTAATTGCCCATCCCCAATTGTCAGCTCTCATCCTTTGGGAGCGTTTTCTTGCAAAAACAAATTAACGCTCGTGCGAAAAGGCGCACAGAGAACCCTTTTTGCCAAGTCTAAAGCGCAAACAAAAGACGCAAGTGTTGCAAATTTGCACTCTCCACTTGGCGGCACAAAATCCAAACTCGCATCCATTTGGGCGGCTGCCAAGCTTGTTGCCCATTCATTATGCTTTCAAAGACACGCGACTCAAATTGGGATATTTGTTCCATTCTCTTTTTCGCCAAAAGAGCAGCCAAATGAGAGAGAAAGAGAGTCTGTCTTGGCTGCCTAGAACTGCAACAAATGGCCGCTTTGTGTGGAGAAAGGAAACGAGCGAGAGGCAAAGAAAAATTCTTCGTGGAGATTTGAGAAGTTGCGGAGAAGCAAAAAGGGACAATCACGACCAAGTTTGGGTGTCGATAACTGCGACTTGGGCTAGTTTGTCGTGCGTCTTCCATTGGAAAACGTGACTCTCTTTTTCGCCGCAGCTGAGCTAGTCCTTAGCTCTAACGCCGTACAGACTCCAGCAATCGATAGCTCACACCGATCGATTGTGGACCCAAAATGGGGCTGCACTTTTTTCCATCCAAAGCGGCTAAAAATATGTCTTCATATCTGCAGTGTGCGCTCGAAAAAGACACTCCACCTCTGCCAGCTGCTGTCTCTGGTCTAAGCTTAGCCTAATTGAATTGTACGCCACACACAAACACACGCAGAGGCACAAGACTGGCAAGCTGAAGCACCAAGTCACGAGAAGGAAAAGGAGAAAGAGAATCCACAGAACCGACTGGTGTCCATTGTTTTTCCGGCTCCACTTCCTCGCAGTTTGCCTTTTTCCTTTTCCTTCCCGCTGGCCAGAAGGAAGCCTCCTCCTCCTGAGGCCTTTTCTTCCCAGCGAGGAAGAGTCCAAAACTGAGATATGGACTGACACTGGCCGGCAACTTGGGAGTGACTTAACGAGATGCAAAATAAGGCACATTACTGCACATTCAAATGAGCTGCACAGTTTTGAGAGGAAGCTGAACTTTGGGGGCGAAATTGTGAGCAGAAGAGAAAAGCATTTGCCGGCAAACCATTGTTTCAATTGGCCGAAAAGAAAGTTTGCCTCAGAAAACAGCTTGGCTGAGAAACTCGGATCTTGCAGAGAGAATTTTGTCCCAAAAGGAAGAGGCGGAAAAAAGAGGCGTGCAAAAGAGCTTAGAGATTGCTTATCTTGGCCAGAAACAAGGCGGAAGTGAGCGAGAGAGGCTGAGAAAAAGAGCCCATTTGCTTGGTCAGCTAAGCTGTAGTGTAGCTGAACAGTGTTCAGGCGTGGAACTCACCTTTGTGCCACCAACGTCGACTCGTTCTTGTTGCTGCTGGTAGTTAGCCGACGAGCTTTGCTGGAGAGGCGCCCTCAGTTGCTGCTGGCTGGCTGCTTGTTGTGGACTGTTTCTCTGGCCAGCTTGTCGAAATGGGGCCAAGTTCATCACTTGTTGTTGTTGTTGCTCGAAATCTGGACCAGCGTTTCTCTGTTGTTGCTGTTGGACGATTTGGGCGGGCGACTGTTGCACGCGTCTCTGTGAAGACAAATCGGGCGAGTTCTCTGCACTTGGGCGCGTCTGTTGCAAATTGGGCAGACTGGCCGCAACTGGTCGCGCTCTCTGCGGACTTGAGGCGGCCGGTTCGCCGCTCGCCTTTCCTGCTCGTTGCGTCAATTTTTTTTTTATTTTTCGGGTAAAATTTCAGAATTCACTCTCTTGGTTAGTTGGGCCACTCTTGAGTTGAGTGGAAGTGAATCTTTCGCTGGAGAAAGTGGAGGAAACTCACCTAGTTCGCTGTTCACGCCGTAGAACTGGGAAGACTTGGAACAGTCGACCGAGTGCCAGTAGTCGCAGGCCAGAATCGCCTGGTTGAAGACTGTGCCCACGCCGCAGAGGAAAGACTCGCGCCTGCCCGACCAGCAAACGTGGTACACTTGACAGTCTGCCTCCTGGTCAGCATAGAAGCCAAAGTCAAATCCCTTTCCTTCGCAGGTGAACGAAGTCTTTGGAATGCGCGTGTAAGCCGGAAAGTCCACTCCAGGCTGGCCAGCCACCGAGCCATAGAGGGCGGGCTCTGAATCGGCCAGCGGGTCCTCAGTGCTCGACTCTTGTTGCTGTTTCTGTTCGGCCGAGTCGTAACTGTTCGACGTGAACTGTGGACCAGCTGTTTGTGGGCGCCTCTTTGTTCCGGCGTTGGTGCTTGTGGCTGGCGGCGAGGAGACTCGAGCGCCCGTTTGGCTGCCGCTTGGGCTTGAGTATTGTTGTTGTTGTTGTTGTTGTTGGCGAATTTGGAGGCCCGGCGATTGAGCGAGGGAGGTTTGGGGCTGGCCGAAGAGGCGCGTCTGCTGAGTGGGGGCGCCTTTGGTCGATTGGGCGTTTACGCGGCTGCACAACATTGGCAGCAGCAGAGCCGCGCTCAAACACACGCAGATTAGGGGCAAACGCTGGCCGCTCGAATTGTGCATCTTGTATCGCTTCTTCTTTGTTAAAATTTGTAGAAATTTAATTCGAGACAGTCTCTCCGTCCTAGTTGATCGCTTGGTGATTTCCGAAGACTGACTTTGGGTTGTTGTGCCTCTGTCTGTGTGGCACTTCTGTGCTGGTCTGAGGGAAAGACGCGACTTGTGTGCGAGTTTGCACTCTCAGTGGCGCTTGTTACACACTGACTCTCGCTGGTTGGCCTCTGTCTCCTCTGCGCGCTGTCCAGTCTCGCTTCCAATTGGGCCCGCAAACAAACACTGACTGGCCCAACTCGGCGGCCAGTTTTCTAGTTAAATACCCAAAAGGCGAACTGGCAGAGGCAACTTTTGTCTCGGCTGGCAATTGGGCAAAACGTTTGGCCGAAGCAATGGAAGTTGGCCGCTCGAAAGAAAGAAAGGAGCTCCAAGCACGCTACTCTCAACCTGTTGATTGGAACTCTCTGGGCGCTCGTACATTTGCGCGAGCAGCCAGAAGAAGGCCCAGCAGAGCGCCAAACTGGCTGCCAACTCTTTGGCCACTTTCACTTCTTCCGTTTGGCTGGCTGGCTGCACGCCAAGAGGGCGGGCGTATCATGCTGCTGCTCTGGGGGGGGGAAAAAATGAGCAGCGGGATTCTCGTTGCGGCCGCGCGGGACAGCTAGTCTGTGGCGGCCCGTCGAGCAGATGAGCGCAGACTCCTCCTTCTTTGCTGGCTCGGCGGCGGCGATTTTGGCCGAGTTCCTTTGGGCCACTTGGCTTGCCAAGACAGAGAGACAGAGGTTGGCTGGCTAGCTTGGCGGCCAGAGTGGAGCCGGCCAATTGGACTGTGCGCTGTGAGGGAGAGAGACTGTGGTGCGTGTGCGAGTGCGAGTTGTGCGCTCGGTGCGTGCGCGCTGCACAAGAGTGGGAAATTTGCATCTCTTCACGGCGGCCAGTCTGCAGCACAGCGCCACAAGCGGCCAGCCCAGAAATGCGCCTCGTTTCAGATTCAGATTTTTCGTCTCCAACCAGAGCAATCAGGCGCCATCTCGAGCCACACGAACGCCCCACACTCAACGCCGCGAGCTGTCCCGACTAATTGATTTAGAAGGTGACTTAGAAGTGAGAAGTTAAGAGAGTTTCCAGTTTCAGTAAAGTCTCGCCAGCAGGAACAAAACAAACTTGAGTCGCCCTCATCTGCTCGAATCTGGGCTCTCACTTAGCAAATTGGGCGGCAATCTGCTGGAGACTGATGTGGGCGCGGCCAGAGGAGGAGAAAGTGGAAGGAGAAGAAGAGGAGAGAAAACTCGAAATGAACACTTCGATTGTTGGACACCTCTGCTGGCCATTAGCTCGCCCGCTGATAGTTCCTCCCGTCGGATTAGTTTGTTTCAACTTCAGGCCGGAAGTTTGCAGACACTCTTCCGAGCTTGAGATTCGGCCACGAAAAAGTGCGCGCATTGTGAGGGCAGTTTGCGGAGGTTTTGCCCATCTGAAAGCACCCACTTTTTGGAAAGTTTTCCCACTGGAAACAATGACATTCGGCCGCTGCCCAGCGGGACTCTTCTGCCAACTGCCTGACGCCAACTGCTCCAAGTCGAGAGGAAAGGAGCTCGTCTCTCTCTCTCTCTTTCTCTTCGTCTGGAGGCGAGAATGAAGACAACGAGGGCCAACTGTTTGTCATCTTTGCTGCTCGGAGCTTAGCTTCTCCAATTGGCAATCACATACATAATTCAACTTTTGCCTCCCCCAAAACAAGCGTTTTGCAGCTCATTATGCAAGCCAGACAGAAGCGGCCAAACAGGCAGAGAGACGAGCCAAGATTTTCCCCCTTTGCTTGGCGGCCATTCTCCATCTGTCAGCCTAACTAAACGGGAAAAAATTATCTCTCCAGTTGAGCTGAATGGATTTGCTGGACGGGAATTAGCTCGGCCCGTGTTTGCAGGCCATCTAAATGGTCCACTTGGCAACCTGTTCAAGCTTAACCACCTTGAACTTCCACCACTTTTGCCTCCAAGTCTCTGGGATAAATTCTCTGCGCTCCTTTTCCTCCCTCGCAAACTGGCACAACAAGCTCAGAGAGAGCAAAGGATTAAAAATTTCCAACTGAAAATTGGGCGCCACCGGAAGTGAAAGAGGTTGAGTGGAGTTTTTTTGTTTCATCCTTTATCGAACTGGGAGGGCGCAATTCGATATGATAATTACGATCGGCCAGCATTGAATGCCAGTTGTCGCCCCTAATTTGTTGTCGGGGAGAAAATTTGAGCCAAACGGGTGGAAAGAGCAACCGCCATAGTGCACCTGTTGAGCGAGTTTTCGTTCAGCTCTCTTGGGCTGCAAGTTGGGCCAACTTGAGACGAGCTCAGGCACTAAATGGCGTCCGAGAGCAATCCGACTGGAGCGCCGTTTGTGCTGCAGCTTGGCCATCGGAGAGGAGCTGGTGCAGAAAACATATCTATTTGGAAATTTGCATTAAGCTCGCCGAATGCAAAGCGACCAGATGGATTCACTTTGGCCCGAAAAGTGGCCACCATTTTTGATCTGTTTGTTTTGTCAAAACCGCTGATTGCAAATAATAAGCTTTTAGTCATTCCGATCGGGTTGTCTCTGCTCTCATCTCAGCAGAGCAGCCCACTCGCTTGCAGCTTGGGCTAATAATCGGCCCATGAGAGAGGCTCCTTTTCCTTTTCCCATGCAGACTGGCTGCAGTCTGTTGGGCAGCTCCTCTCACTGTGAGAAGTTTGCCTCCGCCTAATGCAGCTTTTTCTCCTCCTCTGCCTCCTGCTCGTCCACCAACCGCCGACCGACTCAAATCTCTGGCCAACACTCACACGCCTCAAGTGAAGATGATTCACCATGAGAGCGGACGGCGCATAAAGTCTATTGGCACGCGTTTTACATTTCTCCTCGTCTCTCTCTCTCTCTCTCTCTTTTGCTCGACACAAAGTGCTGCTAATGCGAGCCAGCTGCAATTAGCAAACTCCCTCTAATGCTCGCCGACTGCAAACTGCCACTCTCTTCTCCTCTCATTCTCATTCACTCTTCTTCTCTCAACCAATCGAACTTCCATATGGTTTCTCTCCCATTTTGATGGCCGATACTTGCGAGCAAAGCGGCTGGAAGTGTGCAATTAATTGCAAATTCCACCAAGGGCAAGCACTCCAAACAATCGTCTAGTTCTTCCAAGTGGCCCACAGACGACCGAGAGGAATAATCTTGCGCCGAAAATAAACAAAAACAATCTCATTTCAAGCCAAATCTCACGTGAAAGCCCCTCTTATGCCACTCTAAATGGATCAGAGCTCCTCAACGGGCTGCACTTGGGCCAATTCTGTGAAGCTTAGTGCTGGTGTCTGTTTCCATTTGCGACTCGTGTGGTTGAATTTCACCACTCGGTCGGAGAGCAAAACGACTTGTTGTCACTTGGTCTGGGTGGAAAAAAAACGAGTGTTAAAATTCCAAGCAACTCTTTTCCATGCAAATATCGCGCTCTTCTGCTCTTCGTTGCAGAGACAATTTCATTAACATCCGTAACTGGGGCCAATGGCAAAGCAATTCCTGTTTCCTGCTCGTTCGCCCACCAAAAACAGTATTGAAATTGATCCACACCACTCAAATGGACAGTGGCACGCAACAAACCGTTTGGGCGTCCTCCCAATTCCCAACTGATGTGGACAAGAACACAAAGCTCGCCCACTTCCAACTTTTTTTCGCGCCTAGAAAAAAAAACACAGACAAACCCACACACTGCACTCTCTTGGGAGGTCTCGCCTTTCTTCCGTCCTGCTGGTCTCATGAGAGAAGTTCCTCTAGGTCAGCCGGTTGAGCTGGGAGGCCGATTGATTTCTCATCTCTTCGCTCTCGACCTTGAGGGGAGACAGTCTGGAGCGCAAAGTGAAGAGTTTCACGTCCGCAACTTTCAGTTCACTTTCCGCTTTTGTCTCAAATCGATAGACTGTGAAATTTCTCCCTCTTTGCTCTTTGCTGCCTTCACGGACACGATTTGGCTTATCGATCTTTTGGTGCAAGATTGCAAATTGGTGCCAGCCATTTGCATTCGATTTCATGCTCGTTGCAGTATGAATATTCAACCTTGTCTGTCAGCCAAACAGAACCAACTCAGCAGTTGTACAAATATCAACTGGCCACAGAGATCGGCCCAAAGTTTTCTTCCTTCTCCAATGGGCGTCAACAGACCAATCGAACACCTGTTACAATTGGAGTTCGTGATCTTTCGCAAAGTTTCAAGCAAAACAAGGACTTTCTAGCGGCGAAGAGAAGGTCCAGCTGAAGAAGAAGACGAGTTTCAGGCCGAGTGGCCGATTCTTCCGCTCTGACCGGAACTCACGAAGGAGGCGAGCTTGTTGGCCAGACAAATGGGTGGAACAATCGAATGCGTTCAGCCAAATGAGTTGGATAAACAAACGGCAATCCAAATGATAAGGATCACCATTGTGGCTGAGGTTCATCCTGCAACTTGAACTTCCTCCTTTCTCGATGGCCATCCAAATGGCCACACACAAGCACATTTCAGATCAGCTCCACTGGTCTAATTTGGTTTTGTTTCGTGAACTTGCCAACGGTCAGCAGACTGTTCCTGGCAACAAGATACAACAGACTACGAGCGGCCCATTGCAGAAGGGGAGCTGCACCCTCCAGACTGTGGCCAACTGCTGGCCCAATGGATCGACTCTCGACCAACAATGACAGTGGATTGCCAATAAATCAAAGTCGCAAGCGTGTCGACCTTGAAGCGCGGCTCATGAAATCGATCTCTCACCTCCATTCGAGAGCCCTTTTCTCACGTCAACTTGGAATGCTCGTTTCTCGAGCAAGCCGAACGATTAATGTGCCAATTGTTGTTTGCCGGCCCAAAGTGTGAGCCATTTGTCGGCTTCAATTGAGCGTGTTGGAAGGGCGACTGGCTGAGTTGTGTTGGCAGGAGGCAAAGAGCAAACAGTCGAGCACTACAACAAACGGCGCTCTGCTTTGAGGCCAGAGACAGAGAGAAAAAAACGCTAATCCGCCAAGTTACTCTTCCCATAAATACCGGGCGAGCTTTCTCTTGATCATCTCTCGTCCAGCTGAAGCAATTAGATCGGCCAAATTCATTGCAAATTGTGCAAATGGGCAGATCTTCATTCCAAAACTTGGACAATGAGCACAATGAGCTAGAGAGAAACTCAGTTCAAAGTTCAATTGCTGGCCAGAGAGAATTGAAAAGATGGAAATTGATTTCATCATCTTTCTTCACTTGTTTCTAGTTCCACACTCTAAGGCGGCGCTCACTGTCTTTCGAATTGATCTTTGTTCATGTGCTTTCTTTACGCATAAAACAAACACGAAGGCCACTCTCTCCTGTGACACTAGCCAGTTGGTTTCTTGTTTCCTCTGAGAACCAACAACTCCCTCTCGTCCCCCACCAGTCGCTTGGAATCACTTGGCTCTTAGTTGCGCGTCTCTCGTTCATTGTTGCAGCTCAACAAATCTCTCTGAACGGCGAGACATCACACGAGCTGGAGGCAAATGAAAAGATCAGAAAGTCATCTGTCAGTTTGTCGTTTCAATCCAAAGTTACATTCAAACTGCAAATATTCGCCGAGCTAGCCACCTGTTCTAGTGACTTATGACCACCCAGCGTGACACTCGATGATTGGACTCTCTCTTTCTCTAATGACAGGCGGCCTAATTGTCGTTCGAGCAACAAGCGAGCTGCTAACAAGAGAGAATAACGCACTGTCACTCAATTGTTTTATGTCTTTACGTCTTGCCAGATTTGGAGGGGCACTGTCCCTTGAACTGGACACTTTTGACACTGGTAGCTATTTTCGTGGCTCACAACCAGGCGCTTTGTTCCAAGCAAGAGGAGAAGAATTCAAGAACAGTGGCGGTCACTTTGTGCGGCCTCTGAGCGGCTGATACCCAAAAGTGGCCCCTCAAGATGGACGATGATTAATCAACTCTGACCAGTGTGAGATCTTTGCCCCTCGTGCAAGAACTAAGACAAAGCGTTTGCAGAGGACAAAAGAAAAATGTCATCCTGGTCCTAGACAGAAAGAGAGCCAGAGAGGACCAGTCTCATAATGACAATGCACAAAGATATTCGCCCAACTTGGATCTATTTCATTAAGTGTCTGTCTGTCTGTCCGTCTGGCTGGCTGTCCGTCTGGCTGGCTGTTTGTGTCTCCTGTTCTGAGCAAAAACAAAGCATTGTTCTCCACTTCTGCAGCAACCGTCTCCTCTGCTTTCCAGTCTGGTCTACCATCTCCAGTGGTGCACTAGTGGCCTTTCCACTCGAGCGCCCTTAAGCTGGGCCATCTTTCCGCGAGCTGGCAAGGCGGCAGTTATTCTATGCCAAGTGTGGACATTGTTTTTATCAGCTCTTGGTCCAGCTTGGAGGAAGACACAAGCTTAGCAGGAGGAGCACGAGAGTGTGGGACTCATTATTATTCGGCCAAGAGAAGAGTCTTCTTAGTTGGGTCGAAATTAGCAATTGTCTTTGCAATTGTTTCGCAATTGAGTTACCACTCTGCTCAGTGATCTAGTTCGATGCTTCTCTCTCGTTGTGGCCCAAATGGAAAGTAATAAAATTATCCCCTCGTCCTTGCCCAAGTTGGTGGAAAGAAAAATATTAATAATGAATGTTTGATTTTGCTTGCTGAATCTGTGACTCGAGAGGGGCGAGCAAAGTTTTAGGGGAAGAATTGTGGTAGATTTTGTTGCAAGACTTGAATCTTACGAGTGACAATTGGGAGAGTGACCACCCAAATGGAATGGTAGTGAACCGAGAAAGATGGACGACGATTTTTCACGCGTCCCTTTTCACCTCCTCAAAGAGCAAGGCCCAAAACTCTCTTTCTTCTTCTCTTGGGTCTTCATTTTCTCGCAAAGTGACCAACAGAGAGATCTTCAAATATATCATGGTATGAAAATTTCTCCTGTCTTGCTGGCCGAGAGAAAGCAAAATATTCAGAAAAGCCCCAAGAGTGACCGCTTCTGCTCTCTTTACGACTCTCCTCAGAGGTTTCCGGCACCATTTAATGTTCTCTGAGACCGCTAAACAAGGTGGAAAGCAAACAAGTATAGTAGTAAATTGTTTTCTCGTGCTATGCGGCCAAAGTGTGAAGAGAGAGAGAGAGACAGAGAGAGAGAGACGGAGAAACATTAGCCAGAGTTCACTGGCCATTTGTTGCCAATTGAAACAAAAGGCGGACTCTGAAATTTGGGCAACAAAAGAGAAGATAGCTGTGAGATTCTGTCGAGCAGCCGAGCTGATGAACGAGAGCGAAATGGAGCCAAATGATACATAAGTGGGGGATTATAAGTGAGACGAAAGGTAAGAAGTGTCCAAGGTGCACGTGGCCAGTTTCCATTTGTCTGTCTGGGCACAAAACGGACCACTGTTAGCACCACAATGGAGCATCTCAGACGCTGGTTTAACCTTCAACTTTGTCCAACAATCTTCGTCTCCTTTCTCTTTGGCTTTCGCGTTCAACTAGTTTGTTTCAAAATTGTTCGCATAACTAGAGCTAGTAGCTTGCTTTTGAACGTTTAGTCAAGAGAGACTAGCCTCACTTTCCACTCGGGCTGCCCCTCCGGCTAGTTGACCGCCAATTTTGGTTGACACTCGCTGGCGACCTGGCTCGTTTCAGTTCAAAAGCAGACTGGACACTTGCATCATTATTTCAGACCTGAAAGGGACACTCTCGCACCGGGAAACGCTCATTGTTTAAAAGCGAATATGTATATATCTCACCAGCTAGAATCAGATAGTTCTTGGGTGCCACCTCTGTTGGGTGGGCAACAGATTGAGATAACAATGCTAGATTGTGGAAATTAAATTTGGAGACGAGCCTTTTTCGCTCCCATGGAGACGGCATACAATTGGAAAGAGACCTGAGCATTGCAAGTCTCTGAAAGTGAAATTTAGACAATTTGAAGCTGCACTCGATGTCGATGTAGGTCTACAGTTTTGAATAGCTCTGCAACTCCTGTACCACGTGAATGCAAATTCAACCCGTTACATTTGAGAACCTTTGTAGAAACAGGTCTCTTCTCTGACCCAATTCATAATTTCTTCTCGGGTTATAGAACAATGCCAATAAACTCAAACCACAGCAATGTTGTACCCAAACTGGAATGTGGTAGATTGGATTCAAAAGAGTCTCTTCTTCAAGAATCCAATTGATTTCTTATATTTTGATCATTGTATTTTGAGGGTTAGATTGTTGTTCTCTATCTCGCTGAGAATGTAGAAGGTTTCAGTTTCTCGCGAGGATCAAAGATCGCATAAAACTGCACTAGTTGTATCAAACACAGTCTCAACCCTAAGACTCGTGGTGATTGGAATGAGTTCAAGCGGAAGAAATGACAATTTTTTCAGACGCAGCGCTGTTTAGCCTGAAAAGACTAGCTGTGTCATCGCCAGAAGTTGCTTATGTTTTGTTTCTGAGATAACTACGGCCAATCACTTGCTGATAGAGTCTGTCTCTCTCTCT
>Ga0058701_10003826_pt1 | contig 12060 bp, 3 predicted proteins | sample AgamicOrMae_FD_97039 | JGI IMG/M metagenome (GOLD analysis project Ga0058701, IMG submission 97039) | Agave microbial communities from Guanajuato, Mexico - Or.Ma.e | ecosystem: Host-associated > Plants > Phyllosphere > Phylloplane/Leaf | place: Guanajuato, Mexico | collected 2012-06-04 | reverse complement strand
TCAGAATGACTCCGTCCGGCCTTCTAGAGTTTGAGAATTCCTGCTGATATTTTTTTACTGTGGACATATCCCAGACGTAACTTAATTATGACTTCAATGGACAAAAAAGACGATCATACAATATGACAGTTCTTTTAACAGTGACAATAACTTTACGGCATCTTGTCAACGAATGAGCTAAAAATGTGATCAAAGTGTTCCGATGTTTTAATTTGTTTTATTATTATTTAAATAAGAAAAGAGTTTCTATTTGAAAAAATGGTGGGCAACAATTTTAACTATTAAAAATAATCCCCCCTCGAATGGAAGATTGGCTTTCAATGTTTTTTATTCAGATAATGTCATCAAAGCAATCTCAATCTTTTTATGATCAGTCCTTGAAAATTGCACCCGCCACAGCTATAAACTCCTCTTTAATTATGTCAATTTCTTTTAAAACATCAGTAATTCACGTATTAGCTGCTTAATTAGGAGACGGTCTTATTTAACAGGTGTAAATGTGTCGTTAATTGTCAGTTTGCCAAGTAGGCAAGTAGTACAATCCACATTTTGTTCGCAATCTTTGCCCTTAAGAGGAATAATTGTCAATTTGGCCGGCTTTGCTTTGCGAGTAAGCGAGCGTCACTTGTGGCATCGTCACCTGACTTGTGGCGCCTGCAGGCGCCTATAGCGGCAGCGGTACTCTATCTGTGGAGGTCACTGTGTAGGCTGCTGCCGACGCCGCTTGCATTCGCTGTTGCAATAAAATGCATCCTTATTTCGCAGACCTTTGTCCTACGGTAACCTGTGCGCAATAGTGCACTCGTGCATTTCACCGTTACGTGGCTAACATAGCCGAAACACGTTTCTGAGTAAAGAAAGTTCTGAAGGGGAAAGTGCCCCAAGGGATAGTGATTCATTTTAATTCGTATCTTACTCACTTAAATATGTTCGCCTAAATTCCAACAGTGAATTCGAATGTTAGTGAAAATACTTTTTTCGGATCTTCATTACTTTGAAATTTTACTAATTTTGGGTTGTCACATTAATTAAATTACATTAAACTGATTGGTGGCATGAAAATGTTGTATATCTCCCTTTTAAAAGGTGTGATCTCTCTGATGGAAAATGATTCAGGGTCGGTCAATGAATAAATTTTGATTCAAATTGGCTTCCATGAGGTTGCTTAATGTACCTCTTTACATGTCACAGAAAAATACGGTGTTCATTGTTTATTTTTGTCGTTAAAATAGTCTCAGAGACAAGTTTTGAAATAAAATAAAAGATGTTTTGCGATCAAAAGTGCCGCAGGCACTGCCCTAGCGACCGACATGTAATAATAATAACTTAAAAAATACTAAAAAGTGAAGCTAGCTTTTAGGTGTCAAGAAGAGCCTTTTCGTAACCTAAATAAATCAGTGCGATATTTTCGCTGTCATAGCAAGACAGTTTTAACCATGCAACAGATCGTTTTCCCCAATATTTGTGGTATCAAACAAGTGGAAAGATCTTGTCTAATTCAAAGCAAATTATCTATACTCACAATCAGTCTCCCGGAAAACTGTTCATCGAAGTGATAGGATGAAAAGACCAATTTTGAACATTAAATATTTTTTTTATAAAAAGGACGTAAGCAGGCAGCTATTGCACAACTGAAAGGACGATAGCCTCGAAGCCAGAACAGGTCGATAGACACACAAGAGATACGAGTTCGAGTCCAGCCGGTGGCGCCCCGCTTTGCCCTGCTCCGCCTCGCACTGCGCTGGTAACCCGACCCGCATTTTTTCCGCTCGCTGTTACAAACGGCCTTTTTACTACTTTTCAACATATTCTTCTTTTATTTTCCCCCTCGTTTTTTTGAAGATACGCTTTGTAAAAAAATGTAAACCACTTAAAAAAAGTCATATGTATGTGATATTCTTGGATATTTCGTTATGAGTCCAGATTTCAACTATGAACAAGCTTGTAAGCATGAACCTATTCCACATATCAATGATTGTTCTAAAATACTGAAAAGTTTTTGGATAATCGTAATTTACAATATTTAATTGATTAAAATTACAAAACCACTCTTAATTAAAGTAATGGAAGCTGTGCTCATAAAAAAATTCAGTTTGTTTTATTTCTAAAATTTAAAGTATTCTCTCAGTACAAGGACATTCCCATTTTTTAAGAATAATTCGAATATATGAGAAGATATTGTAACTGCTGGAAGTAATTCATGAAACAGTACTTCCTCAGTACTTAAGTTATTTTACATCGTAATTTCAAGTTGTCCCAATTAATTAGTTTATTTTTATTACTTTTTCAATCGCGAGTTTTTTGCTTGTGATAATGGAGCAAACATTTTGTTTCCTCCTATTGAACATTAATTGATTTTTTTTAATTTTGATTTTTTTTATCATTGCTTTCTTATGACACCAGTAGCTTAATGCATTCGAAGGGTTTTGACTTACATAGAAGCTAGCTCTGTATTCAAATACAGACTGATTCGAGTTACGACCCGGAAAAATCAGCTTGGTACAAAAACAAAAAATTTCGTTGTGATGAAATCGCTTTTCCTTGCCCACCAGCCGCGAGAGGCGAGCGCAGTTTTTTTGTGACAAAGCCCCTGCACTGTTCGGGATTTGGCATCAAAGAGATTGGTTTCGCCGTAATTAAAAGATGGCTGATAGCTGGCTGGCCCGGATCCTCTCGCCTTCCTTCTTTTTTCACCTCTTTGTGGTTTTTACCACATGTCCTGCTACAATAACGTCCTGGTCCCGCTCGTTTTATTTTCCAAAAGCTGTGCGGATTCATAAATTCATGTAGTGCTTGGGTAGTAAACCTCCACAAGCTTTTCAAACCGAACTAATTGAATGCACAGTTGGCTACAAAATGCATGACCTTCGCTTCCACGTATTTCCTACGGAAGCAGTGTTCATGACTTTTGTTACCCACTGTACGCCCAAAAAATAGTGGAATTAATGTACATAAAATTTTGTTGTGTTGAGTCCCACTTTTATCTTCACATCATAAGAGTTTTGGGGCAAATGAAGCTGCTAGTTAATTCTCGCTTGACGAGGATGTGACGCGGAAAAAAAGTGCCGGATCACGTGGCAAATATCGTGAGATTTTTTTCTCAGCCGGGCAGACTCTAAATATCTGGAGACAAATACAGTATGCACTTCTAGATAGATGTTCTGTCAGTCCAAAAGGTATTTTCCGGTTCCGGTCGCGCTATGGAGAAATTTCGCCTTATGGAGAAATACATTGGCCACCGCCTTGTTACACCACCGAAACCGGACAATACCTTTTGGACTGATAGTTCAATATTAAAAACATTTGTGAATACTCCTAAAGCGTTTAAAATCATATTTAAAGGGCTAAATTTAAGGCGGAAATGAGCGGAGTGCGTCTCAAAACATACAGTATCTAGGATAATGTGTTGGGAGGGTTTTAATTTTTTTTTAATTTTTAGAGTACATCGCCAAAACAAAAGATGTTAAAGATTAGAATCTCAGGTTACAGCAAGCTGGACATGGACCGCGGGATCCTGGAGGTCCTGTGGTCATTGGGAAGGACGTGTTATCTTGTTCCTCCCCGCCTTCCTTCTCGCCTTTGTGTTGGGTGCTAAATTTCGACCGCAATCTGAGACAATAACTCGGGCAGACGAAGGGGGCAGATAAGCCCTGTTTATTGGACGGTCCTTAACGAACACCAAGCCGATCCAAGGGGATTCTTGAGGCCGGGAAACGTGGCCGAAATTTTTCATTTTTCCCTGGTTCCTCTTAAGCCTTTTCAAAAGTCCTTGTGATGCCTTCATGGATTCTTCATGATGCTTTCAAGCACCTTTTCCCCACAAAAAAAGAAAAAAAGAGACCTTCAACGCGAAATAAACAAAGCAATACAAGTATAGTGGAATACTTAGTGGCACCAGCGCCGCTTTGAAAATAAAAATGCATGTGATTTTTTTTTATAAAGGAAAATTATTTTTGTTGATTTTCCAAAAGCAGTAATAGCCAGGTTTAGGTGAAAAGATCGACTGAATTTTCTAAGAGACTCTTTCCTCTAAATAAATGCATTTTCAAGTAAGCTTTTTTGTGTGTGTTATTATATTACTTGTATACTTTTGTAATTTTAAGGAAAGATTTTATGTTAGACGATTAACTCGATGATTCCAAATTCTTTCCCATTTGTACAGTAGTGGTTATTTTACACCGCGAGAATAATAAACCCTATTTACATTCTCAGCACGAATCGATGACGGCTGATTCATCAGTAAAAGTGAGCACAATTGACTCATATCCAGTCAGTAACTCGCCACTAATTGACCCACGATAAGCTCTGATTACTGAAAAATCACAAATGGATTCATGATTAGTCAGTTATGCATCTTTGATTAGTAGCGTATGAACGATATCACTGATAAATAAGTCTCTAAAATGAGAAGCACTCATCTTGCTCACAATCAGTAATGATTGTCGCATGGCGACATTTTTGGCTTGAGTTTTGAAGGGCAGCAAAATGTAGTGCACATTTTTTTGTATTGTCTGATCAAAAGTCTCTCACCTTTATACATGGAGTAGCCCTTAAAAAAATAATAAAAAAGATACATAAAATTTGATCTCGACTGTGCGCTTTGGCGGCGATCGCCTACTAGTTTGAATCGACAGGTAAAGCAGGTTTCATTTTTCATCCCTGCGATCCAATAACCGTCTCAAAATGGCATCCAATTGACAGTAATAAACAATCATTTAGGTCTCGGAGTTTTGATACCCACCCAAATGTCCTGTGGCTATATTGAGGCACGCGTCTTTGAACCCCCCTTCCCCCCTCCCACGAAGATCATGTTGGAGGAGTTGGCGGCCGGTTTGGAAGGTGTGTTCGCCTCGGCAACGAGACGAACATGCGTTGTAAAGCTGTTCTTCAAGTTGTATGTGTTAACGAAACCATTGAGACGTCGCCCATCGATTTTTATCGATGTCCGACGATCCATTTAAACTCGATAAAACTGGTGTTAGTAAGTTATTAGTTTAAGAGTAATCGCTCAGATCAATGCTCACGGCCATGCTGATATGTTGTTTTACATGCGGTGTTTGACCTGTTCGTTTTTAAAGTACCGTTTTAAAAAGCACCCTCAAAATGTTTGAGCTAGACGCTTTGGAAGGATTTTTTGATCCACCATAATTTTTACTTGGGTTAGGCAGGTTTTCTATAACTTTTTTGTTTGTTTTTGTTTTTTGTTGTTGATTTTTCTTAATTTTTTTGAGAATGTACGACGAATTTTTCTAGGTCTAATATGGGGGGGGTATATATTCTTTAAGAAACTCCAGAAAGAGGCATTTTTGGAAATTATATCCCTAACATTTATTTATAGGGTCGTCTCTTAAAATTTTCACTCAATTCATATGTCGTTATCAGGACCTCATTCATTAGAGCATTATCTCGATGCAAACAATCAGAAAACGGAAAATTTTGTCAAAATATTCTGATCAAAGATAGACCAACTCGCTGAAACATTCCGCTTCTTTGTAAATTACAAAAATTAGTCTTAAAAAAATCTTCCTCTTTCCCCGAAGCGCAAAAGTGTACTTCGAAGGATCCCTAACAGACTAAATCTGTTAGCTTCCACTTTCAATCAAACTGGACTTGGCAGCATTTGGACTTCGAGGCAAGTCTTGCCGCGCTCTTTACGCATCCACGAAATTATTGCTCGTATTAGAAAGACAATTTAGCACGCAGAACAACAAATTGTGCCGGTAAAGAGTAGAAGGCGGGCAGCCACAGCGTGGCCCATTCGACTGTTCGGCTCAGGCTAATGTCTTCATTAGATGGCCAGCCCCAATTAAAGGAATTAGTTCGCAGCTCGTCTCTTCATTTAAATGCAAGCGCAGCGTTTAATGTGTCCATTTGTAGTCAACCCGAATCAATTTATGCCGTGTGTTTTCGTCTGCTGGTAGGACTTGAGTTGGTCGCGGCACGTCGCGTCGGTTGAAAAGATCTTATGATTACATGACAGTGAGGATTGTAGTTTGTTTGGGGGCATCCCCTTTAATTTGGCCGGGAAGCTCCCATTGATGCGCACCACAAACTTGCTTGGCTTTCATTCCTTCCATTGCTTACAATGCATTCGTTACTGCTTTTACACACCACTCGCGGAGTTTACTCTCAAAACTTTCTTCAAGCCTTTAATGATGTGTTTCCTGCCAAAATATTGATGTATGGGAACAATGCTACTTACCGAGTCTGCACTAGTGAAGTAAACTATTACAAGAGTCGGTTCTCGTCAGATGTAAAAGTCTTTTCACAGAAGATTTTTTTAAAATTATTTTTGTGTGGTAGTATTATCAAGCTGGACCCCTCCTGATTGTTAGAGGCAAAGCCGTGGTTACATTTTTACTGGCAAAAAATTAGTTGAGTTTCTCTTTGTGAGGTAGTTATTTGTACTAGATCGAAAATGTCATAAATTTGCACGAAAACCTATAGGATGGCCTAAAAAGTGTTCATTTTTTTAATGGCTTTTAGTAATGATCAAACGATGCACCGATGGTATGTAGGGTACTAAAAAGTTGTAGTAAACTCAAGTGGATATCCCATCGGTGTTTGTGCAAGCTCTTAATTCCTTTTTTCTTTCTTTCTTCTTTTCTTTCTTTTTCTTCTTTTCTTTTTCTTTTCTTGTGATTTGCGTTGGAAGAGCGAAGGGCGATGACGAATCATTTGCATAAAATAACATTTGTCACCCTGGCAGTTCACTACCAGGTTTAGCTTTGACTTCGATTGAGAATATCGAATCTCCAGTCAACTATGCCTCGCTAACATTCGAGTCGAAGGATTTACAGTTACTAATAACTCTAGAGGAACCCTCGATAAATCGATTTTCATGGATCAATATTCGATTGACCGAACATGCGTTCTTATTTTGAGGAATGTAACGTGAACGACAACGACCTGAAACGTATAACCTCTTTTTTCATTTCTCTTGTAGTCTATTAAATTTGCAGAAGATTCGGGATGAATAAGCTACCCTGATTACTAAACTCACCGCACTTAAACGACAGTTGGGGGAGAAGTGATTTAACAATGAGCCCATCACCTTATCATCCACGTTTACATAATTCGGTTTCTTTCAGCATTAACAATACGGAGTACTTATATCCACGTCAAACGTCCATTTAAAATGTATTATGTAGGTTGGTAGGTTGGTGACCGTGCGTCGAAGTCTCCGAAAGTGCGTTTTAGTCCCATATTGAATGCATGTACGTGGATATAATTTTTTCATCATATAGCGCACGTTACGTGGATATAACGTCTGTCTTAATAATATATCAAAAATTTGACCATTTGGACGAAAATCCATAATTAAAAATACACTATGCTCAAAAAAAGTGTCTGGAAAAAAAATATTGTAGCAGTAAGTCGCCACTTTCCAACAACACACGAAGTTATTGTATCCGAAGTTCTCTTTCCTTGTCCACGTTGTTCATGATAAGCCGATTTTCGTCGCAGTAATATTGCAAGCAATCGACTAACCCAAATGAATTCCTAAATCTCATTAAACTATTGAGTTAAATCTCTCTTTACCCTTCTTTCCCTTTATTGCAAATGTTTTCTTCTTAAATAAACTGCAATAGGAACACTATAAAAATATTTAGAAACAAGGATTCATTTCTTATTTTATCAAGAACGTTCCGATTTCTGACTCTGATGGCAAGAGGCTGAGCAAGAGGAGATTTTGGAGTTGATCAAGAGCCAGAATCTTCCCTCAAATATCAACTCAAACGTATGGAAGTCATTCCCATGGCATCAGTAAAGTTTTGCCGACACTCAGCCAATCATGCTTTAAATTACAGTTGTGTACAAACACCCCCCAAAAAACAACCGACACTTTAACGAACTCGTTCACCCTTGACCAGTGGCCCCTCTGGCACAAAAAAAAAATAATTAGAATACCAAATCACCCCCACTGAAACAAGAGCGCCCCCCACCTCTCACCGTGCGCGGCATCCCAAATTGGACGGCGTGTGGCGGACAGGAAACGAACGTGTTTGTCGGGGGGAGGGGGGGAGACGTGTACTTGCGCAGTGCTACCGGCGCAAGCGGCAGGCGCAAGCGGTGCAACCACTTGATCACCACGTGCTATCGCTTCGCTCGGTTGGCCACGAGCTTTGTGGTCACCGCTCGCTGATTTGGTCAAATGTTTCGTTTGATTTATATCCTAAACGGTCTTCTCTTTTATATTGATGAGGAAGATAAAGCCATGTCGATCTGGCAGGCGGTGGACACAGTTAATTAACTGCGCATAAATATTTCTGAATTATTGGGTGAAAACCGACGTTTTAAGAGATGATTTTAAGCGAAGATATTGTTTCTGATGATAAATCAACTTAGGCGAAACATGACCCACAGGACAGATTTCTTGTATCGGGAAACGATTCATGGCAGTTTTTGTTTTTCTTGGGTTCAGAACTTCCGGTGCACAAAATTTCTTTCCTTGGAGATTCTGTTTTTCGGCTTAGACTGATGTTGAACTCACGAATCCTGACTCGTATGTTGCAACAAAGCGTTCATGAGTAATTTTTCACTAATTCTAATCTGTCACTTTGACAGCAATTTTAGACTTTGATGTGTCTTACGTAAATTGACACGCGGATGACGACCCACTTCTCTCTTCTAAGTTCTCTAAGATCCCCATTTTTGCTTTTTTTGCTTTCTCTTACGGTTGTCCCGCGTAGAAACGCGTCTCCGCAGTCCGGGAATCAGTATTGTTTAAATAAAGGGTGTTGCTATTGACCCGACATGCAATAATATAGAGAGACTTGAACGCACGTAATCAATCTAATCCATTTGAAATGAGAGGTGATTTGAACGCACGGATGCCAACCTAATATACTGTATTTTAAACGGGGCAGTCGGTTTAATAGATTAGGAGACACTCTTAAATAAAAGGTAACTTTCCATAAAATAACTAGTGTTTTAGACTCAAACTCTCAGTGATAAAACATGTTGCTCTTTCTGCTCTTTGGGACTGAGCGTGTTTTGTTTTATTGATCATAGCGTGGTCCCAATGAGCTTCCGCAAAAGATACATGTTTTGAAGAACGACCCAACAGTTAGATTATTATGGTTGAAATAGGTCTCTTTTGCAATCTACGAACTGGGGAATCTATTGTATGCAGGGTCTAATTCTTTCAGCATTAATCGTTTCGATTGACTTGTTAGCAGTTCTAGGTTCCATCTCGTCTAACCTGATCTCTCTTGTAGTACTGGTAATCTAAATCCACTTTTCGAATAACTTAATATTTGCTAATAACGTAATCAAGACTGCTCAATTTCACAGACAATCAGTTTTTTTTTCAGTATCCTATTCCATAGTGAATCGAATGGGAGCTTCTGAGCGGACTTCGGCAAGAGTCACGGAAATATTTTAGGTCCCGATAAAGTATCCGCGCGAAAACCAGTTTTGTTCATTGGAACGATACCAGGCGCCGAAGCCTGCGCCTAGCTATGGTGCCTTACAAATTAGCTGTCTCTGGAAACTTCCTAAAAAGAGACAAATTGGAACTTTTGCCCGAATGCGTGGGATGGGTCTTCTAAAAAAGAGAAATTACCCAGCCGTCTTCAAAGAATCCCGGTTCTATCTTCGCCTAGGAATTTTTCAGATCAAATCGAAGCCGTAAACTAAGGCTATACGTGTTGATTGGCACACTTTGTTCCCAAATGAATAAAATCTTGTCTGTGCCGACGTTGGCGTAGAGAAGATTTTATTCATTCTTTGCCTTCAAGTCTCCTTTACTTGTTAATATCAAGGAGAGTCTTTTGATATTCGCAACTTTCAAAACGCACGTTATCTTAAATATACTCAGTAGATGAATAGGCACATCTCTTCCCTAGCAAGTCGTTCCCAGTTTACCTAAACCGAAAAATTTTCATAGTCTACCTTCGAATTGAAAAGGGTCACTTAAAATTTATTTAATGAAAAAAAAATGATAAAAAAACAAAATTTTTAATCGTTGGAAATTCGTTTTTTGAATAGTAGTCACAGGCAGTTAAAATTTTAGGTTATTCTTTTCATATTGTGGACTGTAAAAACAGATGTAAAACCTACGTTTTGTGTAGTATTGGTCAATACAAAGTTCCAGGCACCCTAGCACCGACAATTGTGTGGTTAACTTGATATGTCGAAACTCCTAGGAAAACGACTTTATGGTTTTGGCCATTTAGTAGCGGTATGATGTGAAGGGAGCACTTGACGTGACCAACTCGGTTGCGAAAAAAAATCGCCCGCCCAACAAGAGTGTTGCATATGCGCCGTTTGTCTCCAACGCAATTTCATATCTTGTGGTTGCCGAGTTGAGCGCCATCTCAGGTGGTCAAGGGCAGTGGAGACATTACAAGAAACGGCATTGGTCGCATCCTCACTCACTCAGAAATGACAGTCTCTTGATTAGCCAATGCTATTTGTTGTAGAGAACGAGTTGAACTAGTGATTGCAAGTTCTATATGATATGATCACTACCCCAGAACTTTTTACAAAACGTTTTGGCTCATTGATGATTTTTTTAATCTATGGTTGGTTTCCACCAGCTAGCTTTGTTCGACTCGCTGAAGGTGGAACCTCAGCAAAGGTAGTTTTGCTAAGAATGGGAACCATTTGTACTTTACTTGTGAGTGATTTGCTCCAAGGCGGTGTTCACCAAGCAATGAAGAGTAATTCTAAAACCCCACAAATTTTTGGCTTGATTTCACCTAGGTTGATCTTAACTTGTCCCCCCTAACCTTAAACATACGTGATTATGTTGTTGATCTTCAAACTGTAGTGAAAGATTGCACCAGTGTAGAACACAAGAGACGGAAGATTCCCTTTTCAATATTACCAATGACGATCTCGGTTTGCTGATAGTGAGGTAAAATATTTTCGTACCACTCAAAGTTAACTCGCTGAAAGCTAGTTTCAAATCTATACATACAAATACGGAGCTGCTGGCATTGGTCAACCGACTATGGACTAGTTGGACAAGAGTGAAAAATGGACTAGTGTGCCAAGTAGCAGTTCTTTGGACGCATCGCCGTGTTGGTAGCATTTCCAGAGAGAAATGAGGCGTTAAATTTGCGACTAGGCCATCGTCTCAAGGATGTTAGTACGGTGTAGCTAGCGCTGTGGGTTTAACCATCACGATACGGCTCAGTATTGTCATAGCGCATGGTTGTCACGATTTGTATGACAATTGCACCGTCTGTAGGCGGGACCAGACCGCTGTGGTTCTCCCCACCGAAAGGTGACAGAGAGGACGCTACAACAGACTGATCCCAAAGCCATTTGCACGTCCATTATCTGGTGGAAGTGTTGCTGTGAAACGCACTAACTTTTCTAAAATTGACGAAACGTTGTGTATAATTTGTTCGGTAGAAACCGCGTGCGTTTTGCCGCAGTCTGTTATAAAGCGCGGCGCAGTGAACTCCTGTCTTGGCAAAAGAGAGAAGCTATCTGTAATTACTCGTGTCTCCCTGCGTATTAAAGTGTTTGTCGCTAATTTCAATTCGACGCTAGAAATGGAGAGAGAGGAGCGGCTTAGCACGCTTATACAGTAGTAGTGGTACCGCTGTTGGGGGAGGCCCGTGATTCGCTACCTGGTCACCAAGCGGTTTCTTACACTGTAAAGGGAGGTTTGTTTTCCACGGATTGCGTTGTGCCTTTCGAAGCTGAGAGGAGGAAGGCAGACTAACCTACTTTTACTTAGGCCAACCTAACAGTCTCTAGGCCTAATTCTGCTAACTTCTGGTGGCTGCAGCTTGACGCTAAGACAGAAGAAGTATCAGGCCTAGAGACAGCCGAGCAGACCAATAGCGAAATAAGTCAAGAGAGCACATGACCTATCCCTAACTGCGCGGCTGTATGCCGCTTATTTTGATAACGGATTGAAAGATTACACCAAAACAGGATCTGATGAGAGCAAAGTTAGTGAAACGGTTTTGACCGAGACTTTGAGGTTTTCCTCTTTGTTCGAAACAGTTTTGCAAACGAAGGAAGAAATCAGTGCGCGAGTTAACGGTTCCAGGACTGTGGATTGTGTACCTCAGACAGTTGTAGATTGTGTTACAC